>Ga0307486_1002629_pt1 | contig 12357 bp, 10 predicted proteins | sample CBIW02metaG_FD_203663 | JGI IMG/M metagenome (GOLD analysis project Ga0307486, IMG submission 203663) | Sea-ice brine microbial communities from Beaufort Sea near Barrow, Alaska, United States - CBIW 0.2 | ecosystem: Environmental > Aquatic > Marine > Coastal | place: USA: Alaska | collected... | reverse complement strand
GCCGGCAACGACAGGCCGGGCTGGAACTGGATAGGGTTGCGTGCCATGACGTCGCCTCCTCTACTGGGCATAACTCCAGTATAGGTCAAGCTGGTGGAATGGTGGCTGATCAATATGAGTAATCAGGAAGATTATTGAGGTCGGCCCATGAGAGCGAGTATCCATTCTCTGACCAGGGCGACCTGGAGGTTTTGCGTGCTCACGATGGCAATACTTATGCCAGCGCAGGTTCAGGCCCAACCCGCAGACGACGCCCAACCAGTGAAGGCCCTGACGATCAGCTCTTCAGGCGCCCTCCTGGTGCTACAGGACAGTGGTCTGTATGCCATTGAAGGCGGAACTTCAACCAAGATCGTGCTACCGGCAACCGACCAGGGGGCTCAACCCACCTCCCTGGCCAGAGGTGCGGATGGAAGCATTTACCTGGCCGGTCCAGGCCTGGGTATCTGGCGCTACGACAGTACCGGTGAACGCTGGCAGGCCCTCAACGACACCCTTCCCGACCTCGGGGTCACTGCCATCGCCGCTCACGCCACCCAGCCGGAAACCCTCTATGCCTACCAAGGCAAGGACGGCATGTTCCGGTCCAGGGACGGTGGCATCGAGTGGGTGAAAGTGGACAGCGGTCCCCGGGAGCCTGTGCAGGCATTCCTGCACTCGGACATGTCCGGCAGCATGGAAAGTGGCTGGCTGTTCGCGGGCACAAACCACGGCGTCGCCCGTTCCATGGACTGTTTCTGCTTCTGGGGCGATGCGGGTGATCTGCGCGGCACGGTGTCCGCCATCAGCTATGATCCTGCAGCTCCAGAGAACGTCTACGCCGTGATCGAGGGGCAGCTTCATCACAGCGCGGATGGCGGCGAAACCTGGACACGCCTGAAGACCCCCCAACCCGTAACAGCCCTTGCCTTCTCGCCGTCACAAGGACTTGTAGTGGGCACGGCAAACGGGAAACTGCTTGCCCGTGGCGCCGCTGACGAGTGGACGCCTGTCCATGAATAAGTGGATCTACTCGCTAGTCCTGCTCGCCGCGCCGGTCCTTGCCGGCGCCTCGGGCGGACCTGGGAGTGCGGACAGTGCATCGGCGGAAGTCGCCCAGGGCAGACAGATTTATGAGCAATACTGCGCTGCTTGCCATGGACGGCAGGGTGAAGGCGCTGCCAACTGGAAAAAGCCGGATGAGAAGGGAGAAATGCCCCCGCCACCTCACGATGAAATCGGCCACATCTGGCGCCACGGTGATGCCATGCTGTTCACGATTATTGCAGAGGGACAGCGACACCCTTTTAATAAATCCGACCGGCTGACCATGCCGGCGTTCGGGGAAAGTCTCACTGACCACGAAATAGGCTCGGCAATAGAGTACCTGAAGACCCTTTGGACGAATGAACAACGGGAGTACCAGAAGACAGAAAGCCAGTAGCCCTGCCCGGCTGCCCGGAAAACCACTGATTTTGGAGTTCTTAAATGCCAGACCTTGCAACCTGGGGCATTCTGGCCGCATTTTTGGGCGGCTTGGTGTCCTTCTTTTCACCTTGCACTCTGCCCCTCGTACCCGGCTATTTGTCCGTTGTTACCGGCGGAGCGGAGAGTAAGACCTCCAATCGCCTGAAAGCATTGTGGCTGAGCATCTGTTTCGTGCTCGGGTTCAGCGTGATTTTCGTCGCGCTGGGCGCAAGCGCCAGTCTCCTGGGGCAGTGGCTGATGGCCTACCGGCAGGAAGCCAACATGGTCGCTGGGGTACTGATTGTGCTGATGGGCCTGCTCATGCTGAGCTGGTGGAAGCGGATATTCAAAGCGGACCGGTATTTCGGGCCATCAACTGCTGGGATCAGTTGCAACCCCAAGCCCTGTCAGCTGGTTCTGTGAACCGTATCCTGAAGGGGCTCGGGGAAACCTGCAACCTCGACGTTGTGCCGACCCTGAGCAGTCACAGCTTCCGGCGCGGTATAGCGCAACAATTAACTTGGCCGGTTCGTACAAGATAGTTGACGCTGGATAGGACGGTGAGGGGTTACATTGAAGAAGGCCAACAGTTTACGGACAACGCCGCAAGCATCCTGCTGGCCAAAGTCGCTGGCCTGATCGGGGACACTGGCTAATGGTCAGTATGGAGGTGCTTCGCTACGTTGCCTGAGAGCGCTCGGAGTGCGATGGGCAGGTATGGACTTCCACCGTCACATACACGGCGGAGAACCTTTCTCTTAACCGTGCCCATAGATATGGGCATCCTTGTGAATATGGTCGGGATGTTCGAACTCCAGTGTCGAATGACTTATGTTGAATTCCTGCTCCAGAGCCTGTTTTATCCTGTATTTGGTGCTCTCAAACTGATCCCATGCGCTTTTCTCGATAACTACATGAGCGTCCAGCGACGCATCGTGTTCTCCCATTTGCCAAAAATGTACGTGGTGAAGGTCGATAACGCCTTCGATGTTTGACAGAGTCAGAATGACGGCATCTGTATCGATATCCACAGGGCTGCCTAGCATGAGTGTTCTGATGGTCCCGCCGATTTCCGTCAGACCCAGGTAGAGAATGTAGCCTGCAATACCTATGGTGATTGCAGGATCAACCCACCGCATGTCGTAGAGCAGAATAAGGGTCCCGCCAATGATCACGGCGACCGACGCGAGTGCGTCGGAAAGATTGTGAAGAAACAGCGCGCGGATGTTGACGCTGTCCTTCTGCATCGAGTACGTAAGCAAAGCTGTCAATGCATCCACTGCCAGGGCGATACCGCCAAGCCAGACTACCCACCAGCCCTTGATTTGCGGAGGATCGATTATCCGCATGCCACCTTCATAGACCAGGTAGAGCCCGATAATTATCAAAGTGGTGTAATTTATGAGGGCCGCAACGACCTCAATTCGTCCGTAGCCAAAGGTCATCTTTGAGTCAGCCGGGCGGCGCGCAATTTTTCGAGCCGCAAAGGCTATAACGAGCGCTGCCATGTCTGAAAAGTTATGCAAGGCGTCGGCGATCAGGGCCAGGCTGCCGGCAAAGATACCTCCTCCAACCTGGGCCAGAGTCAGTATGCCGTTCGCCCAGATGGCTATAGCAACGCGTTTGTCCTTGGTCTCGGGGGGCATATGAACATGTTCGTGACTCATGGGATCAATCTCGTTTGGTGCTTGGTAGAAGAAGGAGCTCCCCAGCACTGCTGGGGTGGCGGGCATAGCTTGTCATTGGCCATCAAGGTTGTAGACCAATGGGTCGCTTTTTTGGGCTTGGACTGAAGCGTTTTGTTGATCACTTCCCCGGTTATTGCCGGCTAACTACCTGGACGGGACAGTGCCTCCTCATCAACAACCCCATCTTCAATGCGAATGGCCCTCACCAACCGGGAGACAAGTACCTTGCCATCACCGGGATGCCCTTGTTGGGTACGGGCCTTCTCAACGATCACGTTTGAAACCTCCCATGCTGACGTTTCGTCAGCCACATCCACTTCAAGCTTGACCATGCGTACTTTCGTAAGGCGGTTTTCGTCACCTGTACAATGTCCAAACTCGCTCAACGGAACGACGGCGATACTGGAGACGCCTCTCACTTCAGCCAGGCTATCAATAACGTGCTCCGCCATGGCTTCACGCACATACGCTTTGATCTCATACATGTATCATTTCCTCGTCAGACTTCAACATCGTTACGTTCGGCAGCGAACCACCGGTAGATACTGGGCAACACCACCAGCGTCAGTAGGGTTGACGTGATCAGCCCCCCGACGACCACAGTGGCAAGTGGGCGTTGGACATTGGAGCCAATGCCATCCGCCAGCAGCAGAGGGATCAGCCCGAGGATGGCAACGGTTGCCGTCATCAGAACCGGGCGCAAACGCCGCTCGGCACCAAGTTTGACCGCTTCAATAACATCATAGCCCTCATCCCGAAGTTGGTTGATGTAACTCACCATCACCACGCCATTGAGCACGGCGACACCGAAGACGGCGATGAAGCCAACGGCGGCCGGTACCGACAGGTAAAGGCCGCTGACAAACAGCGCGATAACGCCGCCGGTAATGGCAAAGGGGACGTTCAGGAAGATCAAGCTGGCGTAACGCAGGCTGCCGAATGCAGAGAAGAGCAACAGGAAAATCAGGCCCAGGGTGATCGGCACGACGATTTGCAGGCGGGCCATGGCCCGTTGCTGATTTTCAAACTGGCCACCAAACTCCACGAAGTAACCCGGTGGCATATCAACCTCCTGGGCAATTCGCTGCTTAAGGTCTGCCACCACACCGCCCATGTCGCGACCACGCACGTTCATTTGCACATAAAGCCGCCGACTGGCGTTAGAGCGTGAAATCTTTTTCGGCCCAGCATAGGTCTCAATGCTGGCGATACGTGACAGTGGAATCATTTCCCCGTTTGCGCCCCGCATTGGCATGTTGCGGATTGCGTCAATGGAGTCACGGGACTCTTCCTGCAGCCGGGCAAAAATCTCAAACCGGCGCACACCGTCAAACACGAACCCGGCGCCCTGGCCACCGATACCGGTTTCAACCGCATTCATGACGTCATCGACACGGATACCGTATTGCGCGAGCGCCTCACGATCCGGGCGAATAACGACTTGTTTTTTACCCGCCATTTGCTGGGCGCGGACATCCGTCGCGCCGGGCACCTCCATTGCCAGGGCCGCCACTTCTTTACCAATCCGGCCAAGTTCTTCCAGGTCATCGCCAAAAATGCTGGCCACCAGTTGCGCCTGGACCCCGGACAATAATTCATCCGTTCGCAGTTGGATCGGTTGCGAAATATTATTGGCCAAACCGGGTATCCGTTCATTCACCGTTTCTGCGATCTGGCTCTGGAGATCCTCATAGCTAACACCATCCCGCCATTCATCCAGCGGTTTCAGTATCACCATGGTCGCCACCACATTAACCGGTTCCGGGTCGCCACCGACTTCGGCCCGCCCAACACGGGCATGGCTGCCGGTAATTTCCGGAAAGTCACCGAGCACTTCCTGAATTCGTTTGCTGTAGCTGATTGCGGAATCCAGGCTCGCGCCAGGCGGTAATGTTGAACGAATCTGGAAGGTGCCTTCCCGCAATGTGGGTACGAACTCACTGCCCAAATAGGGAAACAGCGTCAGGCTCCCCAAGAATACGACAAGGGCTACCCCCATCACCAGTTTGGGTGTTTTGACAACAGTTCGCAGGACCGGCCGATACACCGCGCTCAACCAGCTGACCAGGCGGGGCTCTTTGTGCTTGATGCCCATCTTGAATGCCAGCGAACTCAATACCGGTACCACCGTCAGCGCCAGTATCAGCGAGCCTAGAAGGGCAAAGCAGATGGCATAAGCCATGGGTGAGAACAGCTTGCCTTCAACGCCTTCCAGCGTGAACAGCGGTAAAAAGACGATAATGATGATGCCGATTCCAAACACAATCGGCCGGGCGACCTCCCGGGCGGCTTCACCCACCAGGCGTATCATGCTGACGTTTTCTTCCGAACGCTCTTCGAGATGCCGGAAAATGTTCTCTATCATCACCACCGCACCATCCACCATCATGCCGATGCCGATCGCCAGCCCACCGAGGCTCATCAGGTTGGCGGACAAGCCGGCGAACCTCATGCCTATGAACGCCACCAGAACGGAGAGCGGTAGGGTCGCCACCACAATGAGCGTCGAGCGGAGGTTGCCGAGAAACAGGTACAGAAAGATGACAATAAGCGCTATGCCCTCAAGCAAAGCCTTCTCAACCGTGCCGAGGGCCTTTTCTACCAGCGTTGCCTGGGAATAATACGGCTTTATTGACAGCCCTTCAGGCAGGGACTGATTGAGCTCGGCTATTTTAGTTTCAGCGTCCCGAAGAACCTGGCTGGTGTTGGTATCAATCAGCTTCATGATGTAACCGCCGACGGACTCCTCGCCTGACGATATTTCAGCACCGCGACGTATTGCCGGCCCCAATTCAACATCGGCCACGTCATCCAGATAAACCGGTGTCCCTTCCCGCTCTGCTACCAGCGTTTGCCGTAAATCCTCCAGCCCCTCCTCACCCGGGCTGATCCAGCCATAGCCTCGCACGATGTATTCCTCACCACCGCGATTAATAAACGAGGCACCCACATTCCGGTTGCTTGCGACAATGGCTTTGCGAACGTCCGTAATGGTGAGATCTCGGGCCTGCAGTGCACGAGCGTCAATGTTGACCTGGTATTGCTTTACGTCGCCACCAATGGAAAGAACCCCGGTCACGCCCGGAACGGTCTTGAGTTGCGGTTTTATGATCCAGTCCTGAATCGTACGCATTTCCTCCAACGTAAACTCGAAACCTTCATCCTCAACCAGCGAATACATCATGATACGGCCCAGCCCGGTGCTGATGGGGCCGAGTTCCGGTTCGCCCATGCCGGCCGGGATCTGCCGCACAGCTTCGGCGAGTCGCTCCATGACCAGACGGCGTGCAAAGTAAACGCCGGTGCCATCCTCAAAATAGACGGTGACCCGTGAGAGGCCGAATATCGACGTACTCTGAACCCTTTCAAGCCCGGGAATGCCATACATGCTGACTTCAACGGGATAGGAAATCAGGGTCTCGACATCAACCGGGGAGAGACCAGGGCTGGTGGTGAATATTTGCACCATGGTTGGGGTTGCATCCGGAAACGCATCAACCGGTAGTTTGTTGAAGGAAAAATACCCGGCCAGTGAAACGCCAATAACAAAGACGATCACCAGCAGCCGATTACTCAGTGCGTAGTTAACAAGTGCGTTTATCATATATCCAAACCTTAGTGACCGTGACTGGCGCTGCGATTCTTGGCAGTAAGCGCGGACATGAGATCAAAAGCGCCGTTCGCGACCACCACCTGGCCACTGCGAATGCCTTCCTGGATTTCAATCCATCCGTTTGCCTCAGCCCCGATTTCGACCGGAGTCGCCTTGTACTCGCCTCGCTCTGCACCAGGCACAAACACAACATCCCGGCCCTCAACGGTCTGAACAGCGTCCCGCGGGACAAGCGGCAGGGCTGCGTCGGACGGACTCGATATCAGTGCGGTGCCAAACATGCCGGGCCGCAGGTATCCTTCGGGAGTGTCAACCTCTGCCCGCACCAGAACGGTGCGGCTGGTTTCGTCCAGTTGTGTGGATATCCAGGAGACCTTGCCAGAATAGACGCGGAGTTTACCGGACGGTAACTCGATCCTGACGTCGTTCCCGAGGGTCAATTGATCGATATCGGATTCAGCCACCTTGATCATGGCCCAGACTTTCTGGTTATTAACAACCAGGAAGGGGGTGTCTGAAGCCGACAGTGTTTGCCCAATGACAACGTCCCTTTTTTCAAGTACACCATTGATTGGCGATTTCAGGGCGTAGCTTGCCAAACCTGATGCATCGGACTGTGACGACGACACGCCATAAGCTTTCAGCTCCTCACGGGCGGCGTTCAACTCGGCAGCCATCGTTAGAAAACGTGCTTTGGCCGCAAGAAACTCCTCCTCACTGGAAATGCCCTGTTTCTGAAGTGAGCGCTCACGCTTATACTCGGCTTCAGCAGCGGTTTTTTTGGCGATCAGCGACTGCATGCGTGCCCGAACTTTGGCCAGCATCACACTATCAAGCGTTGCGAGGGTGTCTCCTGTTGAAATCCTGTCACCCAGATCCACCAGAACTTTCGATACCTTTGCTTCAAGAAGCGGACCTACCTTCGCCACCAGATCGGGCACAAACATAATTTCCACCGGTGCTTTAATACTCTCATTCGCACGCCCGGACGACGCCGGTGAAACGGAAATATCCAGAAGGCTTTGCTGTGCCTCGGTCAGGTGTACAGCACCTTCCTCCTCGTTGTGTTTTTCTTCGCTTTCTTCTCCATGCCCTTGTTTGCCTTGATCTTGATGGGATACTCCTTCATCCTCGCCAGCATGACTCTCCTGGGCGAGGGGTGCGCCAGAAACGAAAAGCGCGGCCAACAACAGGGCTAAAGGAAGACGCCTGGTTCTTTGCAACATACTCGAGCTCTCTTTGGAAATGGGTACTGTCGGAATGGATGGTTTGCTGGGCGCTCCGGGAACGTCATTGGCTATTGCTGGCAGCCATGACAATGCCGCCTCCAGTGCTGATCTCTAGTGCTCTCACCGCCGCGATGTAATCGCTCTGGGCACTGATGTACTCGTTGCGCACGGATATCAGGTTATCCTGGGCGGCCAGCACATCCGTTGTGCCCACCTTGCCCGCGCGAAAAGCCACCTGCATCAGCTCAAGCGTTTCCTCCGAGCGCTTGAGAATAGACTCGCTCATTTGTTCAAGTTGCACTCTGGCCGCCCGGTACTGTGCTCGCGCTCTCAGCACGTCGGTTTTGATAGTGAGCTGTAATTGCTCGGCTCGAATCTGGGTCGCTTCAAGCTCTGCGCTGGCACGCTTCGCTTCGCCACCAAACCGGTGCAGGGTCGGCAGGGGTACTGAGACACCACCACCAATAATGTCGCTGCCTTCTTCACGATCATAGAAGCCGAATACCTTCAAGTTGGGTATTTTCTGGCTTTGCGCCAAATCAAGGCTTGATTCCGCCGAGTTAACCAACGCCATGGCCGCCTGCAGGTCACTCCGTCGCGCCAGGGCAAGCTCCACCAGCTGCCTCTCCGCCGGCAGATTTCCAAGGTTCAGCGAGATATTGCCCTTCACACGTATGGGTTCCTGAGGGTCGATGCCAAGAACTTCACTCAAGGCCAGCCTGGACTCCTCCAGCTGTCTTTGCGCAGCGGCTTCCTGGCTTTTCGCCCTCGCGACGCCAATAATCGCAGTATTCAACTCAAGCCGTGTTCGTTTACCCTGATCTACCGAAACGCGCATCAAATCACTGGTTCTGGACATGAGATCGACGGTTCGCCCCGCCGTCTCAAGAGACTCCCTGGCCAGCAGGACGTCGAAAAACGCCGCCCGCACCCTGGCACTGATTGCGCGCTTGAGGAAATCAAGTTCAAGCTCGGCAGATGACAGTTGTCCACGAGCAACCTGCTGACTCAAGTCGCCCTTATTCGCGGTCCAGAATTCCTGGGAGAGACGGATTCCGTAATCCGTCGAGCGTTCGGAGCCATTTGAACGGCGAGCACCACTGAGTTCCATTTCCGGATTGGCGGGCACAAGGCGTCGGGAATGTTGCATATCCCCTTCAAACATGCCGACACGCGCTTTTTGACCTGCAAGCAAGGGGTTCTTTGCGAAGGCGGTTGAGAGTGCGTCATTGAGCGTCAGAGTGAGCGACATCGACGTTTGTTGAGCCGTATAGGCTTTCAGGGAAACGCTTTGCCCGGCGTGGGTCACGCCAGGGAATATCGCCGCAAGACAAAGCGCGGCGACTGGTAGATAATTATTTGTGGGGCTTCTCATGAATTTTTGCCTGCATTCGTTAACGTCAGCACGCATGTCGTGCTTCTGAATTTATACGAATGGCAGGCTACCCTACGATGTTTAACACAGCTTGAATTCTTAAGAATTAATGGACGGAATTGAGTGCTGGCAGAGTGGGTGGCCGGAGACACGCCAGGGAGTTAGAAAGAGGGGCTTGACGGTGCATCACTCTGACTTGACGAAATAGTAACCCTGCCCGCGAAGAGAGCGGATACAGTCCTTACCAACCATTTTTCTCAAGCGCGTTATATAGACCTGGATCACATTCTGAGTTGGACTGCGATCAATATTGTATAGCTCATCAATCAGCTCGGCGATGGAGAATACCCGCCCAGGTCGCGAGATAAAACAACGCAGCAAACGAAACTCTGTTGCTGTGAGTGTGTAAACCACGCCGTCAGGGCACTCCAGCGAACGGCTCTCATCTTTAAGAACATAACCGCGAGCGGAGAGATGCGAAGATACCCGCCCCTCAGATCTGCGAACAATGACCTCAAGCCGGGCAAGAAGTTCTTCGAAATGGAAGGGTTTTGGCAGGTAGTCGTCAGCCCCGGCCCTGAGACCCTCCACCCGTTCCATCCATTTTGAGCGGGCCGTTAACAACAGCACCGGCTCGAAACGATTTTTCCGGCGCCACTGACGAAGCAGGCTCAGGCCGTCCATGCCTGGCAGGCCTATATCAAGAACAACCACTCGGTAGGCCTCAGATTTAAATAATGCGTCCGCTGCGTTGGACGTAGTAGCATGGTCGACGGCATAGCCCGCTCGCTCAAGCCATTCGACCAGTTTTTCGGCAAAAATCACTTCATCTTCTACAAGAAGTAATCGCATTGCTCCCCCACAGGAATAAATAGGTATCAAAGTTATTTGCTACAATAAGCCACCTTTTATGCGGCTGATAATACCTCGAAGTCCGCCTGCACATCACAAATTCTGCGGGTAAACAGTAACAGGATTGTTATTCTGTTACTGAGTTGACTCATCATACTGATTGCTGGAAAGGCGACACGGCACTTGATTGCCTGAACTCAGCATCACCACGTTGACTACAGGCTCATATTATCGCACTGACCGATCTTCATAAGGAGATATTGATTGTTTCGACGCTCCATCCGGTTGGGATTACTAGCTTGGCTCATGCCTCTGAGCTTTTTTGTCATGTTGGCGGTCTGGTTGGGGCACGGAGTGCTGTTAGAGCAGTTGTCACGTGACCTGAGGCAAGAAAAGCTTGCACAGGAATCCATTCAACTACAAAACCTGTTAACCCAGTCCTACCCGGATATTGCAAGGGCGGTAAAGGACGTTGAACAACTTGAGCTTATTTTTCAGCATGCGTTTGCGTTTAAGGTAGGACAGCAACCGTTTTTTTTTGCCGGAATTGACAAAGACGTCATGACTCCGCTGCTTTCTGAGAAGACCCCCGGGGCTGTCTATATGAAGTCGCGTCAACAGTCCCTGATAGGCTACCGGCGTACTTTCCTGATAGACGGCCAACCTGTAGTGCTGGTTGTAGCGGAGACACAAATACCGCAACTCGCAGGATGGGAGCGAGTTCATGTATCAATTGCCGTACTATCTGTTTTGCTTTTGATTGTCCTCTGCGGTTTGATTTTTCTAGCGGTCCATCTTGCCCTGTCGCCGGTGTCCCGGGTCCGCAATGAGCTCGCTGATCTGCACTCAGGCCGGCGCACCCGATTGCATGACGCTGTGCCTCAGGAATTTTTCGGCCTGGTGACTGAGTTTAATCGGTTGCTTGAAATTCTGGATGCCCGCCTCGATCGTTCCCGGAGGACCACCGCCAACCTTTCACACAGTGTTAAAACGCCGCTCGCCTCTGTGTTGGCCATCCTCGAAACCGACTCATCGCACATCAGCGGCGATGACCGTATCTACATGGCGACACAGTTGAAGTCATTGCATAAAACGCTCGACTCTCAAATGAGACGCGGTGATGTATCAGGTCCCCAGGTAAGTCGCAGTACGCAAGTTGTTGTTCTGACTCAGGACTTGTTGGATCTGGTCAGCCGAATGTTCCCGCAAAAGCAGTTCAGATTCTCCTCAACCCTCGACATTCAATTCCGCTGGCCAGTGGATGAGCAGGACTTCAGTGAAGTTATAGGAAATTTATTAGAAAATGCAGGCAAATGGTCATTATCCGTTATTGATCTCAGGTTGAGTGAATCAGCTGAGGGCCTGACTTTAGAAGTCAACGATGACGGCCCAGGCATACAAGATGACGATCGAAAACGATTGCTGGAACGCTGGGTCCGACTGGATGAACAAGTTGATGGTTATGGGCTGGGGCTAAGTATCGTTAAGGAGATTGTGGATGGTTACGGAGGGCGAATTAAACTTCTTGAATCCTCCCTGGGAGGACTACAGGTAGATATACTGTTTCCCCGTTAAACGGAGATGTGTGTGGGATGTTGGAAAACCATGCACTGAACAAGATATACACAGAGCCGGATTTTCTGACAATACACCCCTGCTAAAAGCGGGGGGATAACCACTGGCTGGCTTGAAAAAGCGAACCACACTGTAACAACTGGGTCAGAGCTTAACAGCACCTTCAAGCTGTCCAACTGATGCGGCTCACCTCATGAGGCCTAAGAATCCGTTTTCTTTAGTTGGTTTGCGCTCAACTTTTTAATAGCCTTATGCTCTTCTTCGAGTTCTTTTATTGCCTCGCGGATATCAGTCACATTTTGGGAGGAATGACTCTCATCGCTTTTGTTTGGATAGCTCCTATCCTCGTTATAGCGATCAGCCTGACCACCATTCTTTCCAGCAAAGGCTAGCGAGGCGCATATAGCAAAAACAACGCCCTGAAGCACGAGAAAAGGGCTAATTAACAGCCTTATAATGCAGGGTTTTGTGCCCTTTTAACAAGGCAATATCGTAGCCGTCCAGCAACCAGTTGATTTGCTCGCCGGTCAGTGACATCAGCTCATCCGAGGCCGTAGGCCACTTGAATTTCTCCTCCGC
>Ga0307486_1002628_pt1 | contig 12364 bp, 8 predicted proteins | sample CBIW02metaG_FD_203663 | JGI IMG/M metagenome (GOLD analysis project Ga0307486, IMG submission 203663) | Sea-ice brine microbial communities from Beaufort Sea near Barrow, Alaska, United States - CBIW 0.2 | ecosystem: Environmental > Aquatic > Marine > Coastal | place: USA: Alaska | collected... | reverse complement strand
AAAGAAGCCCTCTTCGATGCCCTGGTGTATCACCAGGGTGTCCCAGAGTCCTTTCTGGCCTATGGCAACGGCAACCTCGTCCATTTCCTGAGCCGCTGCGGTCAGTGAGAGTGTTGCTGCTGCTAAAGGCAAAGCGAAAAATTTCAATAGATTGTATTTCATGGTTGTATTCTCCTGAGTGCTTTTGTTGTTGTTGCACAGTATTTGGTGGCCTGATGGTTCAGGCCTCTCCGGCTGCTTTCATCCCCTTGTCTGCCTCCATGCGCAGATCTTCCCAGATTCGTCCAACGTAACCCGCAAACTCGTCCGTTGAGATCAACTCAGAGCCGCGGGGACGGGGCAGTTCGATATCAATTACCTGTTTGATGGTACCTGGTCGATAGGACATGACCGCCACCTTGTCACTCAACTGGACAGCTTCGGTAATATTGTGAGTGATGAGCATGGTGGTCTGATTGAGTTCGTCACAGATTTTCAGCAGCTTGTCACCGAGTAACAGACGTGTCTGCTCATCAAGTGCGCCAAAAGGTTCATCCATCAGCAGGATGCGTGGTTCTGAAGCCAAGGTCCTTGCAATGGCTGTACGTTGACGCATACCCCCGGAAAGCTGATGGGGAAAGTGATTCTCAAAGCCGTGGAGGCCAACCAGTTGTATAAAGTGGCGTGCTTTTTCGAGCCGTTCCGCTTTCGCCATTCCGGCGATCTCGAGGGGAAATGCGACGTTGTCGAGCACTGTGCGCCAGGGAAAAGTCGACTCTTCCTGAAACACCATGCCAATGTCTTTATGCGGGCCGGAGACAGATACGCCATTTACAATAACCTCTCCGGAGTCAGGGGGGATCATTCCACCGATTACGTTGAAAAGGGTGGATTTACCACAACCGCTGGGGCCAATGATTGAAAGAAACTCACCTTGCTCAACCCCGAGATTGGCAGGAGCAAGTGCCTGGATTTTTTCCCCGTTATCCGACTGGAATGTTTTCGAGACATTCCTTACTTCAAGAGTGGCTGTCATATCAGGGCTCCAGAGTCACGTTGACGTTTTTTGTCTGGGTGAACGCGAAAAGTTCTTCAAGGCACTCTTCCCGCCCAAGTCCAGATTGTTTGGTACCACCAAAGGGAGCGCCGGGAATATGAGCACTGGAGCCGTTTATCCAGACGTAGCCAACGTCGAGTGCGCTGGCGGCCCTGTGTGCAACCGCCAGATCCTTTGTCCATACTGACGCAGTCAGACCAAACTCCAGCTCATTGGCCATCTCAAGAACGGATTGCTCGTCGGACCACCGGATGACGGAAAGTACCGGCCCGAAAATTTCCTCACGAGCAATTCGCATATCTCTGGTTACGTCGGCAAACACGGTGGGTCGAACAAAGTAGCCCTTGGCCAGCGCAGGCTCATCTGGCCTGTTGCCGCCGCTTACCAACCGCGCACCCTCGGATTCACCGATGCGTATGTACTCCATGACTTTGTCAAATTGGGGCTTGCTGGACAGACAGCCCATCTCTGTTTCCACCTTTTCAGGGAGCCCCAGTTTGATTGCGTTGGTTTGTTCAATAATCTGGGCAAGGACTTCTTCGTAAATGCTTTCGTGGAGGAAGAGGCGACTGGTTGAACCACAGGATTGGCCGGCGGTCCAGCCAAAATTCATACCGTGGACGGCACTGGCTGCCGCCTTTTTCAGATCCGCGTCTGGAAACACCACCATGGCATTCTTGCCACCGAGTTCCATCAGGGTACTTTTCAGGGTATTGGCGGCCGCGCGGCAGACAGCTTTACCGGTCGGGATACTTCCCACCAGGCTGATATTGTCTACGTGCTCATGTTCGGCGAGGGTGGCCCCTGCTTCAATCTGACCATTAACGATGTTAAGAACCCCGGCTGGAAGTAAGCCATCAAATAACTCGGCCAGCCTTAGCGCCGATAATGGCGTGTGCTCACTCGGTTTGATGATGACGCTGTTGCCGGCGACCAGCGGAGCAGCGATTTTTGCACAGACAAACATCGCGGGGTGATTGAACGGAACAATGCGGGCTACCACTCCGAGCGGCTCCCTTACAACGTAGTTAAGCTGGCCTTCGGCCGTAGGGATGGTTTCACCTTTCAGCTCTGTTGCCAGGCCGGCAAAATAATCCAGCAGATGGGCACCTACCTGCATATCGCCAACCATTGCGGATCGGGGGTTTCCACAATCCAGTGCATCGAGCAATGCCAGCTCTTCCGCGTGGTCCCGCACTTTCTGTGCCATTTGTCGTACGGCGGCCGCGCGTTGGGTAGGGGCTAAAGCGCGCCACGCGGGTTGCGCCTTGCGGGCCGCTTCCACTGCGTGGTTGACGTCTTCGGCGCTTGCTTCGTCTACTTCACCTAGGCTGCTGCCATCGGCCGGGTTGGTGACTGCAATCCGGCGTCCAAGAGCGGCTTTGTGCCAGGCGCCGTCATAGTACAGGCCGCGATTCTGAGGTAATACAGACTCAGGTGTCATTGGGTGGTCAACGGTGGTCATTGAGGGTGGCTCCCTTTATTTATTTGTTGCCTTTTGAGTGGGAATTACTATTGAAATCAACCACACCGCTCATGTAGCCCGCCTTGACGACGACATCCAGAAGCGCCGGCTGGCCGTTTTCCACGGCGGTGATGGCCTTTTTTAGCGCAGTCCGGAAAGACTCGTCATCAAGGATGGGGCCTTCAGCCTGGAAACCCTGCGCTCTGGCAATGGACGCCAGATCAATTGCGGGATCATCAAGCCGCTGGCCAACCCATTTGTTTTCAACGTCACGGCTTCTGTTGATCGCGACCGTTTCCTGATGCGCGACGTCGTTATAGTAGGCGCGGTTGTTGGCAACAATAATCAGCACGGGAATCTTATGGCGTGCAGCGGTCCAGAGTGCGTTGGCACCCATCATCAGATCTCCGTCACCGAGAACAGCGACAGGCAATCTCGAGGAACCCCTGAGAGCCAGTGCACTGCCAATCACCATGCCCGGCCCCGAGCCAATACCGGCTCCGCCGTCATAACCCAGGTAGTCCAGCGGGTGCCTGAAGGTACTGGTGGACGATGGCCAGCCCAGTGGCAGGCGCAGGTAACTGACATCCCTGTTTTCGAGCGTTGATGCCAGTGTCGTTGCCAGAGCCAGAAGATCGAATACGCCGGTTTGTGATGGGAGCGGTGGCCGCTGGTAGGTGCTCTGTGTTTTAACGGCAGCGGTGGATTCCATTCGTTCAAGCAGACCATCAACGGTACTCTCTGGTGTGCCATCGAGAGCCAGATCCACCGGAGCCATGCGCTGATGGTTCATCGCCCAGCCATTCATCCCATAATCGTCCAGCGAGGCGTGAATGATTTTTGCCGAGGGCTTTCCATCAGGCCAAACCGTATACAGTGTTCCACCAAGGTCTAGCCAGTCGAGGCTGATAATCAGGTCTGCCTCTGATATCAGGTGTACCGCGGCACTATCCAGCCGGAAAGCGGGTGGTAAAGGGTGGAGGGGATGATCGGTCGGGAAGGCCGCCGCGATTTTGAGATCGGTCATGACGGTGGCGCCGAGCCGTTCAGCCAACTTTACCCGCTTGGCCCAGTCCGCAGAATCCCGGGAAACCCTGCCTGCAAGAATCACGGGATTCCGGGCGGCACGAATCATCTGCGCGGCTGTATCCAGCTTCCCCGCCGACGGCACTGGTGGTTCGCCGGGCGCGAAGCGGGACGGATCGGGCAGTGACAGCGGTTTATCCAGTGCCTTTTCCTGCAAACTTACATCAAGACATATATACACAGGGCCCTGAGGCCGCCGGATGGTCGCCTGCCAGCCTCTCAGAATGGACTCCACAGCGGCTTCAACCGATGCGGGTTGATTGTCCCACTTGATGAACGGGCGAATGAGGGCAGCCTGATCCTGTGACGTGTGTATCCAGTCAATCCAGGGCCGCCTCAGGTTTGCATCAACCGGCCCGGTAGCCCCGAGGATCAGCATGGGTGCGCGGTCACACCAGGCATTGTAGATGGCCATGCTGCCATGCATTAAGCCGACATTGCTGTGAAGGGCGACTGCCATGGGTCGTCCGGTTACCTTGGCATAGCCGTGAGCCATGGCAACGGCGTGCTCTTCATGAAGGCATACCAGCATTTCCGGGGCCGTATCCTCAAGAACGTTAACCAGACTATCGTGGAGGCCTCGGTAGCTGGCCCCGGGATTGAGCGCAATGAAATCTATTGGTAATGACCTGAGCGTCCAGGCCACGGCATCGCTGCCCCATTCCAGCTTTTCAGGTGAAGGTGGCAGGGGGCGAGAGGGTGTATTTCCAGTGTATTCGGCAACCATTTTCTGTTCCTGATTTTTGTGGTTTTTATCATTAAGCGAGAGCGATTTTCACTATAGTATAGTCGATAGTCGAAAGATACCGTCAGGTGTTGTGTATGTCAAACCTCGAAGTGCGGTGTGTCTTGCGCAAGGCAAGGAGAAGTTTGGCTGTTCCCCCAGGGTTCTAAATATAGAATAAAGTGCCTTGTAATACTTATTCAGGAAAAGTAATAAGTACTCAATAAAGTGAGATATGTATAGTTATTTAATATAGTAAATGCAGTAGATTTGTCGCCATAAAACCATATGAAAATAATACAAAATAATAATTGATCATACGTCAACAGCCCCTGAGCTATTTGTTTCTGCCGATTTCCAATTAATAGTTGACACCTGAAGCCGTTTGTATAATTTTATAGTTAGATTTCAAGAAACAAAATAGCATCTCAATAATAGAGAATGCGGCTGGCAGCTTGAATGGCTTCGAAGAGTTAGGCGGGCACTGATCAGCAGATTTCGCACAACAAAAACAATCACAGGGGGTTGGTTCAATGGCTTCTAAGCTGTTTGATCTTGAAGGACGCACAGTGATCATCACTGGCGGGGGTCGCGGGATTGGCAAGGTTTATGCCAAATCGTGCGTGGACGCTGGCATGAATGTTGTTATTGCGGATATTCATGGTGAAGAGGCGGAGACGACTGCAGCGGAATTGCGGGATTCCGGCGGTGATGCCATTGCTGTCACTACCGATATTTCCAACGAGGAAAGCGTAGCGGCCATGGCCAGGAAAACCATGGATGCATTTGGTCGCATTGATGGCGTTGTGAACAACGCATCTTTGATGAGTTCGCTGCCTCGCCGTTCCTGGCTTGAAATTCCCACGGAAGAGTGGGACCGGGTGATGGCTGTTGATCTCCGCGGGTTGTTGACGGTTTGTCGCGCTGTCTACCCACACATGAAGGCCCAAAAGTGCGGCAAGATCATCAACGTTTCATCCAGCCGCGTTCTTGAGGGTACGCCCAATCGGCTTCATTACACCTCAGCGAAGGCGGGTGTCATCGGTTTTTCCAGGGCACTGGCCCGTGAAGTCGGGGATGACGGCATTAATGTCAATGTTGTTATGCCCGGGCTTACGCTGAGCGATACCCAACTCGCATCGTCAAACACCAGCTACCTGAGCGATGAATACAATCAGCAGCGCGCTCTGAAGCGTCCGCAGACACCCGAGGATCTGGTTGGAACAGTCCTTTTCCTGCTTTCCCCTGCCAGCGATTTCATAACCGGCCAGACGATTAACGTCGATGGCGGGAAGTCCATGCACTGAGTGTGTAAAAGCTGAATCGGAGAACAAGAAAATGACGAATGTCCAAACGACCCTGATGTTGATTGATGGTGAGCTGGTTCAGGCAGCTAGTGGAAAAACGCTGGACTCGCTGAACCCTGCAACAGAAGAAGTGATCGGTCGAATTCCGGCCGGTGACAAGGTAGATGTAGACAGAGCTGTGGTTGCAGCGACTCGGGCCCAACTCGAATGGGCAAACACTGAAATATCCCACAGGGCAGAGCGGCTTCGCGCAGTGGCAGCCAGGGTTGCCGAACGTGCAGAGGAAATTCTGAAACTGGAAGTTCTTGATACGGGCAACACCATCACCAAAATGCGTGGTGACGTGGGAATGGGTATCAAGGTCCTGGAATATTACGCCGGCCTTGGGCTTGAGCTTAAAGGTAGTACGATTCCTGCCAGTCAGAGCAACCTGCACTTTTCTGTGCGGGAGCCTTACGGTGTTGTCGGACGGATAATTCCGTTCAATCACCCCATCATGTTCGCGCTTTCCAGGATGGCTGCTCCCCTGATGGCAGGGAACGCAATCATCATCAAGCCACCTGAGTCGAGTTCCCTTTCCGCCGGTATTCTGGCTGAAATTTGCCGGGACGAACTGCCGCCGGGTCTCGTCAATATTATCACCGGTCTCGGAGCGGAGGCGGGCGACGCCATTGTTCGGCACCCGGATATCAAGCGCCTCGCTTTTATCGGTTCCGTTCCTACCGGGCTGGTCATTCAGAAAGCTGCCGCAGAAGTGTCTGTAAAGCATGTCAGTCTCGAGCTTGGTGGTAAGAACCCAATGCTCATCTTTCCCGACATCGATCCTGAAGTTGCGGCGACGGCAGCGGTAGCGGCAATGAACTTTGGCTGGCAGGGACAGTCTTGCGGCTCCTGCAGCCGGTTGCTCGTTCACGAATCCCTCTATGAAGAGGTTCTCAAGCGCATTGTTGAAAAAACAGAGCGTTTGGTGATGGGGGATCCGCTGGATCCGGGCTCTCAGATGGGGCCTATGAATTCCCGTATGCAACTGGACAAGGTTGAACACTATGTGCGCACCGCCCATGAGGACGGTGCACGCCTGATGACGGGCGGAGAGCGCCCGCCTGGCGCCCAGTTTGAGCGCGGCTATTGGCACCAGCCTACGGTATTTGCCGATGTGACTCCCGACATGCGAATAGGGCACGAAGAAATTTTCGGGCCTGTGCTGTCCGTTTTCCGCTGGAAGGATGAAGACGAGGCAATACGCATTGCCAACAGCACGGAATACGGGCTTACCGCAGCCATCTGGACGAATGATCTTAACGCCGCAACACGCTGCATCCGCCGGATAAAGGCAGGGTACGTCTGGGTAAATGGTTTTTCAGCGCACCACCTTGGGACACCGTTTGGTGGAATGGGTAACAGTGGCCTTGGTCGGGAGGAGGGCATTGAAGAGCTGCTTTCCTACACAGAGACAAAGACCGTCCATCTGGCACTGAAATAACGCAGGCAGGAGTTGTTCGTATGACTATTGAAATAGTGCCGTGCTCACCAGCCATCGCAGCGGAGATCCGTGGTGTTGATGTGAGTAAAGGTGTCACGGATTCAGAGTTCGCCACGATTATAGAGGCATGGCACCGCTACCAGGTGATTCTTCTTCGTGACCAGGACCTACCTACAGAAGAGCAGCAAGTGGAGTTCGCCCAGCGTTTCGGAGAGCTGGCGGAGGTTCACACTCTTGAGTATCAGGGCAACCACCCGGCGGTGATGTACATCGGTAACTTGAAAGAAGAAGGAAAAAGCGAAGGCGCCCTGCCGCTAGGTGAAATGGAATTTCATATTGATCAGTGCTATCAGCCGCGCCCGGCTAAAGGAACCATGCTTTATGCGATCGAGATTCCTTCCGCTGGAGGAGAAACGGTTTTTGCCAATGGCTACATGGCCTATGAACGGTTGCCGAGTTCTGTCAGGTCCAGGATTGAGGGCCTGAGGGCAACCCACGTGTATGACTATGGTGGCAAAGGCACTGACCGGAAAAACATGGTCAGCATAGAAGAGGGTATTTCACGGGCCCACCCAATTGGACGGACACATCCGGCCACAGGTCGCAAAAGCCTGTTCGTCAACAAGCTGATGACTCATTCAATAGAAGGACTTGACTCCGATGAGAGTGAAACCCTCCTGAATGTGATGTTTGAAACTATTTCCCAACCGGAACTCTCCTATGTACACGAATGGCAGGTCGGCGATCTGCTGCTTTGGGACAACCGTTGCACACTGCATGCCCGTCGTGATTTTGATCCGGCGGAACGGCGATGGCTGCGGCGAGTGACGATTCTTGGGGAAGTGCCTGAATAGCGGTTTCTCTTTCCGTTAATAAAAAGAGAACAGCATGGTCCTAACTCGGACAAAAACAATAAGGAGTAACACATGACCTTTGAAAAGAAACTGAAAGTAGCTGGCCTCGGTGTCCTGCTCTCATGTGGTGTATTGGCCACAGCGGGATCGGGAGCGGTTTACGCCCAGGAAAAATTTCAGGACAAGGATCCGATCAGTTATACCGCGACAGGCGGAAGTGCGCGAGGATATACGCGGGTTGTCTTTGAAGCATTGAACGCGATTGTCAGAGATGAATACCCCGGCACTGCAGCAGATTTCAGGCCGGGATCTCCGGCGGGCAGCCTGCTTGAAATCTCCCGAGGTGATGCCGACATTGCCGGCGCCAGCGGCGCGGTGGAAGTTCAGTATGCTCTGCAAGGGAAGGCTCCGTTCCGGGAGTCACTGAAAGACAAGATCTTTCATGTAATGACCACTCACAATCAATTGACCGTTCATTATCTGATGACCAAAGAGTGGTCTGAAGAACATGGTATCGAATCCATGGCTGATATTGCCGAGAAAAAACCGCCGATGGAGATTGCGGTGAATACCGAGGCCAATCTTCAGTCAACCATCGCGATGTATGAACATATATTCAATGAATATGGGTTCTCCATGGATGACGTTGAAGATTGGGGAGGTTCTGTACTGCGTGGTAATTCAGGCATTGGTATGGACGCGTTGGCCGATGGTCGTGCGGATGTCTTTATCAATGGCCGGTTTATGCCCGATTCACGTCTGGAAGAAATCCACAACAACCGTCCTTTGAAATGGATTGACATTGACCGCGAGAAAATGGAAGCCGCAGCCGAGAAGTGGGACTACGACCTTTATATTGCACCGGCCGGCATCAGCCCTTTCATCACGAAAGACAGTGCGACACAGAAAATGTGGAACGCGCTTCAGGCTGGTCCGCACGTCTCTGAAGAAACGGTCTACAAGTTCCTGACAGCCATTAGCAAAAATACTGACCGGGTAAAGTCCATTCACCCTTCCCTGCGGAACTTCGGGCTGGAGATGATGGTATGGAACCCAATGAATCTGCCTTTGCACCCCGGGGCTGAGCGCTTCTACCGCGAGAAGGGCCTTATCGACTGAGGCGACAATCTCACAGCAGTGTTGAAGTGCCAGCAAGCGGAACTGCCGACTGATCCGTCCTGCGGTTCCGTCCTGGTCCATAAAACCATTTCTGCCTGTTGCAGTTTCGGTGATTAGAGGGGGGGTTATGTCTGCTAGAAACAGTCTCATAGAAGGGCTTAAGCGATTTTACTGGCTTACGGGTGAAGGTAACCGTTTTGTGCCTACCGGCTGGCTGGGCGGAGTTGTTGCGCTGCTCGCTGTGCTAGGGACAGCGGTGGTTATCTATATGGCACTGTTCAGCAGCCAGTCCGAACTGTTGCATGTCGGTTTGTTTTTAGTGTTTTTATTTCCTATTGCATTTCTGACGACCACGATTTCAAAAAGCGTGGAACGAATTACCTGGTTTGATGGTGCTCTGGGGGTAACCGGGTGCTTGCTTGCTGCCACCTTCGTTTTTTACGAACCCAGATACCACACCTGGATGCAAAGTTTTGATCAACTGACCACTTATGAAATCTGGGGCGGTCTCGGGCTAGTGGCGTTAACGCTGGAAATGGTTCGACGTGCGACGGGGTGGCCGCTTCTTATTATTGCGTTTGCATTTCTGGGTTATGTGGCATGGGGATCAAACATTCCCGGTAGTTTCTCCCACGGTGGCGTCGACCTGACTTATTTTCTTGAAATGCAGACGATCACTATGGATGGGCTGATTGGTGTTCCACTTTATGTCGCGGCAACGTATGCGTTTCTTTTCGTGCTTTTCGGCTCTTTCTTCCAACTGTCTGGTGGCGGTCAGCTTTTCTTTGATCTTGCCGCTTGCAGTACCGGAGGAATGGTTGGTGGTCCGGCAAAAGCCTGCGTTGTTTCGAGTGCATTGTATGGTTCGGTGTCCGGAAGCCCCACCGCCGATGTGGCAACGACGGGGCCGATCACGATTCCTTTGATGGAAAGCTTTGGCATCAGTAAAACGCAGGCCGCTGCAACCGAGGCGGCAGCCTCTTCTGGAGGTGCTTTGTTGCCTCCGGTGATGGGCGCAGTTGCGTTTCTGATGGCGGACATGACGGGCATCCTTTACAGGGAAATTCTGATTGCCGGCTTGCTATCCGCTTGCCTGTATTATTTGGGCGTTTTCACTCTCGTTCATTTTGAATGCCGGCGTCTTGGTATCAAGGCAATGCTTGCCGAAGATCGTGTTACTTTCGCGGTGGCATTGCGTCGTGGCTGGCCAAGTCTGATTCCCATTTTTGTACTGACCTACTTCCTATTAAGCGGCTTTTCGCCCGCCTACGTGGCCGCTGGGGCGAGCCTGGTAACGTTGGTAACCAGCTGGATTACCATTCGACACGCGATAGGTCCCAGAAAACTGATTTCCGGATGTGTGGAAACCTGCTTCAGAGTGGTACCCCTGACAGCCGCTGTCGCTGTTGCAGGGATCATCATCGGCTGTATTGAAATGACGGGGCTTTCCAGCAAAGCCGCCGCCCTGCTTTATGCCATGGCCGGCGGACTTTTGGTGCCGTCTCTTATTGTATCAGCAGTGGTGTTGATTATCCTGGGGATGGGCATGCCCACAGTAGCCGTTTACGTTATGGGCGCGGCGTTGCTTGCCCCTGTTCTAATCGGCGAGTTTGGGTTGCCGGTGCTCGGCACCCACATGTTCCTTCTCTACTTCTCTTGCATGTCGGCGATTACACCTCCTGTTGCGGTGGCATGTTTTACCGCAGCCTCTATAGCTAACGCCAACCCGTTTTCGGTTGCGCCTTATGCGTCGAAACTGGCTGTTGCCGGCTATGTTGTTCCGTTCTTCTTCATCTTCAATCCCGGCCTTCTTATGGAGGGCGATGCAGTGACGATTGTCGGAGCATTGGTCGCTGCGGCAGCCATGGTGCTTTGTTTCGGGGTTGCGCTTCACGGTTGGATTATCACAACACGCCTTAACTGGATTGGCAGGCTTCTGTTTGCAGCGCTTGGACTTCTGCTCATTGTTCCGGACCCAATCATGCAAGCAGGTACGTTTGTTTTTGCGGCGCTTGCATGGAGCTTCTACCTGAAGCGGGCCAGAACCAACGAATCGAACTCAATGGCACCTCCAATCAATCGTTCGGGTGTACCTGGAACTACGGGCATAGAGGCAACGAATGAGTGATTTACTGAATGGTTGGATGATTTTCGCACGGTGGGACGTATTGCTTGTCCTGCTTGCAGCAGTACCTGTGGGGCTTGTGTTCGGTATTTTGCCGGGCCTGGGTGGGCTTGTGGCCTTGTCGGTTCTGTTGCCTCTGGTTTATGGCATGGAGCCGATTGTAGGTTTGGCTTTTTTGCTGGCGAGTTATGCAGTGGTGTCGACAGGTGGTTCCGTAACCGCAATCTTGCTGGGAATCCCCGGTTCGCCAAGTAATGCGGCAACCATAATTGACGGTTATGTTCTCAGTCGTCGTGGGCGTGCTGGTTATGCCCTGGGGGCGGCTTTGTCGAGCTCTGCCCTGGGCGGTGTTATTGGAGCTGTGGTGCTGTTTGCATTACTCCCCATTGTTCGCCCGGTTGTGATGTCATTCGGGTCGCCGGAAACGTTTTTCCTGGCCTTACTGGGCATAAGTTATTTGGCAATGCTGGGTGGGGGATCTCCCATTAAAGGGCTCGCCGCCGGCGCATTTGGACTGTTCCTGGGCACCTTCGGTTATCAAAGCACAACCGGTGTTCCACGGTTCTGGATGGATATCGATTACCTGCTTGATGGCTTTCGCCTGATCCCGCTGGCGCTGGGTATGTTTGCCATACCGGAAATTATTGACCTGATGTCTGGTCAGAGTATCGCGGCCAAGCGACCTGATGGCCGCCCGATGGAGATTACCCACAAGCAAGTTTGGCTCGGTGCCAGGGCGTCTGTTGTTCGCAAGTGGGTATTGATCCGCTCCTCAGTCCTGGGTGTTTTCCTCGGCCTTATACCGGGTGTTGGAAGTGAAACAGCACCGTTTGTGACCTACGGCGCCGCCAAGCAGGCTTCCAAACGTCCCTACCAGTTCGGTAAAGGTTCGATTGAAGGGGTTATCGGGCCGGAAGGTTCGAATAACGCGAAAGATGGCGGTGCACTTGTGCCAACCCTCGCTTTTGGTGTTCCTGGCAGCAGTGCGATGGTTTTGCTGATTGGTGGGTTCCTTCTGCTTGGTCTGCAACCGGGCCCGAGTTTTCTTGAGGATCATATGGACATGGCCTACGGGCTCGCGTTTGTGCTTGTTGGTGCGAATGTTATTGGTTCCCTGGTATTGCTGTTGTTGGCTAAACATCTGGCGAAAATCACCCTTTTGCCG
>Ga0307486_1002627_pt1 | contig 12365 bp, 14 predicted proteins | sample CBIW02metaG_FD_203663 | JGI IMG/M metagenome (GOLD analysis project Ga0307486, IMG submission 203663) | Sea-ice brine microbial communities from Beaufort Sea near Barrow, Alaska, United States - CBIW 0.2 | ecosystem: Environmental > Aquatic > Marine > Coastal | place: USA: Alaska | collected... | reverse complement strand
TCAACGCTTCAACAACGACGACACCAATGTCGTCCACCATCGTTTCCATAGCATTTTCCCTTCATTGCGTATCTGGACACGATGAAGGTAACGCCAACGCCGGCCGCGTGCACTAAGCCGAGAAAATCAATGTTGTTCCCTGTGCACGCCTGGCATGGACACGGTTCCTCGGCTTAACGTCATCCTCGGCATAATCGCTATGGAATATTGCAGTCTTGGCGACGTAGCCGCGGCCCTTGGCCATATGAAGCGCCTTCCTCACGAGGGGCGCTTTCATGTTGTCGTCCAACGCCCACCCAACGACCATCCGAGTACACATGTCGATCACGGTCGCAAGATACAGCCACCCTTCCCCAGTCCGGAGATATGTGATATCGCCAAACAACACCGTTCCCGGAACCTCGGCGGTGAAGTCCCGTCGGACGAGGTCCGGGAAGAACTTCGCGCCGATGTCCTGACGGGTCGTGCGCTTAAACGCACGCATCCGCCTGGCTTTCCACCCGTTCTTGGCCATGATCGACGCGACGGTCCCAACCGAGACCGCGACGCCCTCATGGGAGAGTTTCTGCTGAACGACACGGTGACCGAAGATGGTGTCCGAGGCCCGGAACACTCGCTCAATATCGGTCGTCAACATCCGATGTCGTATCGCGCTCGGGCTGACCGACGGCGTTTGAGTGCGGTAGTAGCCTGCCCTGGAGACACTGAGGAGGTCACAGGCGCGCGATACGGGGAACCACGCGCTCTCGGCCTGGATCACGTCGTGACGGGCAGTCACTGGGCTTCCTTGGCAAAGAACGCGGATACTTTTTTTAGGAAACTATTTTCCTTCTCGAGCTCGCGGACTCTGTTCTCGAGCTCGCGGTATTTCGCAAGATCCGGCGTATCGACCGGGGTATCGCGTCGGTTTCCAGGGGTACTGGTGCCGAGTTTCTGTGAGGCGTGGACCCAGCGTTGAAGGCCGGTCTTGGAGACGCCCAGTTGCGAGGCGACTTCGTCGTAGGTGCGTTTCTCTGACAAGAACAAGGCCACGGCCTCAGTTCTGAACTGCTCTGAATAGTGGGGATTAGCTTTAGGCATGAAAACAAGATTCCTTATCGGGACGAGTGTCTCAAACCATTGGTACACCTCAACCAGCCGGGTGTTGGCTATCGGAGCCAAACGGTTCGACCGGCCAGTGCTCGGCTACCTCTCCCGTGAGTAGATCACCGCCATCTTGGCCGACCGTCAGAGCGCGGTCCACCTGCACGGCACGGGCCGCAAACAACGTGTCATCCCGCTCTGGAAGAACACCGCCAGCGAGCTCCGTGGCTGGCTCGGCAGGATCAACGCTGCGCCCGACGCCCCGGTGTTCCCCAACAAGGCTGGTGCGCCGATGTCACGATCGGGAGTGCGTGACCGACTCGATCGCGCCGTCGCCATAGCCGAACAGGGCTGCCCGTCGCTGCGGGGCCAGCACATATCACCGCACACGCTGCGGCATTCCACTGCGATGCACCTGCTCCAGTCCGGAACAGATCTGTCCACCATCGCCTTATGGTTGGGGCATTCGAGCCCGGCCGTCACGCATCAGTACCTTGAAGCCGACCTCGTCGCCAAAGAAGCTGTACTGGAACACCTGCCCGATCCCAGCCCCGCGCCCAACCGATTCCAACCCGGCGACCGTCTCCTCGGCTTCCTGAAAGGCCTCTGATTATGTGCAGTCACGGCAACGGGAATCCCCACGCAGCACGTGGACCTCCGACACAACCGCACATAACCGGGGACTGAGCCGAATACGTAATGTCGGCCACCCAGAGGCAGTCCGGTGCTGGTGCGGTGAAGCGTCGAGCGACGAGATCGCCGGGCCGATCTGAGAACGGGCCAGGGATCGTTGTCTTGGGGCCCGTGTGCCGTGAGATTCCGCGGAGTCCTTCACGGCGCATGAGCCGTTCGACCGTGCATCTGGCGACCAGGTGGGCATCCCTGCGCAGTTGCGCGTGGACCTTTCGGGCGCCATAAACGCGGTAGTTTTTCTTGTGCACCTGATGGATTTTCGTCACGGTTTCCTCGTCGCTGATCGACCGCTTCGAGGGCGGTCTGTCCCGGGCTGCGTAGTAGGTTTGCGGGGCGATCGGCAGTTGGCTGCAGATCGGCTCGATCCCGAACTCGTCCTTGTTCGCATCGATGAAAGCAATCATCTGCTGTGTGGGCGGTCGAGCTCCGCCGCGAAGAAAGCCGACGCGCTGCGCAGGATCGCGTTCGCCCGCCGTAGCTCCTTGACCTCGCGCTCGAGCTCGAGCAGACGGGTCGCGTCGTCCGTGGTCGCGCCAGGCCGAACGCCCGAATCGATCTCGGACACGCTGCACCCAACCACGCAGCGTGTCCGAGGGGATACCGAGCTGCTGGCCAATCCTGGTACACGCCCCACGATCACCGCCAGAGCCACCACGCGCCTCGACCACGAGCCGGACCGCACGCGCTTTCAACTCCGGCGGATACTTCTTCAATGCAGGAATGCTTCTTCACCTTTCAGATGATCAAGAACCTCCATTAAACCCGGGGCGAAACACCGAGTACATGTTCCCACGCGTGCTGCAGCCGGTAGCGCCGTAGCGGTGCCGGCGCACGAAGGAGCCCGGGGTCGGATTAGATCCCCGGGCTTTCTTGCGCTGCCTTGCACGAAAACCAGCCCTTTGCCATCGCAGCGCTATATACCGATGCGGTGCGCCACAGCTGGTTTTCGTGTTCCTCGTGTTGCCCTCCGGCCGTCCGCGTCGGCTATGAGGCAGGCGCCTCGTACACGCCGTCGACCGTGCGCGCGATCCCCAGGGGATTGGTCTCGCGCAGTGCCGACGGGAGCAACCCGTCGGGAATCGACTGGTAACAGACCGGGCGCAGGAACCGACGGGCTGCAGTGATGCCCACCGAGGTGAACAGTGATGTGGTCGACGGGTACGGCCCGCCGTGATGCATCGCAGCAGAGACGGTGACGCCCGTCGGCCATTCGTTCCACAGCACCCGGCCCGCGCGATCCGACAGCACAGTAATCAGGTCGCCTACGCCCTCATCGGTCTCCGCCGATGCTTGCAGCGTTGCCGTGAGCGTTCCGTCGATTAGGCACGCGAGTGCATCGAACTCTTCGGTGCTCTCGTATTCGACTACTACTGCACTGGGGCCGAAGCGTTCTTCGGTCACGATCCATGGGTGCGCCCGCGCGACAGCCGAGGAGACGCGATAAAGGGAGGGCAACCATCCGTCATCATCGGCGCCGCCGCTGACGAGAACCTCGACCGACGGATCGCCTGCAATCTCGGCCTCAAGGTGACCCAGCCGCTCAGAAATCGAATTATTGAGCAACTGCGCCGCGCCGAAGGACTGGACGGCCCGGGTGGCCGCCTCAGCGAATCCGCTGCCCTTGGGAGCGAAGACGACGCCGGGTTTCGTGCAGAATTGGCCGGCACCCAGCGTGTACGAGGAGGCGAACGCAACGGCGATCTCGTCGCCGCGGGCGGCGGCGGCCTCGGCCGTGATGAAGACCGGATTGATGCTGCCGAGTTCCCCATAGAACGGTATCGGGGTGTCCCGGGCGTTGGCGATGTCGAGGAGGGCGCGTCCCCCGCCGGTGGAGCCGGTGAAGGCACCGGCCGTGATCAACGGATGCCGCAGCAGCGCCGTTCCGGCTTCGAATCCGTAGACCGTCGCAAAGGTGCCGTCCGGTGCCCCAGCGGATGCAAGGGCGTCCAGGACAATGTCGGTCACCATCGCGGAGAGCTCGGCGTGGCCAGGATGCGCCTTGACTACCACCGGGCATCCCGTGGCCAGAGCCGAAGCGGTGTCGCCACCCGCGACGCTGAACGCGAAGGGGAAATTGCTCGCGGAGTAGACGGCGATCGGGCCCAGGGGCTGCAGCATCCGGCGAAGATCAGGCGCCGGTGCGACCGTATGGGCCGGGTCAGCGTGATCGATGATGACCTCGAACAGATCACCGGAATGCAGAGCAGTGATGAAGGTGCGCAGCTGGTAGGCGGTGCGGGCCAACTCGCCGCGCAAGCGTTGCTCTGACAGGTTGGACTCCCGCTGCGCGACCGGCACCAGTTGGTCTGCTGCAGACTCCAGGCCGTCGGCGATCGCCGCCAGCCAGCGTCCCCGCTCGTCGGGAAGCGCGGCTGCGACCAACGGGAAAGCGGCGGCGGCCCGGTCGACGATGGCGCCCAGTTCGATCTCTGTGGTGTCCATGATGTTCGTGGCGTCAGACATGGGTGGCAACCTCCGAGCGGTCGGTGAGGTAGTCGAAGTTCTGCTTGCCGGTGACGACCGTGTTGCTCAGGCGCCCCACCGACTCGATGTCGATGACGATGACGTCGCCGACGGCGAGCGTGAATGTGACCTCGGGCACGACTCCTGTGCCGGTGGACAGCAGCGCACCGTCGGGGAAGTTCTCCTCAAGGGTGAGGTATCGAGCCAGGTCGGTCAACGGACGGTGCAGTCGACCGGTTGAGGTTTCGCCTTCGAAGACAGTCTTGCCTGATCGCTCCACCGTGAGGCTGACCCGCAGGTCACCCGAGTCGACTTCCCACGCCGGGCGGATGCCGTCGGAGATCGAGCAAGCGCCCGCATAGAACTTCGCCTGAGGAAGGTAGAGCGGGTTTTCGCCCTCGATGCTCCTTGAGGACATGTCGTTGCAAACTAGGTAGCCGACGATCTCGCCGCTGCTGTTGATCGCGAGGCCAAGTTCAGGTTCGGGCACGTTGAGCGAGGAGTCCCCCCGAATCGCGACGTTCTCACCCGTGGTGACCACGCGCCAGGCGGGGGACTTGAAAAACAATTCCGGGCGGTCGGCGTCGTAGACAAGTTCGTACACCGACTTCTGGGTGGATTCCTCGACCCTCGCTTCCCGTGAGCGCTCGTAGGTCACGCCGCTCGCCCAGACTTCGGTGCGGCCGTCGATGGGAGGCAGCACCTCGGCGACGTCGGCGGCTGGTCCTCCTGTTTCGATGATGCGACGCAGGTCGGCCAGCGACAGGCGGAGCAGGTCGGCAATGGATGCGACGGGGAGTTCAGAAACACCGTTTGCGGCGTCTCGGGTGCCGACCCCGATGGATCCGTCGGATCGGCGGTAGCGGATGATTTGCACGTAGTCTCCTGAGCTCGAGTTATGGGCCAAACTTGTAAAATTTGCCCGCTAAGATGCAGGTCTAAGTCGAAGGCCCTCCATTCCACCATCGACATTGAGATTCGCACCGGTCGTGGAACCGGCTAGCGGGCTGGCAAGATATGCGACCGCACCAGCTACCTCCTCTGCTGTGACCAGCCTTCCGATAGGCTGACGGGCTTCCAAGGCCGACCGTTCGGCTTCCGGATCCTCTGCGCTCGACAGGAGGCGTTCAATCCACGGAGTGTCAGCGGTACCCGGACTCACACTATTCACCCGGATGCCCTCTCGCAGATGATCGGCTGCCATACCCAGCGTAAGTGATAACACAGCACCCTTTGATGCGCTGTACAGCGCTCGATCCGGAAGGCCGACGAGTGCGGCAAGCGAGGCCATGTTGACGACGGCTGCGTGGTCCGACTTACGAAGGTACGATAACGCCGCGCGCGATACGCGGACCATGCCGACGACGTTCAGGTCGAATACCCTGTGCCACTCGGCGTCATCATTCGTTTCGATCGTGCCCTGCGCCCCGATCCCGGCGTTGTTGATGACAATGTCGATGCCTCCTAGCGCTAGCGCGGCATCGTGCACAGCCGCGTTCACCGATGCGTCGTCGGTTACGTCGCATCTGAAACTCAACGTCCCATCGGCCGCCTCGTCGGGACGAAGATCCAGGATGGCAACTCTGGCTCCCCGCTCGGTTAGCAGTGCAGCGACGGACGCACCGATTCCGGAAGCCCCGCCAGTCACTATCGCGGTAAGTCCTTGAAATTCCATTCTCAGTTCCTTCGTGTTCAGGCTTGCGTGAAATGTTGACGTTGTCTTCCAAGGCCTTCCACCTCGACCTCGACGATATCGCCGGCGGTAAGGTACGGAAAGCGGCCGGAGAGTGCGACCCCTTGTGGTGTGCCAGTGCAGATCAGGTCGCCCGGCTCGAGAACGAGGTATTGACTTAGGTTGAAGATGATCGTGTCGACGTCGAAGATCAGATCTGCGGTAGTCGAGTCCTGGCGGGGCTCGCCATTCACCCAGCTCTTCAGTCGCAAGTTGCCATAGTCGACTTCGTCTGGCGTCACGAGAAATGGTCCAGTCGGGCAGAATCCAGCGCAGCTCTTCCCCTTTGACCACTGGCCGCCCGAAATCTCCAGCTGAAACTCCCGCTCCGACAGATCATTCACCGTCACGAAGCCGCCAATATGCTCCCGAGCCTCCTCTGGTGAGCTCAGATATGACGCACGTGAAGAGATGACGACTCCTAATTCGACTTCCCAGTCGGTCTTCACCGAACCACGGGGAATCGCCACTGCGTCGTCCGGCCCAACAACGGTGTTCGATGCCTTGTGAAAGAGGATCGGCACTGTTGGGGGGGTGGAGCCGGATTCGGCAGCGTGAGCGGCGTAGTTCATCCCAATGCAGAACACGGATGACGGTCGCGCGATCGGCGACCCGATACGACGATCTTGGACCGCAAACTCGGGCAGCGAGCCGTTCGCTACAGCCTCCACAGTCCGCGCGAAACCGTCCGTCTCCCAAAACTCAGCGTTGATGTCCTTGGTTATCGACTCGAGCGAGTAGTACTTGCCATTCTCGAGCACGACTGGCACTTCCCCACCAGGCGCACCAATTCTTGCGAGCTTCAATTTCCTACTCCCTTATCATAGTTCACGGCTACGCGTTGGTCAGTATTTCGGGCGGAAGCTGTCCTGTTGGTTGTGGGCGTCTACCGTCACCGTCACCGTAGAGCACGGTCTGCAAGTGCTCGCAGTACAGCACCAGCTCGCCCTCCCCCTTGAATACTTCATACGAGCAGCGAATTAGTCCGAGGTTCTCATACTTGGGTTCCTTAGAGAGGTTTGTCCTGATGGTGTAAATCGTGTCACCGATATAGGTCGGCTTGATGAACCGCAACTTGTCGTAGCCGTAGCTGAACGCATTGACGTTGTTGGTGGCCACGAGACCCAGTCCTGCACTGAAGACGAAGGCACCCGCTACCAAGCGCCGCTTGAATTGGCCGTCGGAGAGTGCAAAGAGCTCGTCGGCAACATACGGGTGCATGTCCATCACCAGGGCGTTGAACTGCATGCTCTCGCCCTCGGAAATTGTGCGGCGAATCGATCGGATCTGGTGGCCGATCTCAAACTCCTCGTAGCGCCAATTTTCGGCATTCCACACTGGAATATTCTGGTGCTCTGCGGGCATGGCTGATGTGCTCATGATGCTCCTTCTAACAATTCACGACTGATAGCCTCATCGTGTTGACCGATTCGTGGAGCGCCTTTGGGCGAAGTCAAGATTGCCCCATCCACTCGGATCGGGCATCGAGTCGTTTCGAACGAAACGTGCTCATCCCGGTACACCCTCTGTATCCAATCCAGCACCTTGAAGCCGTCGTGTTCAATCAACTCCGGCCAGGTCATGACCTTCGCACACCAGATGTCAAACGGTTCAAGCAACGAAAGCCAGTGAGCCGTCGACTCATGCCGCAAATGCTCGGCCAGCAAGGCTTTGATCTCATCCCGTAGCTCAAACCAGCGGTGCGGATCCGTGTAGGTCTCCAACGCCGGTGCTTTCAGCAATTCTCCTAGCCGCGGTACCGAACCCATCGAAATGGCTATGTACCCGTCCTGGGTTTCGTACAAACCATACGGAGCAGCCAGATACGCGTGGGCGTTGTTGACTCGAGCACGCTGGGGAAGCTTGCCGCCGTCGTTGAGATGAGTCGTGAATACCTCGAACTGGAAATCCAAAATCGATTCGAGAAGGCTCACCTCGACGAGCGCGCCCTGACCTGTGATGCCGCGCCGCACCAGGCAGGCCAACACACCCTGAACCAAATGCGCCCCGGCCAGGATGTCCGCGGCCGCCAGACCAACCGGCACGGGGGGCTGCTCGCTGTCGCCGTTGAGCCACGGCAGTCCCGACAAGGACTGAGCCAAGAGATCTTGACCTGGTTTTTCTACCCAGGGGCCCTCAGTGCCGTAACCAGAGACCGAGCCATAGATCAGTCGGGGGTTGCGTGCCTTGAGGTCCTCGAACCCCAGTCCAAGACGTTGCGCGACACCGGGCCGGTAGTTCTGGATCAATACGTCGGCTTGATCGATCAAACGCAGCACTCGATCCAGATCCGCCGGAGACTTTAAATCTGCGCTAAACCCGTCCTTATTGCGGTTGATCGCGTGGAAAAGAGTACTGTCACCGTCCAATACCTGGTCGGAGATATAGAGTTGGCGCCCAATATCTCCTACGACCGGCCTCTCTACCTTTATGACGCGGGCACCCAGATCAGCTAACCGCAGAGCGGCTGATGGTCCAGAGAGAAACTGGCTCAGGTCGATGACCAGCAGCCCATCAAGAGGTAAAACCACGCTAAATCGCTCCTTCTAAATTGTGTTGAGGCATCCAGTCCATGGAGCCTGATCTTTGACGGCTAGGGTCACCCATATAGAAGGTTCGTTAGCGCCAATGTAAACGCGGGCACGTATGTGATCAGCAGCAGCACAATGATCACAGCCAAGAGCATCGGCCAGATTTCCCGCGTGTAACCCTTGACTGTGGTGCCTGTGATCGACGACACGGTAAACATAATCGTGCCGATCGGTGGCGTCAGCCCACCGATTGTGAGATTGAGAACGATGATGATCCCGAATTGAACGGGGTCCACCCCGAGAGCCACTCCGACTGGAGCGAGGATCGGTGCGAGAATCACCAGCAGGGCGGTACCCTCCATGACGGTTCCCAGAACAAGTAGACCAACGTTGATGACCAGCAGCAAGATCAGTGGATTGTCCGTAATCGAAAGCAGGCCTTCAACGAGCATCTGTGGAATCCGCTCGCGAATGAGGACGGCGCTAAAAGCGGCTGCCGCGCCCACGATGAGCATGACCACGGCGCTGGTCAGCACAGCTTCGCGGAAGATACTGGGCAACTGCTTTATCGGAATTTCCCGATAGAACACCACACCGACAATCAGCGCGTATACGGCCGCTATCGCCCCTAATTCCGTGGGCGTGAAGACGCCGATCCGTAACCCCACGATGAGCAACACGGGCATCATGAGCGCCCAAAACCCGCGCTTGGCCAGTCGCAACAATTCACGCACAGCGAGAATGCGCGTTCGCTCTCCACCGTACTTGCGCTTCCCGGCGACGATGCGCACCACGATCATCAACGCAACCGCGATCATGAGGCCGGGCACGATGCCTGCGGCAAATAGCTGGCCGATCGACACTTGGGCCAGAATCCCGTACATGATCAGGCCAATGCCGGGGGGAATCAGCGGAGAAATTATTCCGGACGAAGCGCTCAGCGCCGAGGAGAAGTCTCGGCTGTACCCCTTGCGAATCATGACGGGTACGAGAATTTTTGCATCCACCGCCGCATCTGCATTGGCCGAGCCGGACATGCCGCCCATCATCACGCTGTTCACAACGTTGACCTGGCCCAGCCCGCCCTTGAAATGGCCGACCAGTCCGTCGGCGAAATCGAGCAACCGTGTCGCGATACCTCCGTGAGCCATCAGTGTGCCGGCTAGCACAAACAGCGGTACAGCCAATAGTGGAAACGGTTCGACTCCGCTAACGAGTCGCTGCACGACAATCTCGTCGGGAACGCTGTCCGTGAGGAAGTAGATGAGGGCAACGCCCATCAACATGAATGCGATGGGTATGCCCAGACTGAGGCCACCGAGTAAGACCGCCCAGAGTAGGTTCACAGGGACACCTGCGGCCCTGAAGTGTCCATCAACGCATCGACTGCAGTCGATGGCGGGACATAGCCACCAAACCAGAGGCCCCGTGCTGCTCGCACGATGTCCTCACCAACATGGAGCGCTATCAGGGCGAAGCCCACCGGCACCGCGATGTAAACATACGTGTAATCGAAACCCAGCGTTTGCAGCATCTTGGAAGTTTCGAAGGCCAAACCCCAGCCGAGAAATATGAAGCCTGCGAGCATGACCAGAATGCAGCTACTCGCAAACAGTTCCTGGGCCGCTCGAGCCTTGCCGGGCAACAAGCTCACGAACACGTCAATTCCTATATGCATATGCTTGCGGGCCGCTCCCGCGGCGCCCAAGAAAAGCTGCCAGACAAAAAGGAACGCTGCCAGCTGGTTGATCCAGAGAACAGGGTTGTTGAAGACGTAACGCATCATCACGCCATAGGAAATGGCCAGCACGAGAGCCAGCAGAAGGTAGGCAGGTATGGTCTCCTCAAGAAACACCACCGCTCGCCGAAATACCACCATCGAATACCCTTCATATTTTCCCGTTCGGGAAGGTGTCACACCGATCCACGGTGTCTCGTTGGGGTGGGCGAACGCTAGAGCGCCCGCCCACCCGCACTGCGAAATTAGCCGGCGTTCAGGATTTCGAGCACCTGCTCGTACAGGCCATCCCCCCACTCGGGGAACGCGTCGTAGAACGGCTCTGCAGCCGCCTTGTAAGCCGCGATGTCTGGCTCGACGAGCGTTACACCCAAGTCATCGGCGAATTCGGCCCGCAGCTCATCCTCCAAACCGATGGTCATTTCAGTCATGACCTCGGCGCCTGCAGCGAATTCCTCAGTCAGGATCTCTTGGTACTCGGCCGGAAGGCTGTCCCAGAACTCGACGCTGGTCCACCACCCAGTGATTGCCTTGAAATGACCGGTCAGAGTGACAGTGTCGCCCACTTCATTTAGCGAAGATGCCTTCATCGTTGCCAGGGGTGCCTCTGCAGCGTCGATGACTCCCTGCTGCAGGCCCGTGTAAACCTCGGACCATTCGAGTACCGTCGGGCTCGTCGGCAGCGCCTCGAACGTCTCGATCCAGGAAGGGTTCGGTGGTACGCGGATCTTGACGCCCTCCAGATCCGCCGGCTCCGGATAGCCGTCGTTGGCGATTATGTGGCGCTCTCCGAAGTAGTACTTCCAGGTCAGCATGTGGACTCCGGATTCTTCGGCCAGCTGATCGTTCCACCCGGCCACAAGGTCGGAGTCTAGGAGCGTGTTGACATCATCAACAGTGTCAAAGAGGAATGGACCGCCCATGATGTTCAGTTCTGAATTCCCACTGAGTTCGGCAGCGTAGCCCGGGTCGATCTGAGCGATCTGCGTAGCTCCGGCCAGGGTCTGCTCTTGCATGTCGCGGTTCTGACCCAGCTGCCCGTTCGGGAACAACTCGATTGTCAGTCGTCCATCCGTCCTCTCGCTGACCGCTTCAGCAACTGATTCCAGAGCGATGTTTGTCGGTTCAGTCTCAGAAACGACGTGCCCTAAGTTGATCGTGATTTCAGGGAGCTCGCCGCCGGGTGCACCGGCATCTCCGGCGCCGCCACTGGCGCATGCGGATAGCGCGAGTACTGACGCCGTCGCGATCATTGCCGTAAGCGACAGATATCGCCTTTGGTACCTGTTAGTAGTTGTTCTGCTCATGGTCATCCCCTTCAGTCTTTTTCTGTGTAGTAGTACGTGATTGCCGGAGATGAAAAGAACTGTGGTGTTCCATATCTGACTCCGTTACATCTCAAAATGGTTGCGTCTGCCTCCCTGCCTCGGTCCACGGAAATCGGCGATCTTTGCCGGTTCTACAGCGCGATCAAAAAATTCCAAACTCTAAATATGCCTGTTGCGGCGGCATCCCTTTGAGGATCGCTGTTCGCACTTTGTTCTCGGTTCGGACGACCGCTTCAGCGGCCTCGACGACCTCTTCGACGATCCGCTGCGGCACGACGACGACGCCGTCCCTGTCTGCGAGCAGGTAGTCCCCCGTACATACCGTGACCCCGCCGATCTCGATGTTCGCGCCGGTTTCGCGGACGGCCCAGCGGCCGACAATGTCCCGGGGGGTCGTGTAGCGGCACCAGACCGGGAAGCGCTGTTCAAGGAGGAACGATATGTCGCGGGCGCCGCCATCGACCACATAACCTCGGATGCCCCGCAAGGCCAGGGTTTCGGCCGAAAGCTCGCCCATATGCGACATCGTGTCATCGTGAGGCTGACAGACGACAACCGATCCTGGTGGGGCGGTGCCGAGAAATTCGGTCCACAACAGGAGGCTCTCATGGGCATCGAGGGTTGGGTCAGGCTCGCCTTCCACGGTGAAAACAACCCCGGCGAGGGTGAGGGAGGGGTCAAGCGGCGCCAACATCGAGGGCAGGACCTGGTCGGAGTAGCCCTTTTCGCGCAGCACATCGTAAACGGCACCCGTGTAGAGCGCGGCAAATCTATCGGTGAGGTTCATGACCGGTCTC
>Ga0307486_1002625_pt1 | contig 12367 bp, 12 predicted proteins | sample CBIW02metaG_FD_203663 | JGI IMG/M metagenome (GOLD analysis project Ga0307486, IMG submission 203663) | Sea-ice brine microbial communities from Beaufort Sea near Barrow, Alaska, United States - CBIW 0.2 | ecosystem: Environmental > Aquatic > Marine > Coastal | place: USA: Alaska | collected... | reverse complement strand
GGGCACCTTCGCCAAAATATTCTACAATAGCTCCGGTTCCCCCTTTTACGGTTAGGATCCCGGCTACTTTTAAAATCACATCTTTAGGAGCAGTCCAACCAGAAAGTTTTCCGGTTAATTTTACCCCTATCAATTTAGGAAATTTTAATTCCCAGGCCATTCCGGCCATCACATCTACAGCATCTGCTCCACCAACTCCAATGGCGACCATTCCTAATCCTCCAGCATTCACCGTGTGAGAATCAGTCCCGATCATCATTCCGCCCGGAAAAGCATAGTTTTCCAGAACTACCTGGTGAATAATCCCTGCTCCCGGTTTCCAGAAACCAATTCCGTATTTATTTGAAACCGATTCCAAAAAGTCAAAAACTTCATGACTGGATTTATTTGCTGTAGCTAAATCAATAGCAGCTCCCATTTTTGCCTGGATCAGGTGATCACAGTGAACAGTTGTTGGGACTGCAACATTTTTTTTCCCGGCCTGCATAAATTGTAACAATGCCATTTGAGCTGTGGCATCCTGACACGCGATGCGATCTGGTGCAAAATCCACATAATCCTTACCCCTGGTAAACCCCTTACTGGCATCACCATCCCATAGGTGGGAATAAAGTATTTTTTCTGAAAGTGTTAAAGGTTTTCCAACCACCTTCCTTGCTTTGTCCACACGGTCCGCCATTTGGCTATAAACCTTCTTGATCATATCAATATCGTACGCCATTTTAATTTGATTTAATGTTCTAATTGTCTAGCGAAATTACGACTTTTGATTCGAATTTAAAAATTATTAACAAAATTGAATTATATATGAGAATAATTTAATTATAATTAAAATAATCAAGTATGCTTCAGTTTAAGCCAAATAAAATCATCTTAAATTTAGAAATTGATAATTGAATATTATAAGACATTATCCGATTTTTTCCAACACAATTTATTTTGGGATTTTAGCCTTGAAATAACCAAAGGACCTGAGTAGAAACAAGGAATTTTAAAAAGTAAGGGATAATTAGGTTATAGCAGGGAATATAATTTGGAATCTAGAATTCAGGATAGTTCTATAAATCTATTTTTTCCGATTTCCGGAGTAGTGTTGAAGGGTTTTTAACATTAATTTCAATGTTACCATTATTTTATTTCCCGCTTCCGAAAGGAGATTTTAGCAGAAAATAATCTTTACTATTTTTTAGTCACAAACACGAATATTTTTTTACAAATCCATCGCCTTGTTTCTTCCTTTACCTGGTTCCTGGTACTATTTGTAAACTAAAACAAATACTTAATTATCTGTTCTTCTGAAATCCCTTCTGCTTCTGCCTTATAATTTTTTATAACCCTATGTCTAAGGATGCCCATAGCTACAGCCTGAATATTTTCAATGTCAGGAGAGAATTTCCCATTGACCACAGCATGTGCTTTTGCCGCCAACACCAAATTTTGGGAGGCTCTTGGTCCTGCTCCCCAATCGACATAATTTTTAACTATTTCTGGAGCTGTTCCTCCCTGAGGCCTGGTTTTTCCAACCAGGTTTACGGCATATTCCACTACGTTATCCGCAATCGGGACCCGGCGAACAAGTTGCTGGATCTCTATAATTTCTTCAGCAGAAAATAATGGATTAATGCTCTCCTGATTATTGGCGGTGGTCTTTTTTACGACGTTAACCTCCTCCTCAAAAGAGGGATAATCCAGATTAATAGCAAACATAAAACGATCCAGTTGAGCTTCCGGTAAAGGATAAGTGCCTTCCTGTTCAATAGGATTTTGGGTTGCCAGGACAAAATAGGGCAAACTGAGTTTGTAGTTGTTTCCCGCAACGGTCACCGCTCTTTCCTGCATAGCTTCAAGCATTGCCGCCTGAGTTTTAGGTGGAGTCCTGTTGATCTCATCGGCCAGGATAATGTTGGAAAACACCGGGCCTTTTATAAATTTAAAATGCCTGTTTTCATCCAATATCTCCGACCCAAGAATATCGCTGGGCATTAGATCCGGAGTAAATTGAATCCGTTTAAAATCCAATCCCAAAGCCTGTGCAATGGTATTCACCATTAAGGTTTTAGCCAATCCGGGCACTCCAATAAGCAATGCATGACCGCCTGCAAAAATTGATAAGAGAATTTGATCGATCACTTCTTCCTGACCGACAATTACCTTTGCAATTTCCTGCTTTAGTTTTTGGTGTTTTTCAACCAAAGATTCTACCGCGGCCACATCAGACATTAATAGTATTTTATTTTTTTAACCAATTACTTTTATAATCACAATTGCGGAATTTACCATTAATTTTTATATATGTATCGGCAATTTTTTCCTTTTGCCATTTTTCAATGGCATCCAGCTGTTTATCTTTTAGGGCAAGTTCCTTGATTTTTAAATAATCCTGTGCGAAATCTGCTTTGTGTTCAGGATAGCGTTTGTTCACCGTGATTATTTTATAGAACACCCTCCCTGTACGGTCCTGATCTGTAAGTACCAATGAAACATCACCTTCCTTTAAATTGACTATTTGATCGTAAAGTGAAGGATCTATTTTGTTGATCTCAAACCGGGTGTCTCCGGTGGTAGGATTTATCAACTTACCGCCATTGGCAGCTGTTTGTTCTTCATCTGAATATTTTTTCGCTGCATCAGCAAAAACCAATTCTTTTGCAACAAGCTGAGTTCGGATACTGTCTACCTGTTTTTTAGCCTTTTCCATTGTAGCATTGGTGACATCCGGAATTAATAGAAGATGTCTTATTTCAAGGTTTTGACCAATCACCTTATCAACTTTTATGATATGGAATCCAAATTGGGATTCAAACGGCTCACTAACTTCCCCTTCCTGTAAACTAAAAGCGGTATCCTTAAAATCTTTGTCCAGTCCGTCTTTTCTGGTAATTACCATACGGCCTCCATCTTTACTGGACCCGGGATCCTGTGAATAAAGTATCGCTTTGGTAGCAAAGCTGGCTCCGTTCTCCACAACATCTTCCCTAAATTCATTCAGTCTGTCTATTACTTTCTGCTTTTCGCTTTGCGGAATTTCGGGTTTGATCATAATTTGTGCGATTTCTACCTCGTCGCCAAAAATAGGACGCTTATCCTCGGAAATTCCCGCAAAATAGGCCCGCACTTCATCTGGCGTAATCTCTACGGATTCAATAATTTTATTCTGCATTCTATTTGCCAATTCCCGTTGTTTGTTCAGTTCAAACAATTCTTTTTTGAACTCTTCTTCCGTATCCCTTTTATAAAACTTCAACACTTTATCCATGGAACCAATCTGTCCAACCATTTGAGAAACTTGTTGGTCGACAAAATTTTCAACTTCAGAATCGGCAACCAGGATACTGTCCTGAACTGCATGGTGGGCATATAATTTGTTTTCAAGCAAACTTCCCGCCAGCTGGCAATCGGTAATATCAGCAGTAGAAATTCCCTGACTTTTAAGATCTTTGTACATCAGGTCTATATCGCTGTCTAAAATGACATATTCCCCAACCACAGCGGCAATTCCATCAACCTTAATTCTTTTGAATTCACTCGAAGCGGGCTTCGCTTCAACTATTTCTTTCTGTGGTTGAATCGCAGTACTATCGGTTACGATAACTTCCTGAGCACGACTTTGGTGTCCCATTCCTAATGTTAAGAACAAAACAGCGGCGCTGTTAATTATAAATTTCAAATTGTTTGTTTTCAATTGCATCTCTAGTTATATCTTTTTCTAATTCTTTTACCAATTCGGCTTTGCGTTTATTGAGAATAATTTGCTTTATCGTAGGATTTGCATATTCCAACGGGGCCTGATCATTTCTCAACAACACATCGTTTACGTAGACCAAATATACTTCTAATGAATCTTCAAGTTCAAGAAAATTCGATTTTTTTAATAATTGTGATTTATTGCTATCACTAAGGGGGCCAATCCTGTTAAAAACCGAGGTGGTGCTTACCCAAACCGAATCGTTAAAGGAAAAGGCCTTAAACTGAAGCGCAATCTTATCCAAATCGGCTTTATCCTCCTCATTGAATCGTATGAATTTTCTTTTTACATCTTTAAAATCAAGGCTATTTTTATCTAAATTGATAAACCTCAATTTTACCAGGTCTTCATTTAACCTGAAATTTTCCAAATGTTCCTCGTAAAAGGCTTCAATTTCACTTTCATTAAAGGAAGTATCGAGCTTTTTGGCAACTAAGGCATCTGCATAAGCCTTCGTATATAATTCGTTTTTGTAGTTTTTTACCAATTCGTCAAATTCCTTTTGAACTTCACTGCTCAAATTAAATTTTGCGCGGTCTATCAATAACTGTTGTGTCGCCCATCGGGTTATAAAATTTGAAACAATAAGGATGCTGTCCTCCTCTGTGACATTTTCCCCGATCAAAGCCTGAATATCTTCTTTATACAGGTAATTTTCATTTACTCTTGCAACAACTTCACGCTCTTCCGTCGCCTCATAATAATTACAAGACTGCAGGAATGCCGAAAAACATAATACAAGTAATATTTTTAAGGTATGCTTCCCCATCAATTGTGTTTAATATAGATATTGTACCTTTTTATTTTTCAAACAATTTCCGAACTCTTCGGAAACTAAAAAAAATATTGCGGCAAAAATAAGAATTCTGATAGCTTGTGCAAGCTATTACCACAAACGATTCCAATTTCATTAAATTATAATAAAAATTATGAATTTCTGAAGTACCTTGGATTTTTGACAAAAATGACACCAAGATGATATATTCAAAGGAAAATATTATAAACCTGCCAGGAAAGGAGATTACCGATAAGATGGAAAATCCCGATAATTTTAAACATTGGCAGGATGGTTTTTTCCTATGATGCAAAAGGGGTTTTTAATATTCAAAAAATTATTTTTGAGGAAGTAGATGAGAATACTACAAAATTGATTTCTTACAATGAATTTCAATTTATTGGATTTATGATATTAATTGGTTTTTTAATGCAGGGCGCTTTTGAAAAGAAACCGCTAAAACACATGCTCGATTTTAAGGCTTTTGATGAAGAAGGTAAAAGTATTAGGCATAATTAAAACAAAATGGAAAGACAAATAAAACTTATCTGGGATTTTAGAGGTCCCAACGCTTTGCTAACGGCACAACATCACGAAATTCATTTAAAGGATTTCATTAAAACCGAGCATCTTCAGGATTGGAATATTACCGGATTTCAACAAATAAATGAAATGCACACACTCGCATTTTGGGTAATTCCCGAATCTGAAATTTTAAAATTTCGGGATGTTTTAAAGCCACATCGGGCAACCTTGTACACCGAATAATTTATTTTAATTTGATTTTTTTCGATTTATTTAGATCACTCAATTATATTTGTCGAAAATCAAATAATCATGAAAAAATTTATTTTAGCACTTGCGGTTGTTTTATCCGCTAACTGTCTTCAGGCACAAACTAAAGTTGGCACTATTGATGCCGATTATATCCTGGGTCAAATGCCTGAAATTAGCAAGGTAGAAGAAGGACTAAAAACCTACAATACAGAGCTTCAGGCAGAATTGCAAACTACTATTAAGAAATATGAAGAATTGGTAGCCGCTTATCAATCTGACAGCGCAACCTACGAAGAAGCAGAAAAAACTTCAAAAGAAAGTGAAATCATGGAAGTGGAAAATGAAATTAAAAATTTTAGACAAAAGGCTTCCGTCTTGATTCAAATGAGAAGAAGTGAACTCACCAAACCATTCTATTTAAAAATTGATGTGGCGATGAAAGCAGTGATTTCGGCACAAGGATTTACTCAAATATTCAACTCCAGTACAAACGGACTTGCATTTGCCGATCCGAAATTTGATATTACAGATACCGTATTGGAAAAATTAGGGATTGTCGTAAAATAATTACCTCTAAAAATAATTAAAAAAGGCTGTCCAAAATAATTGGGCAGCCTTTTTTAATACGCAAAATCGTGATTTTATCTGCTGTAATTAGGAGATTCGTTGGTAATGGTGACGTCATGAGGATGACTTTCGTGAATTCCCGATGCCGTGATTTTAATAAACCTTCCTTTATCCTGAAGTCCGGCAATGTCTTGTGCACCGCAATAACCCATTCCGGCGCGCAATCCGCCAACAAACTGATTGATGCTTTCCTCCAGATCTCCTTTATAAGGAACCCTTCCCACGATTCCTTCAGGCACCAATTTCTTGATATCGTCTTCAACATCTTGGAAATACCGGTCTTTCGAACCTTGTTGCATGGCTTCAATAGAACCCATACCACGGTAGGATTTAAATTTCCTTCCCTCAAAAATAATGGTTTCTCCCGGAGATTCCTTAGTTCCGGCAAGCAAAGAACCCAACATCACACAATCTGCTCCTGCTGCGATAGCTTTAGGGATATCTCCGGTATATCGAATTCCTCCATCTGCAATTACAGGGATTCCACTGCCTTTAATCGCGGCAGCGACTTCCAATACAGCCGAAAATTGAGGAAAACCAACCCCGGCTACTACTCTTGTTGTGCAAATAGATCCAGGACCAATCCCAACTTTAACGGCATCGGCACCGGCATCTACCAAATATCTTGCGGCCTCGCCTGTGGCTATATTTCCAACAACCACTTCCAGATCAGGAAATTTTGCCTTTACCTTTTTTAACGCATCTACAACTCCCTTTGTATGCCCGTGCGCAGTATCTATTATCACCGCATCTACTCCTGCATTTACCAAAGCCGCGGCACGTTCGGTAATATCCGATGTTACTCCAAGAGCGGCGGCAACACGCAAGCGCCCATAACTGTCTTTATTGGCTACAGGTTTTTGGGTGAGTTTTGTAATATCCCGAAAAGTGATCAATCCTACCAGTATTTTTTCGGAATTAACTACCGGCAATTTTTCAATTTTATATTGCTGAAGAATTTCTTCGGCTTCTTCCAGGGAGGTTCCTTCAGAAACCGTAACCAGGTTTTTTGAAGTCATTACCTCGGAAATTGCACGATCGCTATCTTTTTCAAAACGCAAATCCCGGTTGGTTACTATCCCCAACAATTTACCTTTATTATCTATAATTGGAATTCCCCCGATGCTATGTTCACGCATATTCCGTTTTGCATCGTTTACAGTGGCCGTAATTGGCAAAGTAATAGGGTCTATGATCATCCCGCTTTCTGCACGCTTAACCTTTCTCACTTTTAAAGCTTGCGCCTCTATTGACATATTCTTGTGAAGTACACCAATACCGCCTTCCCTTGCAATGGCAATGGCCATTTTACTTTCGGTAACAGTATCCATAGCAGCAGATACAATAGGCACATTAATAGGAATGTTTTTTGTGAATCTGGAGCGAATACTTACCTCTCGCGGTAAAATATCAGAATAAGCAGGGATCAATAAAACATCATCATAGGTGAGTCCCTCGCCAATAATCTTGAAGTCGTGTGCAGTCATAGCAATTAAAGATTTAATTGCGTGCAAAAGTAAGCATTTTTAAAACAAAACCCGAATTAACATTCAGATTATCGGGTGTATAGATCAAAATAATTGAATAAAAATTGATTAAGCAATAAATTACAAATTACATCCAGCTTAATGAAAAGGAATTTCGAAATATGCTGTGGAATAAAATTTACTTTAAATTGCTCTTTTTCAATAAAAGCTGATATAATAAGATTAAAACTGAAGTGGTAAATATAAGGGTCATTAAACTCCCGGAAATAACAACAATATATTTCATCCAAAGAATTCCTTCCCACATAAAATAGATGCCTCCAAATGTGGCTAGAATGGAAATAAAAGGCTCAATTATCAGAAAAAATTTGAGCTTTTGAGGAAGACTTGAGAATAACATAATTCCGCCCAATAAGAAAAATATAAAGGACATGGATAAAATATGGGTGTGTATAATAGTGAGCATTTCCCTGCCTCCTTTCCTGAATTTCATTTCGCTCGCATCGGGATCATCCTCATTTCCCAGATAATTTTCTTCAATGCCCGCAGGATCAGTAGTACTGGTTTGATTTACAAACAATAGGCCTGTAAAATAACCTATACTCAACACTATCACGAAAGTAGCCAAGAACATTTTTATTTCTTTTGGCAACGTTAACAATAACCCATTGTAGTTCATTAAATAACTTTCTTAATTTGAAGAATTTTCATGGTCTTCAGGATATCTTTCACTGCATTTGTCATAGATCTTACCGATATTGTAGCCCCGGATATGGCTGCAATATCATCCAGGGAATCCTCACCGGATTTTCCCGTAAACTGCCTTAACCATCGTTTGCTGCCAATTTCCCCTCCATATTCCTCACGATAGATCAAAACTTTAGTTCTTGCAATTTTTAAATTATTATCAAAAATCACCAAATAATCAAAATCGGCAGTTTTACTTGGGGCTTTATCCAAATATACATAACCTTTGACTTTTCCTTTGGAATTAATTCTGAAGAAATTTTCATCGTCTATTTTTGAAGGGATTTTTGATTTGATTTCCTCTGAGACATTCACCTTCTCAAATTTATAGGAATCAATTTCGAAAACATCTTTTACCTCCCTATCCACTTTTTTTTCAAGGTTTTCTGGAATCCCGGAGGACATCAAAAAAATTATTGAAAACAAAACGGCAATTATCGTTTTTAAATTCATCTTTCTAAAATATTAATTTGTTAGATTATAGACAATTAAAATGCCAAAAGTCGGGATAATCACAAATTATCCCAACTCTTAACAAATTAAGTCAGGTAGTTTAGAACCAAACTCCAATTCCAAAGTTGAGTTGATTATTAACGTCATTTCCTGATGCGTTATCCAATATCTGATAATCTCCTTTTAAAACCACACCTTGCGCAATATGATAACTTAATCCCATGGTAAGTTCGTCCCTGTTATAAGAATCATTCGTAACCAAAGTACCATCGGTATCTGCGTGAGTATTAAATTTCTCGTAGCGGGCAAAAAGATCTAATTTCTGTTCTTTATCTTCTGGCAATAAATTATAGGCAGCCTCTGCGTACCATCCTGAAAGCGCGCTTCCTAAATCTTTTCTTGTCAGGTCATTATAAGCTTCGGTATCGGTAAGAGAAGCGTAAATAAATTGTCCTCTTGCAGAAAACCGGTTAAATACATAGCGTGCATCCAGTCCAACCATAGATAAACCAACATCTGCACCTTGCAAATGATCTATTTCATCGTCAGCCTGTGTTCTTCCAACATATCCGGAAAGACCCATTCGAAGTCCAAGAATTCCGTAGTAATCTACTTTTGCAGAAAAATTTGGCTTATTAACTGTGGACTCAATTCCTTTTTGGCGGCCACCTCTTAACCCATTGCTGCCACCTATTAATCCCGTTCCATCTGCATTTGTAGATTTAAAACCGTTAAATACATAGGCCTGATAAGATAAGGATGCACTGTTTACCCTACCGGAAAATCCAACTCCAATTTCCCTCCAGGTTGTTGGAATAATAGAACGATCCATTCCCGGGCGTTCCACCCCATTAAAGGTTGTTGGTTCGTGATATTCATTTATAATACCCATTGGAACCAACATTAAACCTGCCCTTAAATTCAGGTTATTTGCCACATTATAATTAACGAAGGCTTGTTCTACATATATTTCCTCAACATGTTCTATCTCTATTTCCGAGAAGAACTGAACCTTGTCATTAAACTGATATCCCAATAGAAGTACCAAACGGTGAACATCCAGTTTCCCATTATCCCCCTCAGGCTGGTTATATACAATTTCACCATAAGCACCCAATGTCACTGCATTTCCGTCTTTTACCGATACGACACGTTGTGCAGAATTTTGCTGAATTCCGGAGTCCTGGCTGATGGAATTATTTGTTTTTTGTGAAAAAGAAAGGGCCGAGATAAACCCTAACATCAATAAAAGCGTAACTTTTTTCATTTAATTTTTATTTAGACTAGTTATAAATACCAGCACAAAAATATAGAAGATCAAAGAAATAAAAAAGGTTTATTTAGAATAATTCTCAATAATATGATTTTGGTCATATTATTGAGAATATCGAAAGTTAATGATAGGCAGAAAAGATCCTTGAAGCCTCATTATAGGCAGATTCAAAACTGGTCATTTTAATATTTGTATCGGCTTTTTTTGCTGTGAAATACGAAACCATTTTTTCTGTAGGCATATTTCCGGTTAGTTCATCCTTTGCCATCGGGCATCCTCCAAAACCCTGGATAGCGCCATCAAATCTCCTGCATCCTCCTTTATAGGCGGCATCCACTTTTTCATGCCAGGTGCTTGGTGTAGTGTGCAAATGGGCGCCAAATTCTATTTCGGGATATTTAGGAATAAGATTAGAAAAAATATGATAGATCACTTCGGGAGTTGAACTTCCGATAGTATCAGAAAGTGACAAGATCTTTACACCCATTCCTGAGAGTTTCTCTGTCCATTCACCCACTATTTCCACATTCCAGGGATCGCCGTATGGATTTCCAAAACCCATTGAAAGGTAGGCCACCACATCCTTGTCCTTATTTTGTGCTATCTCCAAAATCTCCTTCAAGGTTTCTACAGATTCCGCAATGGTTTTATGGGTATTTCTCATCTGAAAATTCTCGGAAATCGAAAATGGATAACCTAAATATTTAATTTCCGGATGTTCCGAAGCATCTTGTGCCCCTCGGGTATTTGCAATTATTGCAAGCAGTTTGCTTTGGGTAGCAGATAAATCCAAACCCGCAAGTACCGCAACGGTATCAACCATTTGAGGAATTGCCTTTGGGGAAACAAAACTTCCAAAATCTATCGTATCAAATCCGCAGCGCAAAATAGATTGGATATACTGAATCTTTTTATCGGTAGGAATAAAGGTTTTAATTCCTTGCATCGCATCTCTGGGACATTCAATAAGCTTGATTTTATCCATAGTTCAAAGATAGTATTTTACATATCATATAAAAACGATAAAAAAGACCGCTTCACTGAAAGATAAAAGATATAAGACTTTATTATGGTTAAATGAAAATTTACAGGTTATTTAGTTCAATTTGAAAAGTGAGGATCATCATCAAAAAACTCCGCATGAATACTTTCCTTCAATTAATTTTGATTTATCAAACCAGGATAAAAACCCCGATCCCAATAAAAACAACGATTTGTAACCACTTTAATACAACTCCGGATGAAGGGTGATTTTTTAAAAAACCTGAAATATTACCTGCAAGTAAAGCCACCAATCCAAAAATAACAAATGCCTGTAACATAAATAAAAGCCCGAGGGTATAAAACTGAAAGACCGTATCTTTTTCCGGAGCCCATAAAAATCCCGGAAAAAACGCCAAAAAGAAGATAGTCACCTTGGGATTGAGCACGTTCATAATAAATCCGCGCATGAACAATCTGTTATTATTATTTATTGGAACTTCCTCTGAACCCAATGAAAAACTTTTTCCGCTCCTAAAGACCTTATATGCCAGAAAAAACAAATACAGAGCTCCAAAAATTTTGATCAACATAAAAATGGTATCCGATTCTTTGATAATTGCCGAAACCCCAAAAGCAACCAGGGTAGTGTGTACCATAATCCCTGAAACCAGTCCCAAAGTAGTTATTATTCCTGCTTTTTTTCCATTGGCCATACTTTGCACCAAAACGTACACTATATCCGGCCCGGGGGAGATTGTAAGTAACATGGATGCTGTTAAAAACAGGATGATTTGTTCTATCAATAGACAGTAATTTAATTTCTGATATTGTGAATTTACTTTAAAGGAAGTTCTTTTGATCGATAAATTTTATTTAGATGAAATATATGAATCAAATTTTCAAAACTCGCGTTTTTTTAGCCACCAATGCACTAATAGTTTTGTATTTTTTTATACATTATTCCCAAAACTATAAATTCCTATTTCCCGCAGATCCCGCAGATAATCATTTTTTTTTCTCAATACTCATATCTAACATCTCAATTCTAGTTCAACTTCTCTCCAGGATCTTCTTATTAATTTTTCTGATTAAACCGGGGCCTTCATAAATAAACCCGGTGTACAATTGGATAAGACTTGCGCCTGCATCGAGTTTTTCCAGAGCATCCTCTGCAGAATGGATCCCTCCTACCCCAATAATGGGGAAAGCCCTGTTACTTTTATCAGCAAGAAACCTAATTACCTCTGTTGACCGGTTTTTTACAGGCCGGCCGCTTAATCCGCCCATTTCATCTTTATTGGCCGACTTCAAATCCTCCCGGGCTATTGTTGTATTGGTAGCAATTACCCCGGCGATACCTGTATCAGTAATGATATCAATGATATCAAGCAATTGGGAATCAGTAAGATCGGGGGCGATTTTCAATAAAATTGGTTTGGATTTTGGTTTTTGTTCATTTTTATTCTGAAGGGTTTTTAGCAACTCGGTAAGCGGTTTCT
>Ga0307486_1002623_pt1 | contig 12370 bp, 10 predicted proteins | sample CBIW02metaG_FD_203663 | JGI IMG/M metagenome (GOLD analysis project Ga0307486, IMG submission 203663) | Sea-ice brine microbial communities from Beaufort Sea near Barrow, Alaska, United States - CBIW 0.2 | ecosystem: Environmental > Aquatic > Marine > Coastal | place: USA: Alaska | collected... | reverse complement strand
TGCACGAATACCATGACCGGCATGGCCAGACGCTTGCGCCGGGGAACGGCGGGGGAGAGCACGTTGACGGTCAGGCAGTTCTCGCTTGACCGCACGCGCGGGCCGGCGCCTTTGAACTGGCCGCGGTGCGGCTGCGGAGCGACGTCCCCGTAGCGGGAAGCGTCGCGAACTCCCATCCACGGGACGACCGGCTGGGGTGCGCGAAACCGTCGCATACCGACCGGAGGGGCCGCATACGGGATGCCGCGCCACGCGAGGACGGCGCCCTCGCGGATGCCGCGCACAACGCCCCCGGTGACGCGCACGTCGAGCGCGCTCGGCGTCGGTCGAGGCGGAGCGGAAGAGGTCATTGGCGAAAGCGTTTGGAGCACCATGGGATTCCCTGATCTGTAGGGTCTGGCTGCTGCTACCGATAGGTCCGGTTCGGTTCACAATCCCCCGGGTATTGCCGGCCTCGTGGCTCTGATTGAGGGCACCCGGTGAGTCAACCACTCGCCCCGCAACGACAAAAGGGGTTGATTTTTCAGGCGACGCGCGCTCAGCCTCTGGTGCATTGTCGAACCTTAGAAAACCGACGATTGCGGAGGTCGACCACGCCCGCGGCGCGAAGAAGCTTGAATAGCTGGTATGCTTTTCAAGTTGTCTCCGGGCGTTAGTTCGTGAGATTGATATGCGCTCGTAGCTCAACGGATAGAGCATCTGACTACGGATCAGAAGGTTAGGGGTTCGAATCCCTTCGGGCGCACAGCTAAACCCCCGCAATCATGGAGATTGCGGGGGTTTCTTCGTTGTACCGACTGTTTAGTCGCCGCCTTCGGCTGCCACCTGGGCCAGGTCCACATCACGGACGCCCTCTCGAGGGCAGCTGGGCGAACGCCCGGCGCTGCTGGTGTGCCGCGCCTTGCCTGAAACACAACCGGAGGGGACACGACGCTCATGATGGGTGGACATCACGCGATGACCGGTGCTGCGGCCTGGATCGCGGTAACGGCGACGGCCGGACACGGTTTCGGAATGTTCCCGGTCACGCCGGTAGGAACGATCGGTGGAGCGCTGCTGTGCGCTGGCGCAGCCCTGCTCGCTGACGCCGATCACAGCTCGGCGACAATCTCGAATTCGGTCCCGGTGATCGGGAAGCTGATCACGTCTGGCATCTCCACTACCTCCGGAGGGCACCGTCACGGACTGCACTGCCTTGTGGCGATCGCTGGCGCGTGGCTTCTGGCGACCGGCCTCAGCTTCATTCTCTGGCAGCCTGAATGGTGGCACCAGACGATCAGTCTGGGCCCCGCGATCGCCACCGCGGCGGCGATCGCGTTTGCGATGAAGGCCCTCAAGCTTTCACGCGGGTCCTGGGCCATTGCGTGGATCGCCGGTTTCGCCGTCGCCGTGTTCATCGCTCTGTTCGCCCCCGAGCAACAATCCTGGTTTGTGCTGTGTTTCACGCTCGGGTACGGAGTGCACCTGCTGGGCGATTTCATGACCACGGGTGGTCTGCCGCTGTTCTGGCCTTGGGTTCCCAGACCTCCGAAGTCTTGGAAGAGCATCCCCATCCTCAACAGTCTCTGGTCGCAGGGCGGGTACATGGCCCTGCCCGTGCTTGGCACCGCGGGGTCCCTCCGCGAATGGCTCCTGCTGATCCCCGTCACCATCTACGTCGGCTATGGAATTCTCTTCGCCATGCTTTCAGTGGTCGGTGTCGACCTTCAAGGCGTTATGTTGACCATCTGGGCAGCTCGTTGAGTTTCGCCGCCCGATCGCAATAGCCAACCCCCCGCAATCCTTGAGATTGCGGGGGCCTTTGTCGTGTGGGAACGTGTTTGGAGAGTCGAGAATCTGGTACCCGCCGTCGTCAGACTCACCCATGAACAACTGGCCGAGCTCCTCGGCGCGACCCGGGAATCGACGAGTAAAACCATGGCTGATTTCGCGACCCGCAATCTGACCCGGCAAGGCAGAGGGCGCATCATCATTCAGGACAGCGCGGCCCTGCGCGGCATCGCCACAAGAACCGCGTGATAACCGCCGGCTGCCGCGGCGGGCTCTCGCAGCAACCGGCACAGTCCGATCGGGCGCGTGCGGGTGATTCTGTGCGGTTCCGCAGGATTTGCTATTCCACCCCCCAGCTGCGCTAACATCGCCAGAAGTGAGAAAAACTCGACTACCCTGTGTTCGTTAGTGATCCCTTAACGATCTGTAGTCGTCAGAGATCCACGACGTGCTTGGACCTGAGTTTCTCACCGGGCAATGTTCGGGCGCCCGGTGAGGAAGGCATTCCTGCGAGGGACTGCCTCGATGGGACGAGGGGTAGGGCCCTCGTTCCATCGCCCCTACTCTGCGCGTCCGTTGACCGAGGCGTCGCCGGAGACGCCAGGGCAATCAAGTCGCAGCTTGTCGCACAAGATCGTCAGTTGAATGAGTTCGTCGTTTGTCAGAGTCTCGCCAATGCGCCCGGCAATGGAATTCATATGGTCAACGGCAACTCGCCGAAACAGGGCAAGGCCGGCATCCGTCAGCTCCACGATGGCACCGCGACCGTCGGTCGGGTCGGTGTGTTTGTGAAGATAGCCGCGGGAGACGAGTCGGTCGACGAGCCGGCTCACGCTCGGCTGGGTCAACAGCACGTGCTGGTTGAGCTCACGCAGGCGAATCTGGCGGTTCGGTTGCCGGGAGAGATTGAACATGACGTCGTACTCGTTGAGGGAAATGTCCTTCGACGGAAAATTTGCCGCGAGACCGCGCATAATGGCAACCTGAGCCCGGAATAGCGATTCCCACGCGCCCACCGCGACTGTTCGATCCACCACCTGCGCTCCTCACCTCGTTCTCCTCGTCGTTATCCAAGGATAAGGACTCGCGGAGGCGGCTGGGTGCCGCGCTCGTGATTGTGCCGATTGGGCACGATTTGGCAGCGCGTTTCAGAGCGGAGTGCGCCCGTTCGCTGAAGTCCGTCGAAATGGAGGGTGTTCGGTACTCGAGCATGGTCTCGAACCGGGCTACTGTGCTGGCAGCATCACCGGATCATCTACCCGTCGTGACCAGAAGGCCGCGACGCACCACCACAACGAAAGTAGAGAGAATGCCGTACTTCACCACCTCCGATGGAACCGAGATCTACTACACCGACCTGGGTGAGGGCCAGCCCGTGGTGCTCAGCCACGGCTGGCCCCTGTCGTCCGACGCGTGGCAGATCGAGGTCAAACTCCTCGCCGACAACGGCTACCGAGCTATCGCGCACGACCGCCGCGGCCACGGCCGCTCAGCAAAGACCTACACCGGCAACGACATGGACACCTACGCCCGTGACCTCGCTGAACTGATCGAGTATCTCGACCTGACAAACCTCGTCGTCATCGGCCACTCCACCGGTGGCGGCGAAGTCGTGCGCTACGCCGCCCAGCACGGCGTGGACCGCGTCGTGAAAGTCATCACGGCCGGTGCCGTCCCCCCGGTCATGGTCAAATCGGACTCGAACCCTGACGGCCTCCCGATCGAAGTCTTCGACGGAATCCGCGCCGGTGTCCTCAAGGACGCGTCACAGTTTTATATCGACCTGACGGAGCCCTTCTTCGGCGCCAATCGTGAAGGCAGCACGGTGTCAGAAGGCGCCAAGCGGGAGTTCTGGCGCCAGGGCATGCTGGTGAACCTCGCCGCAGCCTACGACTGTGTCAAAGCGTTCTCGGAGACCGACTTCTCCGACGACCTCAAGGCACTCAACGTGCCGATCTTCATCGCGCAGGGGGACGACGATCAGATCGTGCCGATCAACGCCGCCGCGCTCAAGTCGATCGACCTTGTGAAAGACGGCACCCTCAAGGTCTACCCCGGCGCCCCGCATGGCATCTACGGCGACTATCAGGCCGAACTCGACCAGGATATTCTCGCCTTCATCGCCCAATAGCACGTCACAGCCTCCGGTCGGTCGCCTGTTGCGGATTCCCCGGAGCAGTCTGGGTATACGAGGGATCTCATGTCAACCAAAGATTCGACAGCGGCTGCAACAGCGACAGCTTCTCCGGGGAACGCGTGGGCTCCGATGGCGATCCCCGCGTTCCGCGCGCTGTGGTTTGCGCAGTTGGGAAGCAACATCGGCACGTGGATGCAGACGGTCGGTGCCCAGTGGTATCTGGTGGATGCCGCCGCCGGGGCCACCATCATCGCTCTCGTGCAGACGGCGGCCCTTGCCCCGGCCATGCTCTTCTCCGTGCCGGCCGGCGTGCTGGCCGACTCCCTCGATCGGCGGAAGCTGCTTATCGGGGGCTCAGCGGCCAGCGCGGTGATCGCCGCCGTGCTCACGGTGATCGCCGCGCTGAACGCTCTGACTCCCTGGACGATCCTTGGGTTCACCTTTCTGCTCGGCATTACCTCGACTCTGTCCGCGCCGGCCTGGCAGGCCATCCAGCCCGAGCTCGTGCCCCGCACACTGATCGGCGCGTCGTCTGCGCTCGGCGGCGTCACCGTCAATGGCGCACGAGCGGTGGGTCCGGCGCTGGCCGGAGTCATCCTGTCCGTGGCGGGCGCCCCGGTGGTTTTTGGAATAAACGCTCTGACCTTCCTCGGCGCCGTCGTCGCGCTCTGGTGGTGGAAGCGACCGCCGCAGACCGGTCTTGATGATCGGGAGTCGTTCGGAGCCGCCCTCCGGGCCGGCGTCAGGTACGTCGCGTCTGCCCACCTGGTACGACGCATTCTGCTTCGTTCGGCACTGTTCGCGCTGCCCGCGAGCGCCCTGTGGGCGTTGCTTCCCGTCACCGCCGCCAGGCTCGGTCTCGATTCGAGCGGGTACGGCTTTCTCCTCGGGGCGCTCGGAGTAGGTGCCGTGCTGGGGATTTTCGTGCTCCCGATCGTTCGAAAACGGGTGTCCGACAGCATCGTGATCGCGACCAGTGCCGGGCTGTTCGCCGTGGGGACACTCGCGGCGGCCTTTCTGCCCTTCGCTCCCACGCTGACACTCCTGGTGCTCTCCGGCGTGGCGTGGATCGGCACTATGACGGTATTGAACGCGGCACTGCAACTGACCCTCCCGCAATGGGTGCGCTCTCGCGGGGCATCCGTGTATATCCTCGTCTTCATGGGCACGATGGCAGTCGGCTCATTCGTCTGGGGCGTGGTGGCGCAAGTTCTGGGCACGTCGGTCGCCCTGGCGGCGTCCGCGGGGTTGCTGTTGCTGACCGCGGCGAGCGTTCGCATACTGCCCCTGCTGGACGGAACGGGCACCGTGGACCGGACGATTTCGTTGACCTGGGCGACCCCCACTCTGGTCTTCGAGCCGGAGCCGTCCGATGGCCCCGTCCTCGTGCAGATCGCCTACACAGTGCGAGCCGAATCGCTCCCGGAATTCCGCAGTGCAATGCGACTCGTCGAACGGTCACGTCGTCGAACGGGGGGTTCCCGTTGGGGACTGTATCGAAGTGGCGAAGACCGGGATGTGTTGCTGGAATCGTTCATGGTTCCGTCGTGGGGTGAATACCGTCGTCAAGAGACGCAACGTCTGACCGGCCGCGATCGGGAGATTCGAGCAGCGGCTCTGTTGCACAGCGACAGCGAACCGATCGAGCGCCACTACTTCGCATAGCGGCGCCGCCTGCCTGCCTGCCTGCCTGACATGAAATTCGCAGGTGATTTTCCTGGCTAAAGGTGGCGCCCGTTACCTATTCGTTATATATTTTAAGTGCGTCAACCGTTTGCTGTGGCGGAAGACGTGAAATGTGATTGCAGGACACTCTTGGTGCAAGGGAAGAGGGTCAGTCGTAGCCTCTGCGACTGACCCTCAATCACGTTAAGCGGCCTGGCCACACCCGAGTGCCCCACGAAACCGGCTTTAGAACAGGTCGGGGCTCGGCGTGGTCGACTGGCGAATGGCGACGTCAGCGTGACGGTCGAAACGGTAGCCGACGCCACGCACTGTGCGCACGATGTCTTCATAACGACCGAGCTTGGAGCGCAGGCGACGAACGTGCACGTCGATGGTGCGTTCGTTCGGCGCGTCCTCCTCGTCGGCGGAGTTCCACAGCGACGAGATGATTTCGGCGCGGTCGATGGTGCGGCCCTCACGCAGCACCAGGTACTGTAGCAACTCGAATTCCTTGTAGGTCAGTGCGGCGGTCTCGTTGTCGAGAATGACGCGCTTGCGGGAGATGTCCACAACCACCCCGCTGCGGGCACGGTCCAGTTCCTCGGGCTCTGCACGGTGCTGCGCGAGGGCGGCCGGGTCCTGCAGGGCCAGACGCACCACGTCGACGTCCCGTCCGCCGGCACCCTCGGGAGCCAGAGCAACGGCGGCGTAGGTCTCGGCCGAGGGGGCGATGTCGGCGGCGAGGGCCTTGAGCGCCTCGACGATGCGGTTCAGGCTCGTGCCGGCCTCGGTTGCCTTGGCCTCGTCGATGCCGACGTAGAGCACGAAGCCGCGAGCTTCGGTGCCGGCCGGCACGGCACGAATGCGCGGGGCGGCAACCGGCGGGGCCAGGGTGCGCGTGGGGTTGTCGACGTGGGTGGGGCGAGTGGCGTGGATGTGTGCGAGAGACATGAGGGGTCCTTGACTGTTCGATCTAAGGGGAGCCCGACGGATGCGCGAATGCGCTCGATCCGTGCTGAAAGCTCCAGTGTGGCCTGCGCGGCCGGAGGGCAAATGCTGTATGCAAGCATCTGAGGCGTTCGCCTGACTCAGAATTTGGTCAGGCAGGGACGCGGAGGAAAGTCTCGGTTAGCGACACATTCGGCAACAGCACATGGCGGGGGTGCCGGCCATCATCATGGCGGCAGTCCCGGGGGCCTCGAGGGAGGTCAGGGGGCGTGCGCTGGTTGTCATAACTGCGAGTAAAGCCGATTGTGACGCCGTGTGTCAATTTGATGTCGCGGTAAGTCGCCGTATGACGTGCACCACGTTCGCGCGGCCGGGCCTATTTGAGCGATTCCGTGCACAATCACGCCTTTGTGATATTTTCCGCGATGAACTGTCGGTCAATCAAAGATTATTGATGTCAGTCCGAGCCGACGCCGTGCCGGTCGCAGGACCTGCATTAGCGACGTCGGATTTCACCTGAATCGGTCAGACCAGGCCGTAAAGCCGATCGCCGGCATCGCCAAGGCCGGGCACGATGTAGCCCTGCTCGTCAAGCTTCTCGTCGACGGAGCCCAGCACGATGGTCACTTCGCGTCCGGCCAGGGCTTTCTCCACGGCCGCGAGACCTTCCGGTGCAGCGAGAATGCAGATCGCCGTCACGTCGACGGCGCCGCGGTCGAACAGAAAGTTAATGGCGGCAATGAGCGACCCGCCGGTGGCGAGCATCGGGTCGAGCACAAAACACTGACGATCAGACAGATCATCGGGCAGACGCTCAGCGTAGGTCGTGGGCTGGAGTGTCTCTTCATTGCGCGCCATGCCGAGAAAGCCGACCTCGGCGGTCGGCAGCAATTTCACCATACCTTCGAGCATTCCGAGGCCAGCGCGCAGAATCGGCACCACGAGCGGCTTCGGGTCGCTGATACGCACGCCCTGGGCAGCCGACACAGGAGTCTGCACCGTGACTGCCTCCACGCGCACGCCGCGCGTGCCCTCATAAGCGAGCAGCGTCATGATCTCCTCGACGAGGGACCGGAACAGCGGCGACGGCGTCTCCTTATCGCGAAGCACGGTGAGCTTGTGCGTGATGAGCGGGTGGTCGGCAACATGGACTCGCATAGGCTTAATTCTACTAGAGGCAATGCCCACGATTTGAGGTGACCCATGCGCGTACAAGAACAGCACACTGAGTGGATGCTGCTCGCTCTGCAGGAGGCACGCGCGGCCCTGGCCTCCGACGATGTACCCGTCGGAGCCGTCATCGTCGATGCTGAGGGTCACGTGATCGGCCGTGGTCGTAACGAGCGGGAACTACGCCAGGACCCGACGCTGCACGCCGAAATCGTGGCCATTCGGCAGGCGGCCGCGCGCACCGGCGACTGGCACCTGACCGGATGCACTCTGATCGTCACGCTCGAACCGTGCGTCATGTGCGCAGGGGCGATCCTCGCAGCGCGAGTGCCCACCGTCGTGTTCGGGGCGTGGGACGACAAGGCAGGAGCGGCAGGGTCGGTCTACGATGTGCTGCGCGATCGCCGGCTCAACCACCGTGTCGAAGTGTTCGCCGGCGTCAGCGATAACCAGTGCGGCGAGATCCTGCGCCAATTTTTCGAGCACCCCGCCCGTCGAGCTGCCCGCTGAGGCCTACTCCAATCCCTTGATCACGAAGGTGTCGGTCGGCGGATTGGATTGCGCCGGGTCGTAGTAGATGTCAGGTTCGACGTAGATCGTGCGAGCGAGCGGCACAGCGGCACGAATGCGGGTTTCGACGGCGTTGATGTCGGCGGCGATGTCGGTGAACCGGTGGTCGCCGGCGAAGGCCAACTTGGCGCCGACGAGGATCTCATCCGGGCCGAGATAGAGCGTCTTGAGGTGGATTATACGCTTGGTCTCCGGGCCGTTCAGGATGGCCGCTTCGATGGCATCGAGGTCTTTTTTGCTCGCACCTTCACCCACCAGCAGGCTTTTGGTTTCGATGCCCAGAATGATCGCGACCACGACGAGCAGGGTGCCGATGGCTAGTGTTCCGACGGCGTCCCAGATCGGCTCATCGGTGATGACGGTCAGGCCGACGCCGACGAACGCGAAGGTGAGGCCCGTGAGCGCCGCAACGTCTTCGAGCAGTACGACCGGCAGCTCCGGTGCCTTGGCGTGGCGAATGAATTGCACCCAGGTCTGGTCTCCACGCACGTGGTTCGACTCCTTGATCGCGGTGCGCAGCGAGTACCCTTCGAGGACCATCGCGACAGCGAGCACGAGAATCGGCAGCCAGGCGTTTTCGAGCGGATGCGGGTGCTGTAGCTTGTCGAAGCCCTCATAGAGCGAGAAGACGCCGCCGATTGAGAACAGGATGATGGACACGACGAAGGCGTAGACGTAACGCTCGCGTCCATAACCGAACGGATGCTCAAGGTCTGCCCGCTTCTTCGCCTTGCGACCGCCCAGCAGCAGCAGCAGCTGGTTTCCGGCATCCGCTACCGAGTGCACGCCCTCGGCGAGCATCGAGGCCGAGCCGGAAAAGCCCCAAGCGACGAACTTGGTCACTGCGATGCCGAGGTTGGCCGCGAATGCCGCCACGATTGCTTTGTTTCCGCCCGATGCGCTCATGAATTCATCTTAGAACCGACGCCGACAGGTGGGAGCAGGGATGAGGTGGATCGTTTTGGGCAGCCGGAGGGCAGAAAAAGTAGACTGGTCCGATGACTTCTTCTGAGAATGTGACCCTGCCCACCATCGCCTTCCTCGGCGCCGGTTCCATGGCGCGCGCCGTTCTGGCCGGGCTGCTCCAGCCTGGCGTGACCGTGGACGGCGGTATTCGTGTCACCAATCGCACCGCGGTCAAGGCTGCTGAGCTGGCCGACACCGAGGGCGTCACCGCCTACGCGACCGAGGTCGACCCCGACGCCAACCTCAAGGCCATCGACGGCGCCGAGATCGTCATCATCGCCGTCAAGCCCCACATGGTCGCCGATCTGCTCGCGGAAATCGGCACCTCACTCGCTCCCGGCACGCTTGTCTTGAGCGTCGCGGCCGGCGTCACGATCGACACCTTTGAATCCCTGCTGCCCGAGACCGTACACGTCATTCGCACGATGCCGAACACCCCCGCCGTGGTCGGCATGGCTGTCACCGGCATCAGCGCCGGTACCAGATCGAGTGAAGCAGACCTCGCGCTCACCAGCGCCCTGTTCGAGACAGTCGGTGACGTGCTGGTCGTGCCCGAGAGCAAGCTCGATGCCCTCAGTACCATCTCCGGCTCTGGCCCGGCCTACGTGTATTACCTGATCGAGCAGCTCACCGCAGCGGCCATCAGCAAGGGCTTTACCCCCGACGAAGCCGCAGTGATGGTCAACGGCACGTTCCTCGGCGCGAGCGCGGTCCTCGCCGTGTCCGACAAGTCGCCGAACGAGTTGCGCCGCCAGGTGACGAGCCCGGCCGGTACGACCGAGCGTGCCGTCTGGGAACTGGAAAAGGGCGGGCTCAAGGAGCTCTTCGACACCGCAACGGATGCTGCCCTCGCGCGTGCCAAGGAACTCGCTGCCTCCTAGCGCGACGCGACACCCACGTGCCGGCCCCGCGCTACAACCCTTCGGCGATGGCGGCCGTCGCCTGCAGCCAGGCGGCGCGGGTGCGCGGCGCCAGGGCATCGACATTGAGCGGGCCGCCACCGACCAGTGAGGCGTCGTAGGGAACATCGACGACCGTGCGGGTGAGCTGTTGAAAGTGATCGTGCAGACGCTTCGACAGCTGCTCGTCGGCGGTTTTCGAGGGCGACGCGAGCACGGTGACCGCCTGCGCGACCTTGTCGGCGTGACCCTTCTGCCGTAGCCCGTCGATCAGTGAGGCGGCACCATAGCCGGTGTCTTCGCGAATCGTCGAGACGATGACGAGCTGGTCCGCGGTGTCGACCGCCGCTTCCCAGTTGCTGGCCCGCATATTGTTGCCGGTGTCGATGACGAGAACCCTGTAGAAACGGCTCAGCGCCGTGTGCAGCTTGCGAAAAGCGTCGTCGTCGATGCTCGCGGCGCCCGCCGGATCGAGGTCAGAGGCGAGCGCGTCGAACTGGGCGTCTCCCTGAGAGCGCACGTAATTGTCGAGATCGCCCACCCGGGAGCGGGCATCGCCGAAGCGGTCAAGGTCACGCAACAGGTCGACGGCCGTGTTGGTGTGCCGGGCGGCTTGAGCGCGTACGCCCAGCGTGCCCATGGTCTCATTGTTGTCCCAGGCCAGGGTGTAGCCGCCGCGATAGATGCCGAACGTGGCCGCGATGAGCAGCGTCGCCGTCGTCTTATGGGCGCCACCCTTGGGATTGAGCACCACAATCGTGCGTGGGCCGTTCAGGCTGCGCTGCACGGCCGCGATGGCGTTGCGTTGTCGGCGTTCGGTCGAGCTCGGGGTTGGCGAGACGAGACCGCCGCTGAGGCGGCGGAGGGTCCCCTGCCAGCCCTGCTCGGCAGGTCCGGCCGGCGCGGGTGGCCGCGAGCTGAGAAAGTCGGCCAGGTTCGGGACGACGGGGGTCCCAGTGGCGACCGGGACCGGAACCGTGGCCTCCGTCGACGGTGCCAACAACGATTCAAACAGAGCGTTCGCCGGTGCTTCGACGGGCGGCTGCGCCGGCGCGGCAACCGGTGTCACCTCATCGATTGGGGTCACGACGGGAAAGGGCGCGGTGCGCACCGGCTTGGGATGTCCGGCCACCACAAGCGGTCCGGCAGACTCGACCCGCCCGTTGGGGTGCACGGTCAGTGGCCAGTCACCTTGCTCGTCGCTGACCTGCAGGAGAACGGATTGACCGCGACTGCGAGCGGCTTCGACTACAAGGCCGATGATCTCTTCGCGAACGCCGGCTTCGTCAGTGCCGATGACGTGGCGCCGAGTGCCATCGATGGTCACCTCACCCGTCGTGTCGGTCTGAACTGCCGCGACAACGTCAGCCGGGGTGTTCGCGAGTGCGGGCGCGTCGTGTGACATGGGGGAGCCTTTCCGTTCACGCACAGTCGTCAGCGCGCAACCTCAGGTGAGCTGCTGCGAAAAAATGTCCGTACTAGGAGAATAGCCGGTCGTCTCCCCCGAAGAGGGGAGTGCTACGAACCGAGCGCCGCGAACCGTTCAATGTCGGCCTCGGATCCCGACACGATGATCAGGTCATGGTTGGACACCACGGTGTCTGCAGTGGCGTAGGTGAACGGCTTGCCGGGGCCCTTCACGCCCACAACGGTCACCCGGTGCTTTCGACGCACCCCGGAGTCAGCGAGGGTGAGCCCGCGGATGGGCTTGGGTGGGTACATCTTCACCAGGGCGAAGTCGTCGTCGAACTCAATGAAGTCGAGCATGCGCCCTGATACCAGGTGGGCGACCCGTTCGCCGGCCTCCGCCTCCGGATAGATCACATGGTTCGCGCCGATGCGCTCGAGAATCTTCCCGTGCGATTTGGAGATGGCCTTGGCCCAGATCTGCTGAATCTTCATGTCCACGAGGTTGGCGACAATGAGCACGCTGGCTTCCACGGACGAGCCGACAGCACAGACAACGACTGAGAAGTCCTGGGCACCGATTTGTTGCAAAGCTTCCAACGAGCGGGCATCCGCTTGAACGGCATGGGTGACTCGCTCCGACCACTTCTGCACAAGCGCCTCGCTTGTATCGACGACGAGCACTTCGCGGCCGAGCCGGTCGAGCTGGCCGGCTGTGGCGGCGCCGAAACGGCCGAGCCCGATGATGAGTACGGGGGCGTCGTGTTTGATTCGATCAACCAACGATGGGCCTCTCTTCCGGGCGTTTGAACAATTGTCTGCTGTGGCGTGCGGCCAG
>Ga0307486_1002622_pt1 | contig 12370 bp, 7 predicted proteins | sample CBIW02metaG_FD_203663 | JGI IMG/M metagenome (GOLD analysis project Ga0307486, IMG submission 203663) | Sea-ice brine microbial communities from Beaufort Sea near Barrow, Alaska, United States - CBIW 0.2 | ecosystem: Environmental > Aquatic > Marine > Coastal | place: USA: Alaska | collected... | reverse complement strand
ATTAATTGCTGGTCAAGAGAAAGGAATGAAGCAAAGAAAAAAATCCAGTGGTCATTTACAAGACAGGATGCAGATCATAAATTGTCCAAACATTACGTTGCTTAATTAAATTGTAACTACACTAGTTTGCAGAGTGTCAGGAACAACAATGGGGAGAATTAGCCCCGCATTAGCTATTCAAAGCTGTCCCCATGCAGCTGCAATGGCGGGTAGGAGGTGGGAAAAAAAAGTCCCCTAACCCCCTGATGGGGAATAAAAAGGTGTAAAAAATAATTATTGACCATAAAATTAATGCCTATGATAAAATAAAAAATATCCTCCCCCCTGGAGGAACCCAAGCATTCATTTTTGCTTGCTATGCCAGTAAGAATAATACTAAAAATAAAAAAAGGCCTCCTAATCAATCTTTGGACAGGGAGATAGGAGGCCCAATTAAACAAAACCTAAAAGGTTTATCTAACCATTACAATATTATGAAAAAAATCTACGGCCGGTTAATGTTAATCGTACTAATTTCAGTTATGCTTTTTCTCTGTGCTTTTGCGGTGCAGGCAAAAGCAGCCAATGCCCCTTTCTATGTTGGTAATGCAATGCCCCAACATGAAGTAAGAGGAATAGTAAGTGACCAAAGTGGAATGCCTTTGCCCGGTGTCACGGTAATAGTAAAAGGCGATAACCGGGGCACTACCACAGATATTGACGGTAAATACTCCATTGCCATAGAACCGGAAGATGTTCTTATTTTCTCCTTTATAGGTTTTAAAACCCAGGAAGTACCTGTTAATGGTCGCATGGAGATATTGGTAGCGATGGAGGAAGATATTTCCTCCCTGGGGGAAGTACAAATTAATGCTGGCTATTATAGTACAACTAAAAGAGAAAGTACAGGGAATATCTCGCGGGTCACGGCTGAGGAGATAGAACTGCAGCCTGTGATAAGCCCATTACAGGCACTCCAGGGGAGAATGGCTGGGGTTGAGATTGTTCCAAATGGAGATTTGCCTGGGTCTGCACCCACTATTAGAATAAGAGGAACCAATAGTTTGAGGGATGAAGGGAACCTACCATTATATATAGTAGATGGAGTTCCGATTAATTCAGCACCACTAAGTAGTTTCAGCAATTTACAGGCAGTGGGAATAGATCCTTTAAACACTCTTAATTTATCAAATATTGAAAGTATTGAAATTTTAAAGGATGCTGATGCAACGGCCATCTATGGGTCACGTGGTGCCAATGGGGTTATTTTGATCACCACAAAGAAAGGGAAGAAAGGTGAAATGGATATCGAAGCAAGATTGTACACAGGAGCTTCTCAAGTTCCAAATAGATTAGACCTTTTAAACACAGACGAATATTTACGGGTAAGGGAGCAGGCTTTTGAGAATGATGGGATTGAACCTACAGAAAGCAATGCGTATGATCTATTGATTTGGGACCCGAATCGTTATACTGACTGGCAGGATTTATTTTTCGGTGGAACTTCACCGGTTACTGATATTAGTATAAATGCTAACGGTGGTAATGAAAACACTAGTATAAGACTTAATGGGTCCTTTCATACTCAGGGAACAGTTTATATTGGAGATTATAACTATACAAAAGTGACGGGTGGGGCACAAATTAGACATTCTTCAGATAATGAAAAGCTGCAATTAGACCTGGCAGTTAATTACGGGGTAGACACTAATAAATTGGTTGGTTATCTTGATTTATCTTCACGTGCCTTCAGATTACCCCCAAATGCACCCAAAATTTTCAATGAAAATGGAAGTTTAAATTGGGAAGATTGGAGTACTGTAGGTTTGGATAATCCTTTGTCAGGATTTTATAATAACAGTTTAACCCGTTCCAATAATTTGATATCCAATTTATTAGTATCCTATCAACTTGCAAAGGGTTTAAGGCTAAAATCTAATTTTGGATATACTAATTTCCAAAGTGATGAAGTAGTAAACAGGCCTAAAAGATCTAACAATCCTTCCTCCTGGGAAAGTCTTAATAATCGTTCCAACCATCTTTTTATAAAAAGAAATTCCTGGATTATAGAACCTCAATTAACTTACAGTTCGAAAGTGGGTAGGGGAAATATTGATGCAATAATTGGGGGAACATTTCAGCAAAGCGAAACAAGTGATTTGGCCCTATCGGGAGAGGGATATGTTTCAGAATCTTTGATTGGAAATTTAAGTGCTGCGGAAAATATTATTTCTTTGTCCAATCAGAATGCAGATTATCGATATAACGCACTTTTTGCACGCTTTGGTTTCAACTGGGACCGCAAATATTATCTCAATTTAACCGGAAGGAGAGATGGATCTTCCCGATTTGGACCGAATAACAGATTTGCAAATTTTGGAGCAATAGGAGGTGCCTGGATAATCTCTGAAGAAGCATTTATTGAAAAAACCCTTCCTTTTTTATCATTTGCCAAACTAAGAGGGAGTTATGGAACTACTGGAAATGACCAAATTGGAGATTATGGATATTTAGACGCTTACCAAACTACTATAGGACCAGGTGGATTATACCCCAGCCAACTTTCAAATCCCGATTATTCCTGGGAAATAGTTAAAAAACTGGAAGCGGCTGTGGAGTTTGGCTTTCTGGAGGATCGAATTCACTTTGGGCTTAGCTTGTACCGCAACAGATCATCAAATCAATTAGTGGGTTATTCATTACCTGCTATTACAGGGTTTACTTCGGTACAAGCAAATTTACCTGCGACTGTGGAAAATACCGGACTTGAAATAGAATTCTCCAGCTATAATTTCCAGTCAGATAATTTTCGTTGGCAGACATCTTTTAATCTTACCCTTCCAAGGAATAAACTTATTAGTTACCCCGGCATTGAGCAGTCATCCTATGCCAATACCTATAGAGTGGGAGAGCCTCTTAATATCTCATTATTATATGAGTACCAGGGTATTAATTCTGAAACAGGTTTTTACAATGTTGTGGATATCAATAATGATGGTAGAATAGATTTTAGGGATAGAGAAATCCCCTGGGACCGGGGCAGAAAATATTTTGGCGGCTTTAATAATACCCTAAGTTATAAGAATTTTTCCCTACACTTTTTATTTGAGTTTGTTAAACAAGAGGGATTGTTGACCCTTTTTAAGGCAGGGGCATTAGAGATGCAGCGATCAGAGGTTCTCAAGGCATTGGAGGAAACCAGTGAATATCAGCAGAGCTCTACCTCAATAGCTGCCTCACGTGCCTATAATGATGTCTTAAATTCTAATTTTCCAATTGTTGATGCCTCATTTCTAAGATTAAAAACTTTAAATCTTGGCTATACCTTACCGGCACAACTCTTACAAACCGTTGGTATACAATCTGGGCAGATCTTTCTCAATGGACTAAATCTATTAACATTCACTCCTTACGAGGGAATGGATCCGGAACAACCCGGAAGAGGAACTTCATTTGCAGGCTACAGAACTATTACTGGAGGATTTCAACTTAATTTTTAAAACTATTACAATGAATAAAATAATAAATAGCGCACTCTTAATGGCTTTTGTATTTTTTTTCACTTCCTGTGAAGATTTCCTCGAAGTCGAAGCGCCAGATCATAAAATAATTAGCGCAACTGTATTTAATAATGATGAAACAGCTCAAAGTGCAATGACCGGAATCTATAATGAGTTATTTCGTGCATCTTATAGTGGTGGTTGGGAAAATAGTGTCCACGTATTGGCAGGGCTAACCTCTGATGAATTAAAAGCTATAAGGATCAATGATCTTTCATTGTTGGAGTTTGATGAAAATTCTATTCAACCTGCCAATGAAAGAAATCTCTCCCTGTGGGCAAGTGCTTACTCTATTATCTACATGTCCAATTCTTTACTCGAAGGTTTGGAGGCTTCACAGGGAATTTCCCAGGATATTAAGGAAAGTCTTGAAGGCGAATCGAAATTTATTAGGGCATTTACCTATTTCTATCTGGTTAATCTTTATGGAGAAGTTCCATCGATTACCACCACAAACTATGGTGTAAATGCTTTGGCGCCGCAAGCTAATATAGATGAAATATATCAGCAAATAATTGATGATTTAACTGATTCTGTCTCCCTTCTTGAGGTTACATATAAAGAGAATAATAGAATCCATGTAAACCGTTATGCTGCAATGGCCCTGTTAGCGAGAGTTCACCTTTATCTAGAAAATTGGGTCGAAGCTGAACGATTAAGTAGCGAGGTTTTATCAGCAACTGGAACCTATGAAATTCTTTCTGATTTAGATCAAGTTTTCTTGGCGAATAGCAGAGAAGCCATTTGGCAAATTTCACCTATAGGAGGTAGTGGTGGTGTTTTTACTTATACTAATGAGGCATCTACTTTTATTTTTCACCCTTTTTTTCCAAGTATCAACAAAATAGCACTGAGAATGGAACTGGTGAATTCTTTCGAGGAGGAAGATAATAGATTTGAGCATTGGATCGGTTTCCATGAAAGTACAGGTAATTCCTATGCTTTTAAATACAAGGATAGAAGTAGCATGAATAATATTACGGAATATTCTATGGTATTACGTTTTGCAGAACAATATCTCATACGTGCTGAAGCTCTCGCAATGCAGGGAAAATTAACTGAGGCAATTACAGATTTAGATGTAATACGAGAAAGAGCAGGATTGGATTTGATTTCTAATGCCAATATGGATATTGATAGGGAGATGTTGATCGAATTAATTAGAGAAGAAAGGAAGAAAGAGCTTTTTACAGAATGGGGCCATCGCTGGCTCGACTTAAAGCGTACGGGAATGGCATCATCTATTTTACCTAACAAACCTTCCGATTGGGAAGATACAGATGTGCTCTTTCCGATCCCAGCACAAGAACGTATGAAAAATACAAATTTAAATCAAAACCCAGGCTATTAAATTAAATATGAAGAATCTTAATAATTACATCCTCACCTTATTAGTCCTAGTCCTAAGTTTAAATTCGTGCAAGGGACAAGGGACTCCTAAATTAAACCCACCTATTACTGATAGCGATATTAGATATGGAAAATTAGAAAACGGGCTTACCTATTATATCAAACCTATAGAAGGCTCTGAAACAGATATTTTTTTAAACTTATACGTGAAAGCCGGAAATCGCCACGAGGGGAAAGACCAAGCAAGTATGGCTCATTATTTAGAACATATGGCATTTAAAGCTAGTAAAAATTTTCCAGAGGGAATTCACTATGACCCTAAGGTTTTGGGGGATTCAGGAAAATCTTTAATTGCTATAAACGGTCATTCCGGATCTAATATAACTGAGTATAATGTCAAAGCTTCATCCAAAAATTTAAATTCTGTTGACGTAGGTTTACTGTGGTTTAAGGATATTGCTAACCGTGGTCTGAAATTAACTGAGGAAGATATTGATAAAGAAAGAGGAATATTCAAGCAGGAACATATAATAAGAGGAGGTGATAATTTTCAGGATTTCTTTCAAAACCAACATCTTACTTATTTACTATTCCCTGGCTCTTTAGATGTGCGAAATTTTTTTGATCATCTCAGCAGTTTCAAACCTGAAGTATTAAAAAACTACTATAATGATTGGTATCGACCCTCTTCAATAGGAGTGAGTATAGTTGGAAACATTTATAACGCTGACAGTTTGGAAATTGCATTAAAAAAACAGTTTTCAAAGATTCCGGTTCAGGAAAACACCAGAAAAATAGTTGACCATGATTCGATATTCTATGATCAAGATCCGCAGTTTGCCATTGTAAAATCGGATTCCGATTCTTCAATTTCTTCTAAACAGGAACTTGAATTTCATTTGTATTTCAGGGATAAAGAAACCCATTCAAAATTATCCGATATGGAGGGACAGTACCGTCTTATCAAGTGGAGGCTTTTATTGGATATTTTAAATTCCAGATTTAAGGAAAAGTCCAATGTATATAATAGCTTTTTTGATCTTCACGGAGAGTACACCCATGCGCAAAAGGTCTTACCACCGTCATTAAAAATTTTAGTAAAAAGTCGGGGATATAAAAATTTGAAAGCCCTGGAAGAAGCAATAAAAATTCTTAAACAAATACACAAATATGGTGTTCACGATTTAGAATTCACGAAATCTGTTCAAGCCCAACTTAAAAACTTAGATTATGAAAATATTGGGAATGCAAATTATTGGGTGGATGAAATTCAATCTCATTTTAGTCATGCAGAACCCTTTCCAAGGAACAAACAGGAATTAATTATAAAATATCTATCCAATTTTTCCCGGAATGATTTTAATGAATTTTTCACAACTTTAAATCTGGAAATGCCGGATGACATTGGAATAATTGTTTCTTCGGGTAAAATGGACTCCAATATTTCAGAGAATGTTATACGCTCAAAAATAAAAGATACATATGGAAAGACTCCGGAGCCTTACAACCCACCAAAAATTCCAAATCAGTTATTAAGTAAAGATGAAAAAGGTGAGCTCAAAATAAGTGACAATGTAAAATCCGGATATGGAGAGTCTGGAGCTAAGGAATATTTGCTAAACAACGGAGTTAGAATCGTATTAAAACCTTTTAAGCCTGTTGGTATAAACAAGGACAAGATCTTTTTACATGGATTTTCACCTACAGGTGCTTTGGATTTCCCTGAGCGAGATTATTTTTCTGCTGTTAATGCGCCTGGTTTTGTTAAAAATAGTGGAGTAGGGAAGTTGGATAAATTTGAGTTACAGCGTTTCTTATCGACCAAAAGCATTCCATGGTTTATGACTGATTTATATATAAACAATTTAGAATCAGGAATAAAAATGCACTCTTCCCCAGAAGATTTCGAAACTTTGTTGGAATTAGTTTATTTATATTTCACGGATGCAATAGTTACTAAAGTTTCGTTTGATGATTGGAGGCGGAATCAGGAAGAACTTTATAAGGACCCACCTGGAGATATAAAATCTACAGATCTTCAAACCATAGTTAAAGAAAAAACTGGAGATAATTCAGGTGTTTTATTAGGCACCGCACGTTTTCAGGGATTGGATAAAACTAATATGGAAAGAGGATTTGAAATTTATAACCATATTTTTAAGAATTTCCAGAATTTCACATTTATAATCAGCGGGGATTTTTCTATAGATTCAATAACACCTTTGTTAAAAAAATATTTCGGTAACCTTCCGGCTATCGGACCTAATCGAAAAATCAATAAAGTTAAAAATCAAAAAGTAGCGCTTACAGCAGGGCCATTTTATAAAGAATTTTTTTTCCCCGGTAATTATACTAAAAGTAATATTCTTTATAAACCATTTTTTATAAAAGAATCTGAAGGATATGATTGGGAAGAAAAGATAAAAATGGAAGCCTTGGCGGCTGTTACCAATCTGAAAGTCTGGGAATTGCGTTTTAAAAAAGGTTATTCACTTTACAACACTGGTTTTGGCGGTAACTACAATGAGGGAGAAAATCTATATTTATTATCGGGTAATTTTAATACTGATCCGAAGGAATTACCAATGATAAGAAAAGAATTTAAAATAATTTATAAAAGATTAAGATCAGAATTAATTTCACAGGATCTTCTAAACCAAAGTTTAATGCGAAATCTTATGCTGTCAGATTCAAAAGGCAGGGGGAATAGTCAAAGGACAATGCTGGAAAAACTATATTCTCATTACCGTTATAATCTTCCGTGGATTGATACTGCTGAAATTCACGAATATATAAAAACCTTAACTCCGGAGGATATACTAGAAAGTGCCCAAAAATACTTTAAAGATGAATATTTATTTGAATTTGTACTTAAACAAGATCAGGAATAATTTTAATCTTCCATATTGAGATTCACGAAACAAGCCGGATTTCCCGGCTTGTTTTTTTAAAACTGAGTTATTAAAATAATTCAATTACTTCACCATTTCCGGTTTTTCTTATGGATAGATTTGCATCATCATAAACTGGATATGAGTCGCCTTCTGGTGAGAATTTTGCCTCACATTGAACGCTTCCCTCACCACAATTAAGTTCCTGAACCGGAACAACCCCACTTTCAGTAAGTACATAATCCATATTTGGATCTGCATTCAAATCTACAGCAGTAAAGGACATTCCAATGGCAAAAATCATTGCCAATACGGGTAATAAAAATTTAGTTTTCATAATATAAAGATTTAATTGTTTAATAAATGTGCCTACTCTTTATTCAGGTTTTCAGCGTACCCTGCTTTTGTTGCAACAAAATCGTTTTAGACTATTTATTCCATTTGAGGCCTGGTTAAACTTTTGGCTCTATTCTTTTTATTTGTTTCTGAATCAGGGATATGCCGAGTAGGGCTAAAAACACGAATCCCATATTAAAAATTAATTATTGGCTCCAGGATAAAGAAGCTATTACACCTCCACAGGAGCAGGGAATAGAATCTGCAAAAAGAACGAAAATTATATAAGTACTGAATATTACCATTAGCGCAAAGGAAGCCCATAACCCTGCTAATCTTAATTTGGGTAAGAAATACAAAAGAGAAACAAGGATTTCTAACATCGGCACTCCCCAGGCAACGTAATCTGCAAAGGCACTCAAAAAGGGAAATTGTCCTAGTTGCAACCTGAAATGTTCAAAATTTATAAATTTGGTTACAGCAGCATAAACAAAGAGTATTATAAAGAGATAGCCTATTATTTCTATCATCAAATTCCTCATCCCTGTTGTTCTAAATTTCACAGCCATCATCTTCTTGTTTTCTATGATATAAAGTTGATGAAAAGGAATTACTTGTTATGGATTAACAATTACCTTAGAGGGATTAACAATTATTTAAGGAAAATAAAGAAAGAACAAAGCTATTTTTTTCTTGACGCTTTTCGTAAATCACTGGGATTGTACCCAAATTTCATTTTAAAGGCCTTTGAGAAATGTGGAAAGCTTTTAAATCCCGTTATAGAGGCAATGGTCTTGAGGGGCATTTCGGAGTTTTGAACTAAGAGGCTTGCTTTATTAAGGCGTTCATCTGTTTGGAAACGAAAGATAGAGGTATTATACAATTCTTTAAATCCATATTTCAGTTTGAATTCGTTGGTGCCAAAAGAATGTGCAAGTTCTTTTAAGGATAGTAAAGGTTCATCTAAATTTTTAAGGATATATAGATATACCTCCCTTATTTTGGCAACATCGGATTCTCTTCGAAGAACACGAAGCTTACCCGCTTTTTTTCGGACTTTTTGATCCACCTTTCCATTTTGTATAGCTTTTTGCAATACTGCTTCAGTTTCTTTGCTTTGCACTACCGTTTGAAGTGCTGTAATAATGATTTTTTTACTGTCTTCATTAGCATTGAAGAGGAGAGAAACAGAACAAAATGCGGGTACAATAAGAGAATCCGGTGTCTGGAAATCCAGATGAACAGTTTTATTGAATGTATTATTTTCTAAATCCGGTTCCAGATTTTTCCAGACCATTTTCGAATCTTCGGTTAGTAATTCAGGAAAATGTATTCCTAAAAGTTCGTCAGGCTGAAGAAATAAAATCTCAGCGGTAAGGTTATTAAATGTTTGAATTTTAAATTTTTGATCAAGAATAAAAGTCATCTGGGCGATGTGCCGGTATATACGCCTGGGATTGACAAATCCCTGGTGATGAAAAGATTCTCTCATTTCTTCAGCCATCATATTCAAAAGAACGGCCAAAGTTTCCAGTTCATCGTCATGCCCTGATCTTTCGACCTGATAAGAAAAATTACCGCTAGCCATTTCAATGATCATGCGGTTGATACTGTCTATTCTTTCCTTTTCCTTCTCGCTTTTCATACCAGTGAAAATTTATAATGATCGCGAAAACTTTCTTCGCGAAATGTATAAGAAGGAAGCTAAAATGTTAGTGGAGGAAAGATTTTAAAAAATCCATTGCTTCATCCTTATTTGTAAATACTTCTGTAGGGACTAATGGTTTATTCGTCTTGACGTAAAATTGGGCTATAGCTTCATTTACCGGGAAATCAACCAGAAAACCCACTGCAATTGCTAAAGTTGATCCTTCTTTGGCGAGATAATCCCTTGCTTCTTTATTTACATCCTTTATCCCCCGGGTATCGCAAAATATAGGATAGGCTTTTTCGTTCTGAAGTTTTAGCCGGTCTGCGACAATTTTTTCGGCTGCCTTAAGATCAACAATAATATGGGGCTTGTATACGAAATAAAGGATTCCGTCACCTATCCAAAATTTTGCAAATTCATTTTCGATTAAATCACCCATTTTACTATTTTTTTCAGATAAACTAATACAATTTAAGACAAAAAATATTAATCAAAATTCATTTTTTCGCGGTTTTAGGAGACATAGTTAGCGCAATAACCAGGGTTTTCATGCCTTTAAAAGGCATTTTGTCAATAAGGGATGAAGAGTTAAACTTAAAGGATTTTTTAAAAACGATATAATATTTCTAAATCCTGTACTGCTAAATTTGCCAAAAAAGGATAAAGGTTTGTCTTACAGGGATTATTCCGTTTTGGAAAAATCAATTTTCAATTTTTGATTACCATTTTTATTAGCTTGTTGATTAATAATGAATAATTCGAATTTAAAGACTGGGATAATGGCAAAAATCAAACACAACAATTTTCTGGATACCGTAGATGAGGTAATCTCTAATGCTAAAATGGCGGGTGTTCTGCATCTTTATGCCGAAGGAAAAGAATTTACAGGGAGGAAAATAAGAGTGAATGGAAAAGATCTTTTTCATTTTGGAACAACCGGTTACCTTGGGTTGGAGCAGGATGAGCGGTTAAAGAATGCGGCCATAAGTGCGATCCATCGGTATGGAACACAGTTTCCCTTGTCGAAATCCTATATCTCACATCCATTATACAGGGAATTGGAAGAGAAAATATTTCAAATGTATAACAATCCCATTATCATAACCAAGAACAGTACTCTTGGACATATGGCAGTGATCCCCTGTATCGTGAGAGATGAGGACGGGGTAATTCTCGATCATCAGGTGCATTGGAGTGTCCAGAATGCTGCGCAAATTTTAAGAACAAGGGGAATACCTGTTGAAATGATAAGGCATAACAATTTGGAAATGCTGGAGGATAAAATCAAAATCCTTTCTTCCAAATGCAATAAGGTATGGTACATGGCTGATGGAATATATTCTATGTATGGAGATTTTGCCCCTATTGCCGAGCTAGTAGAATTAAGCAAAAAATATCCTCAACTCCATTTGTATTTCGACGATGTACATGGCATGAGTTGGAAAGGCAAAAACGGGACAGGATACGTGATGGATGTGCTAAACGAGCTACCGGAGAATGTCCTGCTAATTGGCACTCTGAGTAAAACATTTGGGGCAAGTGGAGCCGTGGTGGTGTGTTCTAACAAATCGCTACATTCTAAAATCAAAAATTTTGGGGGACCACTTACATTTTCCGCTCAGCTTGAACCTGCCTCTGTGGCAGCTGGAACAGCCTCTGCTTATATTCACCTTTCTCCTGAAATATATGAACTACAAAATGAACTTTCTGATAAAATCAATTATTTCAACCTTTTGCTGAAAAACACGGATCTGCCGCTTGTGGAATGTAATAATTCCCCCGTATTTTTTATAGGTACGGGGGATGCCGGTTACAGGATATAGATTTGTGCAGCGCTTAATGAAGGAAGGATTTTACGTAAATCTCGGTCTTTTCCCCGCAGTTCCGGTAAAAAATACAGGGGTTAGGATCACCATTTCCAGGCACAACAAAAGGAGGGAGATTAAAAAATTAGTAGAAGCGATGGTTTATCATTTTCCTTTAGCACTAGAAGAAACCAACACCAGTAACAACAGGGTAAGAAGGGCGTTTAATTTAAGCGAGGTAAAAGGTCAAAATATTGAGAGGAAAGAAGATTTAATTGTGCAGTATGAAAAATCAATAGGTATGGTTAATAAGGAGGAATGGAATAAACTAATGGGCAGAAGGAGTACTTTTGATTGGGAGGGACTCACCTTTCTGGAGGAAGTTTTTAAAGAACAGGAGAAGCACGAGAACAATTGGTCTTTCCATTATTTCGTGATAAGAGACAAGAATTCTCAACCTATTTTGGCTACTTTTTTCACCTATTCATTATGGAAGGATGATATGTTGGCTCCTGCGTCAGTTTCTGCTAAGCTGGAAGAAAAAAGAAAAGAGAACCCGTATTTTTTAACATCTTACGTTTTAAGTATGGGCTGCTTATTCACGGAAGGAGAACATCTGTTTATGGATAGATCGCACCCATCGATTAAAAAGGCCTTGAGTATGCTTCATCACGAATTGGAAGTCCTTGAGAAAAAATTGAAAACAAACATGTTGGTTTTTAGGGATTTTCAACCAGATAACTATCTAAATGAAATCTTACATGAGCAAGGGTTTTTTAAAGTAAATATGCCAGATTC
>Ga0307486_1002621_pt1 | contig 12371 bp, 13 predicted proteins | sample CBIW02metaG_FD_203663 | JGI IMG/M metagenome (GOLD analysis project Ga0307486, IMG submission 203663) | Sea-ice brine microbial communities from Beaufort Sea near Barrow, Alaska, United States - CBIW 0.2 | ecosystem: Environmental > Aquatic > Marine > Coastal | place: USA: Alaska | collected... | reverse complement strand
GTCGCAGCGGACCTCAACGAGCGTCCACGAAAGACCCTCGATTGGGATACTCCGGCCGAGCGTCTCCATGCTTTACTGAATACGAAGTAAGCCAGTGTTGCGACGATGGCTAGAACTCAAGCGTGGGCGGGCTGGGTGTATGTCGCGTTCATCCTCGACGTGTACTCGCAACGCATCGTCGCCTGGCATGCGCAGACCACCATGCACGCCGAACTCGTCATGATCCCGCTGCGCATGGCACTGTGGGAACGCGGCCGGCAAGGCCACCCAATCGCTCCGAAACAGCTTCGCGCGCATAGCGACGCGGGAAGTCAATACACGGCCGTGGCCTATACCGAAAGGCTCGCCCTCGATGGCATCGCCCCCTCAATCGGGAGCGTCGGCGATGCGTATGACAATGCTCTGATGGAGACGATCAACGGGCTCTACAAAGCCGAATGTGTGGGCACGACGATCTTCCACGACGGCCCGTACAAAACCATCGCAGACGTCGAGTACGCCACCGCCGGCTGGGTCGACTGGTACAACCACCGCCGCCTCCACGGTAGCCTCGGAATGGTCAGCCCCAACGAGTACGAGGCGGCCTACTACGCGGCCCTTACCCGAGAGCCGCAACCCGCATAGAAGCGGCAGAGAACCTGGGGCGGTTCACCGGTTTAGAGATGCGAGTGTGGTGAGCCACATCCTTGCCGGAGGTCTTCCGTAGGCCACGCGTTCACAACCTCCTGCAGAAGTACAACTAGTCCACGAGAAAAGTGGTGCCGCGCACTACGAGTCGACTCCTTACCTTGTGATGGCCGCTCTCAGCCGTCCCATCGACTGCTTGAATGAGGAGTTCGGCGGCGCGGAGCCCCAGTTCCTCGAGGTTCATGTCGATCGACGACAGCGGAGGCCTGGATGCTGCGGCTACAGGTTGCCAATTGTCATGACCGACAACAGACGCGTGACGTGGCACTTGGATACCGCTGTCTCGAAGTACGTCGAGCACGCCTCGGGCGATCTGATCGTTGCCACAGAGGAACCCGTCCGTGGGTGGGTCTTCCGAAAGGATCTTGCGGCAGGCGGCGCGTCCCCAGGCCTCGGAGAACTCGCCGAGCAGCACCCCGAGAGGCGAAACTTCGACGTCCATGGTGTCCAATGTGACTTGAGCTCCCTGAACGCGCTCGACTGTTGAACGAGCTGTCGGATCGCCTCCGATAACCGCGATCCGCGAAGCTCCGGACTCCATAAGGTGGCGGGCGGCGAGCTGACCCGAATACACGTGGTCGACGTCCACCGAGATGTCGTTAGGGTCGTCGGACGGAGAGTATGCGTATACGATCGGGGCGCCGAACCCGTGACCGAGAGAAGGACGTGAGATCGATCTCGAACCGAGCACGATGATGCCGTCCACCTTGCGTGACAAGAGCGCGCGCAGATGATGGCGTTCGCGGAGCGCATCGCCTCTGGCATTGCACATTAAGACTGATATCATACCGAGGCCGAAAGCATCCTCCGCGCCCATCATGATCGGCAGCACGAAGCGGCCAGAGAGATCGCTCGCAATGATCCCGACGGTCCCGCCGAGCTTCAACCTGCTGCTGCCCTGCCTGGCTGTGTAACCCAGGCGATGTGCGGTCGCTTCGACCCGCTCGCGAGTACGGTCGCCAACGCCGCGGCGACCGTTCAGTGCCTTCGATGCAGTCGCGACGGATACGTCTGCCGCAGCTGCGATGTCTTCAAGGGTCACGTTGCGTTTGCGCTTGCGCGGGTCCTGCTCGGGGAGGAAGCTCATGCGAAAACTATAACGAAACTTTCTGAACACCTTGAATTCCAATCGCCGGAGAGTTTAACCTGACACGAGCGGACAGCACGCACTACGAGGAATCTCGGGCGGCTGGCGTGGTGCAGTTTGAGGTAAAGCTGTTTCTACAGAACAGAAAGCTTTCGGAGTGCGCCGCATCTCACAGAATGAGGTCGTGTGTTCGAGGATTGGAGGCCCGCTGCGGAGTGCGCGACTGCCGACGATTCGAAGAGTTTTGAGCTCACTGAAGAAAGCGACATTGACCAATGACGATTGAAATCTGGGCTGCTACCCCCACGCCCTTCCACCAAGATGGAAGCTTGAATGTGGACGGTGTGTCCGCACAGCGGGACCACCTCGCTGATTTTGGAATCGACGGGGCCTTCGTAACTGGTACGACCGGGGAGTTCTTTGCCCTCAGTGTAGACGAGAGGGTCGCTGTCATCGATGCATGGGCCGAAGAGCGTACTCTTCGAATTTCTGCCCATGTTGGCGACCTCGTTCTCGAAAATGCGCAGATGCTGGCGGAGCGTGCTGCCGATAAAGGGTTCGATATGGTTGCCTCGGTGGCGCCGTTCTACGGAAATGCGCCCAGTGTCGATCGTGTCGTGGGATTCCTCGACGACGTAGCTTCGGCCGCGCCCGGAGTTGACTTCTGTTATTACCATATTCCTGGCTTTACAGGGCTCCAGTATTCGCTTCGAGAGATCCTCCTCGAAGCTCTGACGCGCGTGCCCACTCTTGCGGCGGTCAAGTTCACCAGCCCTGACCTTTTGACCTATTCGAATCTCCGTGAAGAGTTCCCCGATATCAAGTTCTACTTCGGTCAGGATGAACTCATGCCGGCAGCGCTGGCGTTGGGGGCTCAAGGGTTCATTGGAAGTCTCTATAACACTGTCGGTCCTACGGCTAGGCGAATCGTTGAATTATTCGAAGCGGGGCGGGTTTCTGATGCGTACCGAATGCACAAGATTCTTCGTGAAACCGCAACGTATGTCGGGGAGTTCGGCGGCCTCGGATTTATTAAGGAGATTTCCGGTCTTGTCAGCGCTGAGGCAGGACCGGCGCGGGCGCCCTGGGGGCCGATCAGTCAGGGCGGACGAGCGGCTGCGCGTGAGCTGGTCGAGCGAATCCGTCGGTACAACAACGGCGAATTCGACTAATTCGGCAGTTGGAAGCCGTGAAATGGTTCGGCAACAAAACTTATTTGGTGTGTTAATTCTCAACGAGGAGGTTTAGTTATTGGAAGCCGTGAAATGGTTCGGCAACAAAACTTATTTGGTGTGTTAATTCTCAACGAGGAGGTTTAGTTATGATTGAACACAATGCACGACGTCGCGCGGTGGCCTTTCGCTCGATTTGGGCAACTGTAGGGGTTGTCGGCCTAGCTGCAACGTTGGTTGGTTGCGGGACAGAGGCGCCGGAATCTGCGGAAGGCGGGACAGAGGCGCCGGAATCTGCGGAAGGAACGACGATCTCCTTCTGGCAATACTACGGGGATACTACGATGCCCCAGGGTGTTCCGCTTTATGACTTCATCAAGCGCTATGAAGATTCTCACGAAGGTGTGAACGTCGACGTGCGTTATATTCCGTACGACGATTTCTACCGAACGGTTATTCAGTCTGCAGCTGCGGGTGATGCACCCGATATCACGCTCGTGAACTCCTTAGACACAACCTCCCTGGCACAAGCGGGACTGATTCAGGATCTGTCGGATCGCGTCGACGAATGGGGCGAAAAGGACGCCTACTTCCCGGGCATCTGGGAGACAACTCAATATGACGGTGCGACGTATGGGATACCCCACCTTGCTGATGCCTACGGAATTTATTACAACAAGACCCTGCTTGACGACGCTGGCCTGACTCCGCCGAAGACCTGGGACGAGATGGAGAAGACTGCGGCCGAGCTCAGCGTCGATGGACGCCACGGCCTTGCCGCGAGCGGTATCGAAGGCGTTGAGGGGTCGACCCCTCTGATCATAAGGACTCTCGCTGAAGGCGCGGAGCCCACGGAGCTCGACAGCGCCGCAGGGGCAACAGCGCTGGATTCGTTCCAGGGAATGGTCGACTCGGGTGCGCTTTCCGAGGGGTTCCTCACCTGGATTGAGGACGACGTCGCTAGTCAGTTCGGAACAGGCGAGGCCGCGATGATGCTCAACTCTGCCACGTATATCAGCATCCTTCGCGAGCAGTACCCCGACCTCGACTGGTCTGTGTCGCTGCTGCCTGAGGGCAGCGAGAGTCGTACAACTTGGCTTGCGGCCGAGAACCTGACGATCAGCGCTTCGAGCGAGTACGGCGACGAGGCTTGGGACCTGATCACCTTCATGCAGGATCCGGACGAACTGGCTGTGTATCTTCCGGCTCGGAACAAGCTTCCTGCTCGCAACGATGTACCTGATGAGACCGGGGACCCGGTGCGGGCAACATTCTCCGAGCAACTCGAGGACTCCTGGGCCCCGACTGGTGACATGGCCCCTGTGGCCAATGAAGTGTTCACGCTCGTACAGAGTGCGCTCCAGCAGAAGCTCAGCGGCGGTGACACCGACAAGGTGCTCAAGGATGTGCAGGCGAAGATCGACGAGGCGATCTCAGGCTGATCTGATGAGCACAAGAGCTGAAAACCGCGCTGCGGCTGCCCATCACAAGGTGGCCGCAGCGCGGCGGTTCCCTAATGAAGCACTGCTCCTAGTGCCAGCAGTGATCTTCGTCGTTGCGACGGTGGTGTACCCGCTGCTGTACAACATCTCCCAGAGCTTCTTCGATATCGGGATCGCTGAGATCGTCTCTGGCGCAGGTAAGTGGGTCGGATTTGAGAACTATGCCGATCAACTGCAACGTCCTGAGTTCTGGGCGGCACTGGGTATTTCTGTCAGCTACACAGCGGCCACTGTGGTTCTCTCGGTCATCGTGGCGCTGTTGCTTGCACAGCTGTTTCAGCTAAACATCCCCGGGCGCGACTATATGCGGGCTCTGATTCTGCTCGCGTGGATCATTCCGACTGTCATCAGTGCGAACGTTTGGCGCTGGCTCCTGGACGGAAGCTACGGATTGCTGAACGGGATGCTTCGCATGTTCGGCATCATCGACGGCGATGTGTTTTGGCTCGGTGAGCCAGTGACGGCCTTCATTGCTGTCGTGGCGGCTTCGGTGTGGACATTCGCGCCGCTCGGGATGATCCTGCTGACGGCCGGCTTGCAGTCTATTCCGCACTCGCTGTATGAAGCAGCCATGGTGGATGGAGCTTCGAGGTGGCAGCGATTCTTGAACATCACTGTGCCAGCATTGAAACCTGTGCTGTATACCACTGCTTTTCTACTCTTCATCTACACGTTTAAGACTTTCGACACAATATTCCTGATGACAGGTGGAGGGCCCGGCGGTGCGACGAAAATTCTTCCTGTTTACGCATATGAGCAGGCGTTCATCTTCTTCAAGTTCGGAAAGGCCGCCGTCGCAACAACGATTCTGCTAGTGATTCCGACGGTGCTGTCGATCTTGTATTTCCACTCGATCAAGAAGGAAGAGCGTTCATGAGCAACGATACTGTCACGATTACAACTGGAAGTCCTCGTTCGTCGATCAGTGCTAAGCGCCGAGTAACTCGTAGACCGGGTGTATTCGTGCTCGCGCTTCTCGTTACCCTGCTCTATTTGGTTCCGATCTATTGGATGATCGTGACCTCGTTCAAGCAATCGGATGCTATCTTTGCTAAGCCCCCATCGCTCCTCCCGGTGCCTCCGACGATCGAGCCATTTATTTCGGTTCTTGCGAATGAAAACCTTTTGCAAGGTCTACTGAACACGTTTGTGATCGCCGTAGGGACTACCATCCTTGCGCTGCTTCTCGCAGTTCCGGCTGCCTATGCGCTTGCTCGCGTGAACGTACCATTCATTTCAGTTATTTTGTTCGTGTTCCTCGCCGTGCAAATGATCCCGGCAGTGAACCTTGCGCTGCCAATGTACATGCTTTTCAGCAAACTAGGTTTGGTGAACACGTACGCGGGGCTGATCATTGCCAATGCCTCATTGGCAGTTCCGCTGGCGATTACCATTATGCGGCCGTATTTCTTGTCGCTACCTAATGAAGTGATTGAGGCTGCTAAGACTGATGGTTGCAATTCTTTCACCGCATTTCTCCGTATTGCGTTGCCGATCAGTGTGCCTGGCATAGTCACGATGGGGACGATTAGTTTTATGGGGGCATGGGGTGAGTTCGTGTTTGGGCTTTCACTCGCAACTGACGTGCAAATGCAACCGGCTACCGTAGTGCTGGCTGGTATGACGAGTCAGTTCGGTGTTCGTTGGAATGATCTGATGGCAGCCTCGACGATTGTTGCACTTCCGGTTCTGGCGATCTTCGTGTTCCTTCAGCGCTACGTGGTGTCTGGGCTGACCGAAGGCGCTACAAAGGGTTGAACGTTTCGGATCCGAACCGGTTGCGCCTTTAATAAGGGTTGTATTGATCTTGAGAAGGTTGAAATATGGTTGTAACGATTGAGCAAGTCCGGCCGGTGCTTCTCACTGCGCCGTACGGAAACCCAGAGACCAGCGCGGAGAATCTTGTCTATCTCCCACATGGTTTACGTACGACCGGGCTGGTGGAAATCACGCTTTCTGACGGTAATGTTGGCGTCGGCGAAGGATATCTCGCAGTATTTGCGCCTCGTGTTTTCGAGGCGATTGTGAATCTCGTCGCGCCGGTACTGATCGGGAAGGAAGCCGGTAATATCGGTGCCCGAGTCAGAGACCTGGTAGCGGCCACGGGCTACTGGAGCTATCAGGGAGCGGCGCGGCACGCTATCAGTGCCTTTGAGATCGCGCTTCACGATTGTGCGTCTCGCGCACACGGCGTTCCTCTTTTCCGCTATCTCGGAGCCGCAACGGCGCCGGAGCTGAAACTGTACGCGAGCGGGGGCGACAGCATCTCTCCCGAGAGCATGGGCGAAGAAGTGGAAGCGGTGTCTGCGCTTGGCATCGACGTTTTCAAGATCCGTGGTCGCGCACACCAGCTATCGAAGGTGGCCTGGAGCCAGCGAGCGGGTGCCGCGCGAGGGATCGGGATTGCCGTCGATATGACGCAGAATCTTGTTACTCCGTCTCAGCGGCCCGAAGACGTATATGGGTTCATTTCGGCCGTAGAGGAAGCGTCTGGTGCCCCGCTTGCATTCCTGGAAGAGGTGCTCGGCCCAGACCGTATCGATGAGCTCCCCGCAGTCCGGAGGGCCACAGAGGTACCGATCGCGGGCGGGGAGATCGTGACTACAGGAGATGAGCTTGTTAGCAGGATTGAACGGGGTGCATATGACATTGCGCAGCCCGATGCTACTGTCCTCGGTGGGATTATGCCTACGCTTGCTGTTTTCGATAGCGCCCGCGCGTCGGGGACTGACGTGTACACGCACTGCTGGGGCGGCGGAATCGGCGTGCTCGCGAACTACCATGCAGCAATTGCGGGTGGGGGAACGACAGTTGAGTGGGCACTCCCGAGCTATCCCATTCGCGATGCGTTCTTCGAGGGAGCGCTAACTGTGACTGGTGGCGTCGTCTCAATGACGTCCGCGCCCGGTCTGGGGGCAACGCTGACTCGTGAGATCGAAGACGAGTTCCGCTTCCGCGAAGAAGCTGTCTATCGCTGCTGGGTCGATCCTGCCCGCGTTCCTGCCGAGAGTGCTTGGGAGTAAGTCCGCCCTCGCTCGGCGCAGTTTGCACAAGAAAGCGTTACGGAACTGCGGTTGTTCTCAGCTGCAGCGTCAGAACGTCACAAATCCAGGAAACTTCCTGACTGACAAGACCGGCTGCCGATGGAGACCCGCTGGGCTGCATCGAGGACCCATCAGCGCCGAAACCCGGAGGTAATCATGATCTCGAATGAACAAGCCGAAGCGATCATCGCGAATTGCGATGGACTGCTGGAACTCGAAGCCGCTTTCGTAGCCAGGGACTGGATGACGCCTGGCCGTCGTCTTGGGCTTGACGAGTCACAGTACGACGCTGGCAAGCGCGGCTGGGTGTGCGAACGCTGGCTCGCCTCCACGACTCCGGCGAGCAACCGCATCCCAGTAGAAGGCGAAGGGCTCAGCTTTGTCCGTACGGCGAGCGGACCAGTGCAGCTCGATGAACTCGTGAAGGCAGTGCCGTCCTCGATCATGGGAGAGGAGTACGCGGCGACCCATTCGGGGCTTGGGCGACTCGCAAAGATATTTGACTACGGCGAGCGAGTGCCGTTCCACATCCACCCGCCGACGGAGCAGGCTGAGGCACTCGGACTGAACTCGAAGGATGAAGCGTACTATTTCCTGCCGTCGTCTGATCTGGGGTTGCATCCGGAGTCGTTCTTCGGCGTCCATCCGTCGCTCCGCGAGGAAGAAGCTGCTGATCGGTTGGTCGGCCACCTCAAGAAATGGGACGGAGATCGCGTTCTTGAGATGTCGCGCGCCTACCACCTTTATTCGGAGGGCGGATACTTCGTACCGTCAGGCGTTCTGCACGCGCCTGGCACCGCCTTGACTCTTGAGCTACAGGAAGACTCCGACGCGATGGCGTTCTTGCAAGCATCCTGCGGTGAGGTGCTGCTCGATAAGGAGCTTCTTCTCGGGGCATTCGATACGCACACGCAGGAGCAAATCGGTGAGCGTGCGATCCTTGATTGGGTCGACTGGGAGCTCAACCGGCTGGCTGATTTCCACTCGGTATTTCACATCGATCCCGCCGTGATCTCCGACGCTGAGGGCGTCGAGATCGCGTGGCTCTTCTGGGGTGGGGAAAAGTTCTCCTCCAAGCGAGTGCGCCTCACGCCGGGAAGCAGCGTCACACTCGCGGAGAACGGCGTGTACTCGTTGCTCGTATGGACAGGTGATGTCTCCATTGGAGGCAGACGGATGTCCGGTGGCACTCCGGGCAAGGACGAGCTTCTAGTGACCGCGCGCCGTGCAGTCGAAGGAATTGAATATGTCAACACCAGCGATGTAATGGCAGAAGTGATCCTATTCTTCGGCCCCGATATCAACCCCGAATCGCCGATAATCGACGTGCCGATCTGCAGTAATTCGTAGCGGAAGTTTGTCGCCCCGCTTTATATCCTTGAGCGAAAGATTTCGTTCTTCCTACTAGTACGATTGGATACCCATGCCAGCCCACAGTTTGGTAGTCGGCGTTGTCGCTCAGCTTGATGACGCGGCCAAGACTGCACTCACCTGTGCATTATCTGACTACGAAGTTCTATGGGCATCACCAAGCGAGTGGAACCCTCGATTTTCAGAGTGTGAGGTTGTCTTCGGTGGTTTGCCCGCAGACTGGGTCGAGAAGCTCCCGCACTTGCGCTGGTTACAACTGGAGTCCGTCGGATTCGAACCCTACGAGGCGATTGCGGAATCGATCACAGAGCGTGGGATAGTCGTTACGAACCTTCGCGGACAGTTCAAACACCCTGTGGCTGAATCGGTGCTGGCTGGCGTTCTTGCGATGTTACGTGGAATCGATCAAGTTGTAGAAGCTCGTGGAAACAAAACTTGGGCCAAGAGCCAGATCCGAGAAAGCACAGACCTCCTGCACGGAAGCGAAGCAATCGTGCTCGGGAACGGTGCAATCGGCGCTCAAATTCGCCATTTACTCGAGGCTTTCGGTTGCTTAGTGCGGACATACGGGAGGGCGACCTCGAGTGCCGAATTGCGCGACAGGATGAGCCTGGACGCCGCTCTGCACACTGCTCGCGTCGTCGTCAGCGTACTGCCGAGCACACCAGACACCGCGATGCTGTTCGACCGCGAGCGCATTTCAAAGATGAACCGAGACACGATCTTCGCGAATGCAGGTCGCGGTGATGTCGTTGATGAGTGTGCACTGGTAGCTGCCTTGGAGGCAGGCGCGCTAGGAGGAGCCGTTCTCGACGTAACGCAGGAGGAACCTCTTCCAGCCGGCAGTGCGCTCTGGACCAGTGCTCGCATGATCCTGACGCAGCACACTGGTGGAGGGTACCGCGCCGAACTACTAGACAAAGTCGAGAGATTCCTGTCGAATCTTCGCGCTTGGGAAGCGGACAGCGAGCTCAGCAACGTGGTGGATTGGCAGAAAGGCTACTGATGGAGTGCGCACTTTGTTCCAGCATTGCGGCCGGAAGCGGAATTTCAGTTAACTCAGACTGGATTCTGCAGATACCCGGAGGACGTGCCCCGCTCGCAGGATGGGTCATCCTCACTCCACGGCGCCATCGACGGCGACTTGATGACTTATCCGAGTCTGAAGCGAAGACACTCGGCACACTTCTAACGACAACTTCGCAAAGCGTCGTGAAATTCACCGAAGCGACGCGCACCTACACGGCGAACTGGGCAGAGAACACGCCGCATGTCCACTTCCACATTGTCCCCCGGCTGCCTTCTCTGCCGCCGAAACGCTTGGGCTGGGACGTGTTCCAGATGATGTCTGACCAGTCAACACGCCCGCCCACTGCTGTACAAGAGCAGACGTTGTCGTCGATTGCTGCTCACGTCACAGCACTCCACAAACAATACGAGGAGACGGTCCGATGACGCGCTTGTGGAATGACCCTGCGGATTTCTCGGATGAAATGATCGATGGTTTCGTCGCGGCGAACGCGCGTTCGGTGCGGCGTGCGCCTGGGGGCGTGGTCCGGTCGACGGTGGTTCCTGAGGGGCAGGTCGCGGTCGTGGTCGGTGGCGGGTCGGGTCACTACCCCGCCTTCGGGGGCTGGTGGGCCAGGGGCTCGCGCACGGCGCGGCGATGGGCAACCTGTTCGCGTCGCCGTCGGCGCAGCAGGTCTACGCGGTGGGGAAGATGACCAATCGGGGGGCCGGCGTCTTCCTCACCTATGGTAACTATACGGGGGATGTGCTGAACTTTGACGCCGCGCAGGAGAAGCTGCGCGGCGAGGGCATCGCGTGCGAGACTGTGACGGTCACGGACGACATCATGAGCGCCTCCCCCGCGGAGAAGCACCGCCGGCGCGGGATCGCGGGGGATCTGACGGTGTTCCGCACCGCGGCCGCTGCGGCGGAGGCCGGGTACGACCTCGCGGCGGTAACGACCGCGGCTGCGAAGGCGAACGAGCGGACCCGGTCATTCGGCGTGGCGTTCACGGGCTGCACGCTGCCCGGCGCGCCGTCGCCGCTGTTCACGGTTCCGGAAGGCCGGATGGCGATCGGTCTCGGCATCCACGGCGAACCGGGCATCGACGAGACCGACATTCCGACCGCGGACGGCCTCGCCGAGCTGCTGGTCGAGAAGCTCCTCGCCGAGATCCCCGATGGTATCGACGCGTCCGGTGCCCGGGTGGTGCCGATTCTGAACGGGCTGGGCTTGCTGAAGTACGAGGAGATGTTCGTCGTCTACCGGCGCATCGCCCAGCTGCTGGAGCAGGCGGGTCTGGTGCTCGTGGACCCGCACGTGGGCGAATACTGCACGTCGTTCGACATGGCCGGCACTTCGCTGACGCTGTTCTGGCTGGACGAACAGCTCGAGTCACTGTGGGAAACCCCGGTGGACGCCCCGGCCTACCGGCGCGGGGCGGTGATTCGCGCCACGCGGGCGGAGGTCACGACGATCGCGGATACCGAGGAGCAGATCGTCCCGGGGGATGCCGCGTCGCAGGCCGCCGCGCAGACCATCCGCGCCGCGCTGGAGACCATCGCCTCCACGATCGATGCGAACGTGGAGGAGCTGGGCCGGATCGATGCGATCGCCGGTGATGGCGACCATGGCATCGGGATGCAGCGTGGCACGCACGCGGCCCTCGTCGAGGGAGCGGCCGCAGCCGACGCGGGCGCGGGAGCGCAGACCACCCTCGCCCGCGCCGCGGACGCATGGGCAGACAAGGCCGGCGGCACCTCCGGTGTCCTGTGGGGTGTGATCCTGAACGCGGTCGCCGCCCGGCTCGGCGACGAAGGACGCCCGGACGCCCGGACCGTGGCGGCCGGAGTCGCCGCCGGAGCGCAGAGCGTGATGGACTACGGCAAGGCCGAGGTGGGCGATAAGACACTCGTCGACGCGCTCGTGCCATTCTCGACCGAGCTGACGACCGCTGTGAATGGCGGCGCCCGCCTTGTCAACGCCTGGCGCATCGCCGCCGCAGCCGCCACGTCGGCCGCGACCGCGACGGCCGATCTGCTGCCGCGGATGGGCCGCGCCCGCACGCACGGCCAGAACAGCGTCGGCACCGCCGACCCCGGCGCCGTCTCCCTCGCGCTGGTCGCGACCGCGATCGGCGATCAGCTCCGCGATTGACCGCACGCTTCGACAGGCTCGGCGATCTCGGCACAGCACGCTCAACACACCGAAAGGACATCTCATGACCGAACCGCTTCGCCTCATCATCGGCGCCGACGACGCCGGATTCAATTACAAGGAGATCATCAAGAAGGATCTCGAGAACAACCCCGGCGTCGCATCCGTCGTGGACGCGGGTGTTAACGCCGACGGCCACACACCCTACCCGAAGGTCAGGGCTCTTGACATAGCTGCCCTTGTGAAATCCCCGACGCGCGGCTGACCTGCATCTTCATCGTGGATCCGGGTTGTTTTCTCACCCATTTAGTGAGATAATTAGTGGAACGTATTGATCGAGTT
>Ga0307486_1002618_pt1 | contig 12388 bp, 16 predicted proteins | sample CBIW02metaG_FD_203663 | JGI IMG/M metagenome (GOLD analysis project Ga0307486, IMG submission 203663) | Sea-ice brine microbial communities from Beaufort Sea near Barrow, Alaska, United States - CBIW 0.2 | ecosystem: Environmental > Aquatic > Marine > Coastal | place: USA: Alaska | collected... | reverse complement strand
GGCAAGGGCACCGCGCCACCGTTTACGTCGTCGGCGGCGCGAACATCGCGCTTGCTGTTGACGGCGAACGCGGTACCGAAGATATCGACGTTGTTATCAAGAATGGGTTGGATCACCTGCGCGCGGCCGCGCTTGAGGTCGCGCGCCAGGAGTCTCTTCCTGCCGACTGGATTAACTCGCAGTTCGCCGGGGCGGATGGCGGCGGCGGGATTACGTGGCAGTGGATGGACAACAAAGAGTCCGACGAGCCCACCGTTGCCTACTCTGGCCAGGGGCTCCATGTGGAACTCGCCTCCCCGGAGATGATGCTCGCGCTGAAGACGCTAGCGACTCGGCCGCAGGACGTGCGGGACGCCCACAAGCTCATGCGTATGACCGGCATTGGGATTAAGGACCCAGGGGCGCTTGGCAGGAACTTGGCGCGTTTTACGGGGCCGCGAATCTTTCGTTCGCAGAGTGGCCCTGGGATGTTTCTCAAAGTTGACCCGTATTTTGCTCACATCTATGAGAGCGCGCCGGACGACATCCGGCCCGAGACGATCCCCCGGCGCAGGCCTCGTCGCTTGAGAGCCTTCGTGTCGATGATGCTTCAACGCGTACAGAGCGCGCGGGGCGAACGAAAGCGATCGCGCGGGCTGAGAAAGCTCGCCTCGCATACGACCGTGAGCACGCCTTCCCCCGCGACGCAATCGCGGATGTGCGGACGACCGACAGCGAGTGGTGACGCTTGTCGAAACCGGGCTGGATCATGTCCGCATCACCGTTAGGCGAACTCCTTGTTTGAGCCGCTCACCGTGTAGCGGTGAAGCCCGGTCGCTTTGGCTACGGTCGCGATCTTGCTCCCCTGCCGGAGCATCTGCGGTTCGCCCCGGCGGGGCGTTTGCTTCCCCCGACGCGTTTCGCCGGCAGCGCGGGATGTGCGACACGCCCACCACATGCTTGTGCGTCACCCAGATATAAGTTAGAGTGAAATTCTTCACCAAGACTTATAGGAGGTCGTCGTGGAAAACCTGAGAGGGGCAGAGTCGCTGGCTGTCGCTGCGCTTGTTGACTGCGGGTTCGACGTGTCTCCTCGTACGAGCGCCGACCTTCGAGTCCAGGCCGGCGACGAGTCGTTTGACGTGGAGATCAAGGTGCGGCGCTCTGCCACGTACGAGTGGGACGCGCGCAGGCTGCTGGACTCGACAAGCAGGAACGTCCTGCTGGTCGTGCCGCGCGCCAGCAAGGCGGTGACCGCCCTTGCCGAGCAGGAGCCACGCCTGTCCGTCGTCTCTCTCGATCCGCGCCTGGTTATCTGGCGTGGGGCGCGACTCGCGCTCGACGAGCGTCAGACCGGGACAGCGTCCACGCATACGGAGTCCCGACGCAGCCCGTGGGGCCGGTGGGCGCTCATGCGCGCCCTGGCTCTCGCCGACGGCGCACGTACGCAGACAACACTGGCGCGTGAGACCGGCATCTCGCAACCGGCGGTGTCCCAAGTGTTGGAGCGTCTTGACGACACGGTGGAGCGCACGTCGGATGGCTGGCGGGCGCGCGATCGTTCGCTCATGTGGGACGAGTTCCTCAACGACTATGCGGGGCCGGGTGGCGTCACGTCGTACTGGTACGGGCTGGACTCCATCGCGCAGCAGGCCGACAAGGCGGTTGCTTCGGCTCGCGAGGAGGACGTGGCGGCACTGCTGTCCGGTGACAGTGCGGCCGATCGTCTCGCCCCGTGGCGCATCCCGGTCAAGGGCGTCGTGTATGCCAGCAGCGCGCTCGATCTGCGCCGTCAGGCCCTTGCGGAGTCCGAGCCCGCCAACGCAACGATGGAAGTTGTGGTCCCTGCTGACCGTACGTTGTGGGTCACGGCCGCAACTTGGTCGTCCGGGCTGACAGTTGATCCGCTCATTGCGACATGGGATCTGCTCCGCTCCGGCGGTCCGGATGCCCGCGAGTCTGCCGACCGGCTCAAGAAGCAAGTGCTCGATCTGAGCGCCTCGGTGCATTGATCGGGGCAGGTTGGATACCTTGTTAGGCATGAGCAACTGCACCTCGAAGACTCCGGGCAACCACCCCCACGGCGGCGCGGCAAACTGCCCCAAGTGCGGCCCGAAGTTGTCCGCGCCGTCTGCGGGCATACAAGCGCCCGTAGCGCCTCCTCGTACCGTAGGGGCGGAGGAGGCGAGAGCGACGATCCACAGGACGGTCACCACCATCGCGACCTCGCATGCCGACAACGCGGCATATCTGGCGTTGAACGACGTCAGCCGCCTAACCGCGGCGTTTGAGGACGTGCGCGTGGTCGGTGGCCAGATGGTGAGCCTGCTGATGCACGCCTACCCGGTGAAGGGTGCGGTCCCGCGCCGCACCGCCGATGCGGACGCCGCCATCTCGACGGAGATCGCCGCTGGCGGCGACATGCACACGCTGCTCGAGCGAGCCGGGTATTCCGCACAGAGCGGCAACCATTACGTCATGCCCGGCACTGGCATAGAGGAAAGGTCCATCGACCTGCTCGTCCCGTCGTCGGATGCGGCGTTCACCTCGCAGGTGGTAGGCGGTCGAGGCTTCGATGCGGCACCTGGTCTGATGCTCGCCCTTGCGGCACCGCCCGTCTTCGTCGACGCGAACGTGACGCTCACGAATGGCAACGTGCTTGACTTCCAAGTCCGCGTCCCTCCCGTCGAGCACGCACTCGTATTGAAGGCCTACGCCACCCAGACTCGGCACGAGAGCAAGGACTACACGGACCTGCACAACTTGCTGTCCATCGGCTACCAGCACCAAAACGCCCCGGAGATCATCGGCGGCTGGAGGCTCGGAGAGCGGACGACAGGGGCCAGGCGTGACGCCGCCCTCATCCTGCACCAGATTGCCGACAGGGCGCGAAGCGTGCGCGAGTTCGACGAGGCGAGCATCTCTCGCGAGCGATTCGTCGCGATGGTCCGAAGCCTGATCTCGAATCCTTCTCCGTCGCGGTGAGTAGCCCCAACGCCTCTCCTGCTCACGCCCCGCCCCGACTCGGTTCGCCCTGGCGGGGCGTATGGCATGACGGAGCGTGAGCTGGCCGAATTGAACGGACTGCACCGGATCTGGGACGCAGGGAAGACGCGCTGGGTGAAGCCCGTGGGTGCGCGGCAAATGGACAATAACGCGGACTAAATATAAGGTGGCTTATATGAAGACTGACGTCGGTGCCATTCGCGCCACTTCGAGGGCCGCCGCGGCAGCGCTCGCCGCTCACCACTCGGCGATCGCTGCCGCGCTGCTGGACGGGGCGCGGCAGGCCGACGTTGCGGAGGCTGCGGGTGTCAGCCAGTCCGCAATCTCTCAGGCCATGAAGCGGCGGCGCTCTGCTCGCATCGGCTCGCGCTTGACGATTCCCGTTCTTGCCGCGCATCTGAAAGACAACCCGCAGTTCTCTTTGAACGAGGTCGTGCGCGCTTGTGCGCAGTTCTCCACAGACTTTCGGGCGCTCCCGGATCTGGCGGACCGGCAGATTGCTCTCGGCGCGCCCGAGAAGATTGGCGTTGAGCACCTTGACGCGCTCGTGGCAGGCCTCGCCGACTACGAAGCGTGGAGGGTCAACATCTCATCTCCGGACTGGACGTTGTCGTCCAGGTACTCGATGTTCCCGTCGTGGTTCGCTGCTCCGACTGACGGGCTCAAGGCGTGGGTCATGCGCCATACTCCGCCGCAGTTTGCGGTCAGGGGAGTGTTTATCGACGAGAGGGACTTGGAGTCGGTTTGACATCCTCCCCGCCCTAAAGCCGGGGGATTCCTACGCCGCCGCGGCCGTGAGGCCGCGGTCGGTTCGGAGGGTTCGTGCTTCATCGGGGTCTGCTCCAGCAAGCCGAAGTCTGACATCCCCTCCACGCGCGTTTAAGGTCTCCGCCTGTCCGGCGGCGACCAAAATGTTCACGGCCGCGTTGTAGTCGCGGTCCAGATGCGCTCTTGACCCGGCGTTGGATACGCCCGGTACGAGTAACGTTTGTTCACGCCTACCACTGTATTGCGGGGGTCTGACAAATGGAATGGTCACACCAAAACCCGGGACGTTCCGGCGCTACCGCACCGGCGCTTCGGACTCGCGATTCACCCCGGCCCTGAAGGGCCAACACTAGGGCTTTGATCGGTGGCCGGTTTTACCGTGCCCCGCAGGTCGCATGCACGTCAACCGTGCGTACCGTGACGTCTGACCACAAATAGCCCTCTGGGACGTTGAACCGGTGGTAGTCAGCTTCAGCCTCGGGATCAATATCCTCCCCGAAGTCGGCGACAGCCTCAGCCCGTTCGTGCTCCCACGTGTCAGAGATCCACTTCCAGAACAGCATCGGGAATACGTAGGTCTTGAAGTCTCCCGGATCGACAGGGCCACGCAATGCATTTGCGGCACCCCACAGTCGCGACTCGAGTTCCTGCTGTGTGACCTCGGTCAACTCAAACTCCCTCAGTGTGTCGCACCACCATCGGTGCGGTGAAAATCGGCTACAACGAGAGTAGCCAACGAAAGGGGGGTCAATTCCTGTCACGAATTGGATTGACCCCCGCGGACGGCTACCACAGTTGATTTCACCCTATCGACAGCCCCTGACAAACCGTGCAGTTCCGTCATCCCTGGTAAGCATCGATTCGCCGCAAAAGCGCAGCAACGCGCACTTAGCAGAGCCTCGGAAAGCGATGCTCGAGGCTGCCACACACTACGACACCTCCTGGTAAAACGCTAGTAGCGCCGTGCTAGAGGATGGGCCACAATGCGAGTATCGGAACACTCGCACGGAGGGATAGTCCCTACCGGTGAGGCACCGCGGAAGAGGTCGTCATGAAGGACATCACTGAAGTCGATATGGACGATGTTGGTCCTGTAATCGTGCGGGTCATCTCGTCCAGCAGCACCGTCTACTACCTCGACTTGCGGGGCGGTCGCGCGATGATGATGCGTGCCCGCGGCCAAGGCTCGACAGGCCGCGGCTTCCACGACGGCGAATGGGTGATGCTCACCGGGTTGACCAGTGGGCCGACGATCTGGCGTGATGGTGAGTGGCTCGATGAAGACGACGTCGACAAGGAAGACTTGAAGACGGGGGTGATTCGGGTCGGCTCACGGCACACCTGGGACTATCACGTGCCCGGTGGAATGATGGATGTCACCGACTACTACTTCACGCAGCGCGCGGTCGAGCACATCGAGTTGCTTGACGAGATGCCCGATGAAGCGCACCTCACCGCAAAGGAGCGCCTTGGGCGCGCCGAGCTGGGTGGCAGCGACGACATGTACACGCCCGCCGAAGCGAACATCGCGGACCGTCCCATGACTAACTGGCATCCGGCTCCCGAAAGCTCGGCCAACGAGGTAGGCGAAGACCAATGAGCATTGCAACTCGAACGGTGCCGGTGGGCGTCCACGGTGCTGTCAACGGAATGCCCGACGTGGTCAGCGACGTCGAGACGATCGACGGGCGGCGTTCATCATGACCACAAACGTGGAGTCCGTCCACGTACTCGACGAGCCTGGCTTGTACCGGGCGTTGTCTTCGTCGTCAACGGTCTATTACGTGAACACCACCGACACGACTAGTCGGCCGAGGTTTCTGCGTGCACGTGGTGGAGGTGCCACCAAGCACGGGTACTTCGATGACTCATGGGAGGTCCTGACGGGACTGAACTGCTTCCCTCTGATCGAAGGCGCGGGCATGTCCATGGTCGATGCGCGCGAACAGGCCGAACCGTGGACGCTTCGGCCTGGTCGCCGTCACGAGTACACCGGCAAGGACTATGGCGGGCTCGATGGCACGGACTTTTGGTACGTCGGTCGCGTCGTCGAGCGTATTGAGCGCCTTGATGAAATGCCCCCTGATGGTGAGCTCACCGTGGAGGAGCGTCTGAGCCTCGATGACCTCGACTCGGCCAGTCTCCCCACGGAGTCACCAGCCGACTGGGATGGCGTGACCGGCGATGGTCTCGATGACGAGAACCCAAAATGAGCGCCCGCACGCTAGGGGTGTTTGTGGATATCGACGGTGTCATCAACGCGCTGCCCGACAAGGGCAAGGGCTACGAGACCTGGGAAGCAGACACGTGGCGCACGGGCAGTGTCTACATGGAGGAGTTTCATGAGGAAGTGGCACTGAGCTGGTCAACAGAGGTCGTGGAGCGATTGCTCGCTATCGAGGCGATGCCCGGCACAGAGATGGTGTGGTGCACGACGTGGGAGCACCGCGCCGCGGAGCAGTTCGCGCCCGTGGTCGGTCTTGGGGCTGATTGGCGACACGTCGGGCCGAGGCGGCTCATGAAGGACGGGCGATACGACTGGTGGAAAGCCAACCGTGTGTGGGAGGCGCGGGAGCAATATGACCGAGTCCTCTGGATGGACGACGACATCGCATCGTGGACCAACATCCTGACCATGCACGGCTGGGATGACAGCGACTGGCTATGGATCGCCGATGAACGAACCTGCGGCATCACACCCCAAAGTCGGCGCGGGCTCGACCTAGAAGACTTCGAGAACATCAACGATTGGCTGACATCATGACTGACGAGGTGGAGTTCGCCCACGTACTGGATGAGCCGGCCCTGTACCGGGTGCTGTCCTCGTCGTCGACGGTCTACTACGTCGATACGCGAGACCTGACACAAAGGCGGTACATGCGGGCGCGTGGAGAGGGCAACACTCTGCACAGCGGGATGGACAATAACTGGCAGCCCCTGGTCTCTCTCGAGGCCGGACCGGTGGTGTGGCGAGATGGCGAGTATCTATACGACCGTTCGGTGGTGTGGAGGGCGGGAGACCCATGGCTGCTGCGCGTCGGCTCCGAGCACAAATACGAGTCCAGACGTCTAGGAGGCCCGCCACAACTCGGTGGCGTCTACTGGGTCGTGTCACGTGCGGTGGAGCGGATAGATGTGCTTTTTGAGATGCCCGACGAGGGCGAACGGACCATCAACGAAAGGCTGGCATTCCCATGAGAGTGGCAATACTCGGCGACACCCACGCAAACTACTCGTGGATATGGGAAGCCATCGACCGCTGCGAAGACCTGGGTCTGAAAACAATCATTCAGGTCGGCGATCTAGGCATCACGAGCAACGCGCGGGCGGCCGAACGCTGGAACAAGATCAACAAGCACCTCAAGCTGCGAGGCATGCAGATACTGGTTGCTCCCGGCAACCACGAGGACTATGACCGTATTGCGCTCACGGACACCAACGTTGAGGGATGGCAGCCGTTCCGATCCGAGATCCTGCTGGCACCTCGCGGGCACCGGTCAGAGCTTGGCGGACGTTCGTTCGTGTGGCTGGGAGGTGCCGGCTCCGTCGACAGGACTCTGCGCGCAGAGTGGCATGCACTCGATGGGAAACGCTACTGGTGGCCCGGTGAAGCGCTCACCGTGAACGACGTCGAGAAGACAGTTGCGGGCGGTCATGCTGACGTGTTCATCAGCCACGACGCCCCGACCGGGGTGCCAGATTTGGATATACGTCTTCTGCGCTCTGAGAGCCAGTGGGACCCGGCCGACCTAGCATATGCAGGCGAGCTGCGAGAACTGTTCACGCGCGCTGTTGAAGGCGTGAGCCCCGACTGGCTATTCCACGGCCACTTCCACTGGGGCTACCGGTCCTACTGGAAACACCCAGTCACCGGCAAAGAGACGAGAGTGGTCGGCATGGGAATGGACAACGACCGCCACGAAGGACTCGGCGTCCTCGACCTTTACGACATGAGCTTCAACTGGGTGTCTATCCCTCACAAGGGGCGGAAATAGACGTGGGGAAAGGCCGGGCACAGGATGTTGGCCGAGCCAAGTGCGGTGGCGGTGGCTGACGTCGCAGAGTCTCCGAACGTGTATGCGGCCGAACGATTGTTCCGCGCGCGCGACGGTATGAAGTGCGCGGTGTGTGGGGTGCAGATTAAGCGCCGTGATGTGTCTTGGCGGATCGGACCACAACAGGGATTGCGGCGGATACCGTGATCTTGCTGGCGAACATTTTGAGGCGCTTACAAGAAGTTGAGTAGTTCAGCCGTACGGCCGGCATAGCACGTGGAAGCCGCTGGCCTGGAGTGGTTCGCCCAGGACTTGGCCACATCGGCGGCAGCGGCTCCATGGTCCATCGGTGAGTGACACGGCCGGGGCTGGCCGCGGCTGCGCTGGGGCCAATGCGCGCCAGCGCTCCGCCTGGCGAGTTCGTGCAGCAGTCTCGTGGCGGTGTCGCACGTGTGCTTCGCGGAGCTGAATCTTCTGCGCGTCGCGGCGCGCGGTGAGCACGCGTCCAAGCAATCCGGCGAGTTTGCGCAAGTGGACCCTGTGCGCAGCAGCTTGGACTCGCAGTTCCTCAAGCCGCTGAGTGCCCATGGTGAGCCAGTGAGCAAACCAGGGCGAAGTGATTCCGGTGGCGTTGACGGTGCAACCTGAAAGATTGTGTATGGACAAGTTCGCTCGGGATTCGTATGCAAAGGTCTGGGACTGCTGCCAGTCGTTCACGGCAATTCCCAAGCGCCGCCGGTCAGGGTGGAGGAACAACACTGGCAACCCTCGGCTCATGACCTCATCCTGTACGTCCGACATGATGAACAAAGTGGAGTCCTCACGAGATACGGCCTTTGTGAGGCGTGTGTGACCCCACAGCCATACGTCCACGATCCCCTGGTCGCGATAGGACTCATGTCTTTCGATCCATTGTTTGACGGTGAGAGGCGCGTATTGGATCTCGAACGCGACCCGGAGGCCCTCTGGCAGGGTGAGCATCACGTCAGCGATGCGGGTGCGCTGAGTGTCTGAGGCTGCTTCGACTTCCACGGCGTCAGGGCCGAACCTGGTACGTAGCCATTCAGCGACGACGGCTTTGCCCTGGAGGTGGTTCACTGACTCGGGGGAGTGCTTGTGTGCGCCTGGCAGGTGGCTGAAGCCATCGCGGCGACGGGCACGTGCCACGGCTTTGAGCTGCGGCTGAGGGCAGTCGGGGAAGGGGCAACGCAGGTGAGTGCGTGTCCAGGCTCGAATGGAAGCAGCGTTGCCGTCGTCGAGGATGTACAGTTCACCGGCGCGGGCAGGCTCACGGTACGCAGCAGTGATCAGGCGAGGATCCCCGCCACCAAAGAAGTGGGCGATCTCACGCCGCGTATGCAAGGCAGGCGACATGGCGCAAAGGTATTGCAACGCTCCGACACGCACGCTGCTGCACGCACTCCACAAGGTTCAGTTCCTTGGCAAGGATTCCCTCAAATCCTTCTCCAGTCGCAGTTGTGTCAACGAGATTCTTTGGTCCCGTTTTACCGCTCACGAATCCGAGCGATTTGTGCGGGAGTTGCCCCAACACTGGTCTGATTAGTGGGAGAACCCCTTCCACCCCTTTACCCCCTCTACTCCCACTTCGACGGGGTGCACGTGTCTGCCTGCGGCAGGTGCCGTCGTCACCATGAGACGTCAGTTCTTTTTGCGCCACGACTGGCATGCTGGGCAATTTAGAACCGAGATAGGTGTCGTTGTACTGCCCCCAGGAGTAGGGCAGTTTCAGGGTTGGCTCTTCGCAGGAGGGGCAGCGCTATCGGTGCGTCTCGCGGCGGCTTTCGAACCGGATCAAGTGCGTCTCGGTCGGGGCTGGCGGTGGAGCGCCATCGGGAGCGTGAGACATAGGTCGTGCGTTTTGGGGTATCGCCGGCTCGGGGGTTTCTTGCCTTTGGCTGAGTACGGTATACGGTGTTCTCTTGCCGTCATCCACGTGTGGCAGGTGCGGTTGGCGGAGCCTTCATGGGGCTGTCTGTGCGGGAATTCTGTGACAGCAAATGGGGTGCCGATCGTGCTTTATTCTCTAGGTAGTAGGGCTGCGGAGGTCCCATGGCCCGGAGTTAGAGGAGGCATGTCAAGGGCCAATAGGAACTGGGCGGTTTCCCATGGCCGCTAACAGAGGCATTGTGATCGACGCAACGAGTTCGCAAGGGGCGGACGTTTCACCCGAGTCCCAGGACCACGTACCCCGTCGTATCTTTCCGCCGAGGCCAGTTGTCCGTGACACGGTGACTAAGCCCAAGGTGGAGAAGTCACGGTCGATCGGTGCGAGAGGCACGCCGAGTCCGTCGATCCTCGCGCGCGCATCGTGGACCTGCTGAGCGGACAGTTTCGGCCTCCGGACGTACACCCCGCGTGCTTTCGCCAAGGCGATGCCTTCGGCCTGACGCTCGCGAATCATCGCACGCTCAAGTTGAGCCACTGCCGCCAGAATCGTCAACATGAACTCGCCATGCGGTGAGTCGGTGTTGAGCCCAGGGTTATCGACGAACTCCACCCCGATGCCGTCATGCGCGAGTTGCTCGACGAGCGCTAGGAGATCCGTGGTCGAGCGCGCGAGGCGGTCGGGGCTCTTCACGCGGATAGTGTCCCCGTCGCGCACGTAGCGGAGCATCGCCTGCAACCCGCCGCGATCGGTGGTCTTGCCGCTGGCCTTGTCGACGAACAGCCGGTCGACCTCCCCAATCGCAGCGATCTGCCGTGCTTCGTTCTGGTCGACTGCGCTCACTCGCGCGTAGCCGACTACTTGTCCAATGTGTCCAGTCATCCTTTAGACCTCCAGACATATGTGTACGACCAGCCTCCGACACGACCCTGATCGATGCAGGCAGTTGCAGTTGTCGCGAGCGTCAAGCGACGTACACCACGTTGGGCGGACGTAGCCACGCAGTCCGGTGTGCCCGGTGCGGGGTATTCGACCGGTTCGCCTTGGCGTTGGCCCTAGTCGAGCAGCAAGAGCAGATCATCGGAGACATCCGCGCGTGGGATCCCAGTACGCTCGGCGACATGTACACGCTCGCTAAGACTGTTCTGTTGGGGGACCTTGACGCGGCCGCCAAACTCGCCGAGCAGATAGTGGCATCGGGATCCACCACACGGGGCGCGCTGCTGGCCCAACCGATCTTCGCACCACTGCTCGAGCGATCAACGAGCCGCCCATGATGCGCGGGCGACAGCGAAAGCCAGGTGGCCCCGGCCGCGGTTCCTTGGGGGGATAGGGCGACCGCAGTCTGAATCTGAGCATGACATACGGCGCGCTTGCCTGCACTCAAAACGCGGGCCTTCGCCGGAGCTGACGGGGGCCTGGCTTTGAGTGCAATCGGGGCCTACCCCGCGACCGCGGGGGTGCTAGGTACTGATTGGCTGGCATGTCAGTTGTTGAACAGTTGCGGCTGAAGTCGGTCGATGGCGAATTCAGAACGCTAGTACTTTGCGCGCGGGTCCGCGTCGAAGTTCCCGGAGCGCCGATCACAATCGCAGGGCGGCCGACTTACAGGGTCCGCCCTGCGAAAAGACGCACTCGAACCCTGATGGCGGCCCCGGCCCGCCCTCCGGCGCGTGCTCATTCCGAAGGTCGGGTCCGAGGTCATCGGCGATTCGGCATCTTCCCGGTGCGGAAACTACTCGAGCCCTGGCCCGCGCTCTGGACAACGCGTGCCGTGGAGCCACCACTCGCGCCGCATTATCGAACCGTCGGCCCCGACAACAACGAGCGCTGGACCCTGGTCATTGTGACGCTTTCCGTGCACCCACCACGCAGTTGTCGTTGTGCCGTCGTTGAGGTGTTCAACGGATGCGGGGCCGTCCGTGCGGTGCGGGTCGCCACGCCACGCCCACTCAAGGAACGTGCCGTTTTCGTCGTTGATCACGATCGCCGGTCCATCCGCACGGTGATCTTGACGTAAGTCGTCTTGCCAAACACACGTGAACTGCCCGCCCTCGTCGTCCAGGATCCGGTAATGTGAGTCGTTGACGGTCGTGGGATGCGAAAGCCCGTCGCAATGACTGTCACCGGGGCAGGCTGCCGTTTTGTTCAGTGCGGGAGCGTCTATTCGCGGCGCGTCGTATGGGTCGCGGGCCCGGTCCGGTGCAGTCATGATGATCCATCCTGTCTCGTGTAAGAGGCGAGCCTCGCTCATCCTACCACCGTGGTACCACGGGAAAGTGGGTCGATTTGCTGGCAGCGCGCGCTTGGGCGTCGACGTCTGTTTGCGTTGGTGACGTAGCCCTTGCGCAGGGCCCCATCGGCGGCGGTGAAAAGTTAACCGATGCACGGGACCTCGAGGCTTTCCGGCTCAGGGAGCTGCACTCTGAGGTGGCCGTCCAGACAACATTCGCCGAACGTACGAGGGGCGAGCGAGTGCCTTCGCACCTGGTGACCACTGAGGTCAAACGCCCGTGCGCACCGGCCGAGCCAAGCCCGCCCCTCCCTGTCAGGCTGTGTTGAGACACCCCGGAGCCCCGGGGTCACCCGTGAGGGCGTGATAGGAGACAGTTTCGTGAGTAGCAACAGTCCAGGCCTTCCCGGTGCCGGTGATCATCTGGCGGCCGGCTCGATAGAAGCGGTGCCCGATCCGGCGGCGCGCCCGGTGCGGCGCTCGTTCACCGCGGCGTATCGA
>Ga0307486_1002617_pt1 | contig 12391 bp, 12 predicted proteins | sample CBIW02metaG_FD_203663 | JGI IMG/M metagenome (GOLD analysis project Ga0307486, IMG submission 203663) | Sea-ice brine microbial communities from Beaufort Sea near Barrow, Alaska, United States - CBIW 0.2 | ecosystem: Environmental > Aquatic > Marine > Coastal | place: USA: Alaska | collected... | reverse complement strand
TCGTCCACCAATACAGACCCGGCATCGCTGCCCTCATAGGGATTGAGGCGCCCGTACTTCACCAACCCGTCGAACTCTCCGACGTGGCAGACCTTTCTCCACGTGAAGTCCGTTCGAGCGACCGCTGTGCCGTCAACGTCGAAGACTCGTACCTGCGTTTCAGGACGCGGCACACCTTCTTTCCAGAACATGAACATCGACCGCGATTCGCCGACGGACTCACATCCGGGATCGACGAGCCGCAACGCCAACCGGGCGTGTCGCCCACCTGGCCATCGTTCAAGGCGTTCGACGACCTCGGTCAACTCTTCGTGACAATCGGCATCACGCACGATGGCGTTCATGATGACCAACCCCGACTCAGTGCTCGAGATCGTCGCCGACTCGAAGGCCGCGCGTGCCGGCGCAGTGATTCGGAGGCCGTCCTTCTCTACGACATCTACCTCGGTGATGGCCCCAACGTGGTAGACCACACCGGCTTCCTTGCGCCCGTGCGTTCCATCCAAGCGGGTCACGTGGACTGAATCCAGGTCGATGTCAAAGGAGTGCGGAGTGTGCGCGAGTGCAGCCGAATGGTGGCTCAGCACGACACCAGGTCCCAACCGCGCAAGTACCGAACGGGCCACCAGCACGTGCTTCTGTTCAGGCGACATACCGCGGACCGTTTCTCCGAGAGCAAACGTGCCGTGTCGCAGTCGGACCAATAGGCCCGAGCGCTTGGCAGCGCGAAGGTCGGCGTCGCTTCCGCCCGCCTCAATCAGGTCGGCTCGGAACATGTAGCCACCGCGGCGGGCACACAGCATGCGCATCACGTCATCCATGCACCCACCGTGGAGCAACGTTTTCTGAGCCGTCAGGACGACCCGATGCCCTGTGGACCGCACGAGCAATCTCGACGGACTGTGGACGGCTCGACCTATGGGTGTCGATCCACTCCTCCGGGTGAATTCAGCCGGAGGAGTGACGACTTTCCGTGGCCTGCTGGTAAACCGTCAGAGGCGGGTGCCGGCGGAGCGCAGGTTGGCACAGGCCTCGGCGACGCGGGTAGCCATGCCGGCTTCGGCGGCTTTGCCCCAGGCGCGGGGGTCGTAGACCTTCTTGTTGCCGACGCCGCCGTCGACCTTCAGCACACCGTCGTAGTTGGACAGCATGTGTGCTGCAACGGGGCGCGTGAACGCGTACTGGGTGTCGGTGTCGACGTTCATCTTGACGACGCCGTAGTCGACGGCCGACGAGATCTCCTCGGGCAGCGAGCCGGAGCCGCCGTGGAACACCAGGTCGAACGGCGCATCCTTGCCGTACTTCTCGCCGACGACCTGCTGAGCAGTCTTGAGCACCTCGGGGCGCAATTTGACGTTGCCGGGCTTGTACACGCCGTGCACATTGCCGAACGTGAGCGCGGTCAGGTAGCGGCCCTGCTCGCCGATGCCGATCGCTGCCGCCGTGGCCAACGCGTCCTCAGCCGTGGAGTACAGCTGCTCACCAGCTCCGCCCTCGACGCCATCCTCCTCGCCACCAACGACACCGATCTCAACTTCAAGAATAATGTTCGCCGCAGCGCAGCGGGCGAGCAGTTCTTGGGCGATCTCAAGGTTCTCCTCGAGCGGCACCGCTGAACCGTCCCACATGTGCGACTGGAAGTACGGGAGCCCGCCGGCTTTCACCCTCTCCTCCGAAGCAGCGATCAGCGGGCGGACGAAGCCGTCGAGCTTGTCCTTGGGGCAGTGATCGGTGTGCAGCGCCACGTTGACCGGGTACTTCTTGGCGACTTCGTTCGCGAAGGCGACGAAGCCCAGCGAACCGGAAACCATGTCCTTGACCGTCGGTCCGGACCAGTACTCGGCGCCCCCGGTGGACACCTGGATGATGCCATCGCTCTCAGCCTCAGCGAATCCGGCCAAAGCCGCGTTGAGGGTCTGCGAGCTCGAGACGTTGATGGCCGGGAAGGCAAATGACTCGCTCTTGGCCTTGTCCAGCATCGCGGCGTAGACATCGGGTGTGGCGACGGGCATGCGTACTCCAGGGGCTAGATGTGTCGGCGGTGTCAGTATTCCAGTTGCCGCGTCCTACCGGCGAATCATGTGTCCAGTGCCTTGACGACGGCCCGTGCCGCGACCTGCACCGGACTCCACACTGAGCCGAACGGCGGCGCATAGGCAAGGTCCAACATCACGACGTCGTCCACCGTGAGCCCGGCGGCCAGCGCCGTGCCGGCGACATCGATTCGTAGCGCCGCATCCTCGGCTCCTACGATCTGGGCGCCGAGTAGCCGCCGCGTACCCCGGTCGGCGATCATCAGCACCGTCATTTCGGCGGCATCCGGCATGTAGTCGGCGATGTTGGTGGTCACAATCGAGGCGGCCACCGGGTCGAATCCGGCGTCCTTGGCCTGTTGCATGCCCAGCCCAGTGCGGGAGATCTCCAGTGAACAGAACTTGGTGATGGCGGTCTGGACCACTCCGGGGAAGCTCACCTGAGGCGCGACGCCCAGCAGATCTGCCGCAATGGCATCGGCCGCAACCATCCCCTGCTTGTTGGCATGGGTGCCGAGGGCCAGATGAACCTGGTCGCCGGTGATGCGATCGGTTGACGCGACGCAGTCGCCGGCCGCCCAGATGTGGTCGTACCCCACGACCTGCTGGTGCTGGTCGACCAGAATCGAACCCTTGGGGCCGATTGGCAGTCCAGCATCGGCAGCCAAGGCCGACCGCGCTGTGACGCCGAGCCCGAGAATGACCAGATCGGCCGGGATGGACCCGCCCTCGATGTCGACGGCCGTGACCTGTCCGTCTTCAAGAGTGAATCCCGTGACCGGCGTGCTGGCCTGCAGATGAATACCGCGTGCCCGCATGGCGTCCGCGATCTGTTCGCCCAGTTCCGGCTCGACGATCGGCATCGGGGTGTCAGCCATCTCGACCACAGTGGTGTCGAAGCCACGGGCCACGCACGCCTCAGCCATTTCCAGGCCGATGTAGCCGCTGCCGACCACCACGATGTGTCGAGGCTGCTGATCCATCGCATCGAGCACTGCCTGCCCGTCAGCGAGGGATTGCACACCGAGGATGCCGCGTCCGTCGATGCCCGGCAGCGGCGGCCGCAGCGGTTCAGCACCCGTGGCGATGATCAGGCGGTCGTAGTCAATCGGATTTCCGTCAGCGAGGGTGAGTCGGCCGGCTTCTGGATCGATCGCGGTGACCTCGACGCCTGTGCGCAGGTCGATCCCGTTCTCGCGGTGCTTCTCAGGCGTTCGAGCGACCAGGTCGTCGGCGGAGTCGACATCGCCGGCGATCCAGTACGGAATCCCGCAGGCCGAGTACGACGTGCGGTCCGTGCGTTCGAGCACGACCACCTCGTGCTCCTCTGGCAACGTGCGCCGCAGATTCGATGCAGCCGTCGCACCTGCTGCGTCGCCGCCGATCACCACCACTCGAGACATGCGTTCGAGCCTACGCGTCCACCGAGGGATCAGCCGGATGCCGTGTCTGCCACCGATCCGCCCACGAAGACGGCCAGCACGACCACCACGATCCCAAGAAGCGGCCAGATCAGGCGGATCCAGTCGCGCCGAGCCGCGACCATCGCTCCAACCGTAGCGACCACCACGGCCACGCCGAAACCGACGAAAGACACGAGCAGGCCGATGCCGACGCGCGAGGTGTTGCAGTCATCGAAGCAGCTGTCGGTGGCCATCGCGAAGAATCCGGTGAGGAAAATTGCAATGATCACGCTGATAGCCAAGGCGATGAAGCCGATCACCGTCACGACATTGTCGACCACGCGCAAGGCTCGCATCACCGGCATCGACCCCGGTTCCTCCGGAGGAACATCCTGCGGCGACATGCCGTCATCGTGACACGAACCGCTCAGGACACGGCGTTCTGTCGCACCCAGGCGTGCATCGCGATGGCTGCCGCTGCGCCTGCGTTGATCGATCGCGTGGAACCGAACTGGGCGATCGACAAAAGCGATGAGCTGGCGGCACGGGCCTCATCGCTGAGGCCGGGGCCCTCCTGGCCGAAGACCAGGACACAGGCCGCGGGCAACTCAGCGGTCTCGATCGGCACCGAACCGGCGGTGTTGTCGATGCCGATCAGCGGGATCTGCATCTCAGCGGACCAGGCCACGAGATCGGCAACAGCCTCGTGATGGCGCACATGCTGATAGCGATCGGTGACCATGGCACCACGCCGGTTCCAGCGCCGCTTGCCCACGATGTGCACCTCGGCGGCAAGGAAGGCGTTGGCCGTGCGCACGATGGAGCCGATGTTGAAGTCGTGCTGCCAGTTCTCGATCGCGACGTGGAAGCCGTGGCGGTACTGATCGAGGTCGGCGACGATTGCGTCCACGGTCCAGTAGCGGTAGCGGTCGACGACATTGCGGGCATCGCCATCGCGCAGCAGGTCGTGATTCCAGTGCTCACCGACGGGCCACGGACCATCCCACGGTCCGACCCCGATGATGGGCTCGGTCATGCGGATCCAGTCATGGCGTGCCGAACTCTGCACGGTAGGTACTGATGGCCTCGAGGTGCTCGGCGTGCTGACCGGTCTGCTCGATGAACTCGATGATCTGGTCAAGGCTGATGATCGCGGTGACCGAGGTGCGCAGATCGCGCTCGACGTGCTGGATGGCTGACAGTTCGCCGGTGCCACGTTCCTGCCGGTCGACCGCCACGACAATCCCGGCGATCGTGGCCCCTTCGGCCTCGACGACCTGCTGCACCTCGCGGATCGCGGTGCCGGCGGTGATGACGTCATCGACGACCAGCGCGCGGCCGGCCAGCGGCGAACCAACGATCAGACCACCCTCGCCGTGGTCCTTGGCTTCCTTGCGGTTGAAACACCACGGCACGTCGAGGCCGTGGTGATCGGCCAGCGCAACAGCGGTGGCCGCAGCGATCGGAATGCCCTTGTAGGCCGGCCCAAGCAGCACGTCGAACTGCACACCGCTGTCGACGATGGTCGATGCGTAGTACCGCCCGAAGGCGGCCAACCGGTCGCCGGTGTTGAACAGGCCAGCGTTGAAGAAGTACGGGGAGGTACGGCCGGACTTCAGGGTGAACTCGCCAAAGCGAAGCACGTCGTGGCGCAGGGCAAACTCGATGAATTCGCGCTGGTGGTCCCGCACGTCAGGGCGTCGTCTCGTTGGCGACCGGTGTGGGGTCAGCTTCGCGATCAGTCGGCGGCGCCGTGGTGGCCTTGTCGATGGTCTCCACGAGGTCGCCGATGACCACATTGCGGTTACGGGTGTGGAACAACTCGGAGCAGGTCAACATGGTCAGCTTGGCGACCTCGGGCGGCTCGCCCTTGGACTTGGGGCTGGGCACCTTCCACAGCGGCCAGCTGACGGTGAAGTCGACGGTGATCTTGTCGCCATCGTTCTCCAGCTCGTAGATGTACACCTTGGTGCGGGTCTCGACCTCGACTCGGTCGCCCTTGCGCAGCTTGAGGAAATCGCGGAACGGCTCGCCGTGGGTGACACGGTGGCCAGCGATCGCGAAGTTGCCGATCTGCCCGGGCTCGGCGCTCTTGGAGTACATGCCGATGCCCTTGGCCAGAGCCTCGTCATCGAAGCCTTCAACAACCGGCACCTCGAAGTCCTCGCCGAACCGTTCGACCCGCAGCAGGGCTACGGCATCGCCCTCTATGCCGTCCTTCCACTGGGCGACCGTGGCTTCCTTGATCTCGGTTGCCCTGTGCTTGGCCACCACATTGGTGCCGAAGTACTGCCAAGCGAACCAGCCGAGCAGGCTCAAGCCGCACACGATCAGCAGAACACCAAGGAGTGTCGTGAGGCGTCGGCCCAGCGGGCGCTTGTTGCTCGGGCGCCGCGGTGGTGCCGCCGTGACAGTCATGGTGTCGATTGTCCCACTCCCATCCCACCTCGGCCCCGTCGACCGAAAAGTTCGCCAAGAATTCTCCCAAACGCCAGACCGCGTTGACCCGAACCCGTAACATCTAATGAGTTGCCCCACCGTTTCACCCCCCGAGAACGGTGGGGCGACTTCTATCTCTCCGCCGTGACCTCCCGGCACCGTTCTCGCGCGCACTGCGCCATCAGATACCGAGAACGGTGGGGCGACTTCTAATTCTCAGACCGATTCTGTTCGGAACGAGCGGACTGCGGCCCAGATGATCGGCACGATCGCCAGCGGGATCACGAACGCCCACCGCAGGTGCCCGGCCGACGCTGCAGCACCGATGATGCCGCCGCCGAGGATCGCACCCACGTAGTTGGCAATGTTCATCCGCGCGATGGCGACGTCGAGCGCCGATGCGGGAACCGCTGAGGCCAGCGCGGCGAACGACAGCGGCGCCAAGATGGCCAGGCCGAGCCCGGTGATCCCAAAGCCCACGATCGCCACTGCTGGCACCGGCGCCGCGACCACGATCGCAAGCCCCACGACGCCCACGGCAGTCCCTACGCCCGCAACCCAGGCCGCACCGCGGAGCCGCACCAGCAGGTCTCCGCCGAACCGAGAAACCAGAGCCCCAACTTGATAGGCGGCGTAACCGAGCGGCACGACGCCCTTGCTGGCGTCGAGGGCGTCGTCGAGGTAGACGCTGCTCCAGGTGAGCGTGCCGGTGTCTGCGGCATAGAAGATCAGGATCACGCCGCCGAACACGAGCACGGGGCGCCACGGCGATTCAAGGCCGGCGGCTGAGAGTCCCGGGTCGACTTCGCGCGCCCCGATGAAGTGCGGCTGACTGCGCCAGATGACCAATACGGCGATGGCAGCGATCCCGGTCAGATCGACCGCGAGCGGCACCTCAAGCGCCGTGCAGGCGGCGGCGTACAACGCGCCAGCGATTCCTCCGACGCTCCACCATCCGTGGAAGCCGCCCATGACGCTGCGTCCGAGAGCGGCCTGCACCCGAACGCCCTGCATGTTCATGCCCGCATCGACCGCGCCGAGACCGAGCCCGTAGAGGACGAACGCGGCTACGAGCCATCCGAAGGCCGGAGCCAGTCCGATCAGGACTGCCGCAAGGGCGATCGTGAGGAGCGCCCCGGCGAATGCGGTCGCGCTGCTTCGGCGAGCAGCGACAGATCCTGCGATGACGCTGCCGACACCGGACAGCACAGCCACCAGAACGAGGATCGCGGTGACGGCGCCCTCGCCGAAGTCAAAGGCGTCCTGGAAGCGCGGGACCTGCGTCACGACGGCGGCGAACACCAGCCCCTGCAGGAAGAAGCCCGCTGACACTGCCACGCGGGTGCGGCTCAATTCATTGCCACCCAGTGCGGTGCGACCCAGCCTGGCGCGACCCAGCCTGGCGCGGGTGGACTCCATCGCGTCATCGTAGGGCAGATCAGCGCCCGGGGATTAACGCTGGGGGGATCAACGCTGGTGAGGCCACGCTCCACGGACGTACTGCGGCGCATAGCCCGCGTCATCACGGGTCACACCCAGCTCCGCCGCGGCCCGCAGCGGCCACGCCGGCTCGCGCAGTGCGGCGCGCGCCAGCAGCACAACGTCGGCCGAACCGTCGGCCAGCACTCGTTCGGCCTGATCAGGCTCCGTGATGAGTCCGACCGCTCCGGTCGGCAGCCCGCTGACCCGGCGCACCTCGGCGGCGAACGGCACCTGGAAGCCCGGCGCCACTGCGATTTCCTGCTCAGCGATCGCTCCGGCGGACGAGACGTCGATGAAGTCCACGCCGTGGCCTGCGAGCTCCTTGCAGATCGTGGCGGTCTGGTCGACGTCCCAGCCCTGTTGACCGTTGGGAGCCCAGTCGGTGGCCGACAGACGCACCAGCAGGGGCCTGTCCTCGGGCCACACAGCACGGACCGCGTCAACGATCTCGATCAACAAACGGGTGCGGTTCTCGAACGAACCTCCGTACTCGTCGGTGCGGTCATTGACCAACGGCGACAGGAACTGGTGCACCAGGTAGCCGTGAGCTCCGTGAATCTCAACGGTGTCGAAGCCTGCCTCGTCAGCGCGCACGGCGGCCGCCGCAAAGGCACCCGGCAGGGCACGAACTTCATCGAGCGTCATGGCACGAGGGGCGTCGTTGCCCGGGTAGGCGATGGCAGTGGACGACACCGTTTCCCAGCCGTCGGCCGAGGTTGACACCGTTCCGACGCCGGTCGGGAAGAGGCCGTAAGTCGACGCCTTGCGACCGGCGTGGGCCAACTGGATTCCGATCGGTGTGCCCTGCTCGTGGACGAAGTCGACGATACGACGCCATGCGGCGGTCTGCTCGTCATTCCACAGCCCCGTGTCTTCGGGGCTGATGCGTCCCTCGGGCACCACGGCGGTGGCCTCGGTGAGGATCAGCCCGTATCCGCCGACGGCATGTGAGCCCAGGTGCATCAGGTGCCAGTCGGTCGGGATGCCATCGCGCGCGGTGACGCTGTACTGGCACATCGGCGCCAACCAGATGCGATTGGGTGCGGTCATGCCGCGCAAGGTCAGGGGCTCGAAGAGCAAGGTCATGTGAGGTCCAACCACGCCGGGCTGCGCGATCTTCCCGACAGCTCGAAGAGAAGCGTCGTAGTGTCGGTGATCATGCGCACCTCAGCAGCTCGACTCGATGGACTCCGTACTACCGTCTTCGCCGAAATGACGGCGCTCGCCGTGCAGACCAAGTCGGTCAACCTCGGGCAGGGTTTCCCCGACACCGATGGACCAGCGGACGTCATTGAGACGGCAGTCGACGCGCTCCGATCGGGACGCAATCAGTACGCCGCCGGGGCTGGTGTCCCGGAGTTGCGCGCCGCCATCGTCGATCACCAGCGCCGGTTCTACGGCATCGAACTCGACCCTGACACCGAGGTCGCTGCCAGCACGGGCGCGACCGAGGCGATCGCGGCGTCACTGCTGGGCCTGATCGATCCGGGTGACGAAGTTGTTGTGCTGGAGCCGTACTACGACTCCTATGTCGCGATGCTGCAGATGGCTGGCGCCGTCCGGAAGCCCGTCACGTTGCGTGCGCCGGACTTCCGGTTGCCGATCGATGAGCTGCGTGCGGCCGTCACGCCACGCACGACCGCGATCCTGCTCAATTCCCCGCACAATCCAACCGGCACCGTGCTGACTCGCGAGGAGTTGGAGGCGGTGGCAGCGCTGACCATCGAACATGACTTGGTTGTCATCAGCGACGAGGTCTACGAGCACCTGACATTCGGTGTCGAGCACATCCCGATCTCGACTCTGCCGGGCATGGCCGAGCGCACGCTGACCATCAGCTCCGGCGGCAAGAGCTTCTCATTCACGGGGTGGAAGATCGGTTGGGCGACCGGCCCCGCTCCCTTGGTGCAGGCGATGGTTGGCGCCAAGCAGTTCCTGACCTATACCTCGGGCGCTCCCCTGCAGCCGGCCATCGCTTCGGCCCTCGACCAGGCTGAAGCGATCACGGGCGACCTCCGCCAGACCCTGCACACCCGCCGCGACCAGCTTTGCGATGGCCTGGCCGATATCGGCTTCGAAGTGTTTAAGCCCGAGGGCACCTACTTCGCCACCACCGACATCCGCCCACTCGGCTTCGACGACGGCCTGGCTTTTTGTCTGTCGCTGCCCGAACGCTGCGGCGTTGTGGCCATTCCACATCAGGTGTTCTACGACGACAAGGACGCCGGCCGCCCCTTGGTTCGGTGGGCTTTCTGCAAGCAGGAGTCCGTCATCGATGAAGCGCTGACAAGACTGGCCAGCCTCCGCAGTCCGTAGCACGGCGTGGCCACAGCGCTGCTGCCGAACCACGCTGGCCCCTCGACCACTCAGTCATGGGACTCATTCCACCGGGCCCCCGCAGTACCCGGCGGCGGCTTCGAGCGCAGCGGCGATCTTCTTCGCGTCATCGTCGCCAAATGTGAACGGTCCGACGTCCTCGGGCTTCGACCCCAAGTCACGCATGAGATCCATCGCCTCATCGCTGATGTTCGACTCGTACAAGGTCTGGGCGACGCACTCAGATTCGACGCTTCTTGGCAGGTTGGGCGCAAGTCCGGTCAGGTCGGCACCCCGCGTCAACTCGTCGCTGTCCGTCAACATTGGGATGTTCGCGCAGCCGCTCAGTACGACCGCCATGCAAGCCGCTGCGACCAGCAACCGTGTTTGCACGCACTCACCGTATGACAAACACTGCATGTGCAGCGCACCCAACGCTTCGTCGTGAAGCGGTAGCGGGCGCGCGAGGCGCAAGCGCAGCGCGAGGGCTCCGCATGAATTCGGGGAGCCGCCTGTCGGAATCGAACCGACGACCTTTTCATTACGAGTGAAACGCTCTACCGACTGAGCTAAGGCGGCCAATGGCTCAGCGAGGATCGCCCGCCGAACCGGCACGAGTCTACCCACTGCGGTGGCCGACGACGAACCGGGCCATCGCCGTAGACTCGGGTGCGTGAGCGACGACGCGCAGGACGAGCTGGAGGAAATCCGAGCGAGCATCGACAACATCGATGCGGCGCTGATCCATGTGCTGGCTGAACGCTTCAAGTACACCAAACGGGTCGGGCGCCTCAAAGCCGATCACGATCTTCCGCCGGCCGACCCGGACCGCGAAGCTCGCCAGATCGCCCGCCTACGCGATCTGGCACACGCGGCCGATCTGGATCCAGCGTTCGCCGAGAAGTTCTTGACCTTCATCATCGATGAAGTCATCCGGCATCACGAAGCCATCCGCGGCTGACCCTGCTCGCTCCGCCCTCGGCGCCATCCTCGGCAACTGAGCCTCATCCAGCACGCATCACTCAGTACGCATCATTCAGCGCACATCACTCAGGGCAGGTCGTGCCGTCCTTCGGCACGGTTCCCTCGACCAGGTAGGTGTCGACGGCCTGAGTGATGCACTGGTTTCCGGAGTTGTAGGCCGTGTGTCCGTCCCCCTCGCGGGTGAGCAGGACACCCGAAGACAACTCCTCGGCAAGCTTGACCGCTGACTCATACGGTGTGGCCGGATCGCGGGTCGTGCCGATGACGACGATCGGCGCGGCGCCCTCAGCGGTCACGGGACCCTGCGGCGTGGTGGCCTTGATCGGCCAATCGCCACACCCCAGCGCACCCCAGCCGAGGGCCCGACCGAACACCGGCGACACCTTCTCGAACTCAGGCAGCACATCGCGCACGGCGTCGACGCCTTGTGAGTCGGAGGAGTCCATGCACGAGACGGCATAGATGACCTGACCGATGTTGTCGGCATAGGTGCCGTCGGCCTGACGCGTGAAGTAGGCGTCGGACAGCGCCAACAATGTGGTGCCATCGCCGGACTTCAGGGCCTGAGTGAAGGCCTGGGTCAGCACGGGCCAGTTCTGCTCGCTGTACAGCGGCAGGGCGATTCCGTAGAACGCCTGGCCCTCGGTGAGCACACGGTCCCCACGAGTGGGCAGCGGCTGCGTATCGAGCGTGTCGAGCAGGCCACTGGCCCGATCGCGAGCCTCAGTGACCGAGCCACCGAGCGGGCAGTCGCCCTGCTCGATGCAGTCGGCAGCGTAGGCGTCGAAGGCCCTCTGGAAGCCCGTGGTCTGCCCCAGTGCAGCCGCAGTGCTGTCTTCGAGCGGGTCGACGGCTCCGTCGAGCACCATGCGTCCGACCCGGTCGGGGAACAAGTTGGCGTAGGTGGCACCGAGCTGCGTGCCGTACGACGCACCAAACCAGTCAAACGTGGTCCGGCCCAGCAGAGTCCGCACGACGTCCATATCGCGCGCCGCCTCCTCGGTGGAGACGTGCGCAGCCAGCGCACCGGACTCGTCCTGGCATGCCTGGCCCAGATCGGTGAGGCTTTGACGCAACGCCGTGACTTCAGTTTCGTCGTCAGGAGAGGGGTCGACCTGGGTGAAGGCGTCGAACTCACTGCCCGACATGCACTTCAGCGGAGTGCTCTCGCCGACCCCACGCGGGTCGACGCCGACGATGTCGTACATGTCGGTGACCGAACTGCCGAACTGGCGCACCATCGAGTCGGCGTAGTCGAGCGCTGAGCCACCAGGTCCGCCGGGATTGACGAAGATCGACCGTTTGGCATTGCCGCCCGCGGCCGGGTGGACCTTCACCGCCAGCGTGAGAGTCTCGCCGGTCGGATCGGTGTAGTCGACCGGAACCGTGACGCGAGCGCACTCGGCCGAACCGCAGTCGGTCCACTCAACCTTCTGCTCATAGAACCGGGCCAGCGGCACGTCGACCGCCTCGCCCGTGGCTCGCGGCGCCTCCCACTGCTGGCTGTCGATGGCACGCCATCCGACGACTCCGGCGGCCGCGACGACGGCGAGTACAACAGCGGCAATGACGACCGGGCGAGTACGAAAGTTCATGGACGAAGCTCCAACATCATGCGTTCAAGGGCCAAAGGTGGTGCCGCATTGGCGGTTAGCGCCTCGCGACAGTTCACGATGGCATCGATGGTGCGGATGGTCGATTCGGGAGTCCACAGCCGCGCCAGCTCGGCGACGG
>Ga0307486_1002616_pt1 | contig 12392 bp, 9 predicted proteins | sample CBIW02metaG_FD_203663 | JGI IMG/M metagenome (GOLD analysis project Ga0307486, IMG submission 203663) | Sea-ice brine microbial communities from Beaufort Sea near Barrow, Alaska, United States - CBIW 0.2 | ecosystem: Environmental > Aquatic > Marine > Coastal | place: USA: Alaska | collected... | reverse complement strand
GCCGAGCTCTGTGAGCACCTGACCGCCACCGAGACCCGTTACCCCGGCACCGAACTCGTCCTGCGCTACGAGGTCAAAACCCGCCCCTGACCTCACACGAAATATCGCACCATGTCGGGAGCCCTGGACACGGGAGCAACCACGGAAGCCTGGTCAGTATCAGCGCAGTCTACCTGAGCTCAGCAAATCAGCGCCGGTACACTTGTGGGGCCCACATACCACCCCGGTTAGGACGACATGAACGTAGTGATTCTCGGCGACATCGGTTGGCAGTACCTCTATCACCTCGGCGATGAGGCAATGACGGAGGCCGCGATCGACATGTTGCGCGACAGGGGCGTGGATGAGATCACGCTCGTCGCCGCGCAGCCAGCGGTTGCCGAGGCATTCTATGGACTCCCCTGCGTCACTCGCGTGGGTTTCAAGTCCACGTGGAGTCGCGCGGGTAACAATGGTCATCTTTCCCGGCTAACTGACACCCTTGCCGGCGAAATTCCGGAAGGCACCATCTTCTCGGCTATCCGAGACTGTGACTCCGTTCTGATCGCGGGCGGCGGCAACATGAACTCGCGTGACTACCACCTGCTCTACGAGCGCCTTGCCGCCAAACGTATCGCCGAGCATTTTGGCAAACCGCTGTACGTCACGAGCCAAACCGTGGGACCGATGCTCTCGGAAGAGGATCGCGATCGCGTGGTCGAGATTGCCGACTATGCCCTTGCATTCGGATGCAGAGAAGCCACGACCGCCGCGTTAGTGCGCCAGCATGTGAGCCACGCCACGCGAGTTCACCACACCCTTGATGACGCCACGGTGCTCACCGCCGATCCCCGTTCGCGCGCCGCAGTCGGCCAACTCGCCGGCAATAAACCCTTCGTGGTGGCTTCATTTACCAACCACCCAGGCACCATCTGGCCGGACGACGCAACGTACTACGCGGACATTGCTAACGCTTGCGCGTCGATCGCCGGGGAAAACGACGTGGATATTCTGCTGGCACCGCACGCCGGCTCGCTCGACCCTTCACAGACATCTCGAGACCAGGACAGTAACGAGATCATTGCTTCCCTCGCCGCTACCGACCGAGTTCGAGCCACTCGGATGATTACGGCACGCGAAGACGTCGCCTTAATCGAGGCTTCCGCACTGTCACTTTCGACGCGTTATCACCCGACCATCTTTGGCCCCGCTGCAGCAACTCCGACGATCGGCATCGCCCCGTCGTACTACTCATCAGTACGAATGAGGGGATCGATGCGAAATGTGGGACTTGAGCGATTCGTTCTTCCGACCAGTTCGATGCACCTACTCGGCGAGGCAGCTGCCGAGGCGATCGCCAAGGACCGCTCGCTCTCCACGTTCCTCGACACGACGCGCGAACGAACCCATGCGTTCCAGCACGGTTGGTGGAATGCGCTAGCTGCAGCGATGGTCGTCGCCGGAGAAGTCGACTTCGCTGACACACTTAGTCCTGGCATGTTCCTGCCGCAGGGCGACTGGTCCGTCACGAATGAGACAATATTGCCCGTATTCGATGACTATGCACAGAGCATCGACCGTTCGGGCGTGCTCGCCGCAGAACTCGATACCCAGAGAGCAGCCAACGCCCAACTCACGACAGCACTGAATGCCTCACAGGAAGCTATCGCCCGGTACAAGAGTCGCAAGGTCGTGAGGGTTGCAAACTGGCTCGGGCGATTGCAGCCGGGCCGTTAACTGACTCAGGTTGGGTTAGTGCTATGCGATGCGATCCATCCCCCAGCTTGCAAGTACCGGCACGCCGCGCCGGTTGATCTCGCGAGCAGGCTCCCCGTCGATGACACGCTCAACGACGGCCCTCGCCGCGTGTCCATTGTCAAACTCGCAGAAGATCTGCCGAAACCGGCGCAACCGTCCAGTGTTGTCAACGTTGGCATACTCGCCACTAATCAGAGTTTCTGCCAGTTCACCGGCGGTCCGGGTGACTGCGCCCGGCGCATCGACCGAGATATCGAAGTATGTGCCGCGGTGAACACGGTACTTCTCCCAGTCGTACGCGAAGATGATAATCGGACGGCCAAGGTTGGCGTAGTCGAACATCGAACTTGAGTAGTCCGTGATCAGGATGTCGGCGGCGAGGTAAAGATCCTCGATCGAGGGGTACTCCGTCACATCCACTATTGCGCTGCGATGCTCGCTAGCACGCTCACGGCCAGCGAAATAGTGGCCCCGCGTAAGCATCACGTCCCCATCGTCGAGAGCTTCGCCTATGACGTCGAGGTCTTGGGCCGATATCGCGTCGCTGTCCCGCTCTCTGAACGTGGGGGCGTAGAGCAAGACGCGGCCACGGGCCACGATGCCGACGCGGCGTCGCGCCGCAGCAACCCGCTCACCATCAGCATCGACCAGTACATCGTTGCGAGGGTAGCCATACTCCAATGTCTCGCAGTTCACCGGGTAGCTGTGCTTCCACACCTCGGCGCTGTACGAGTTTGAGACCACTGAGTAGTCCCAGTTTTGGCATCGGGCCAGCAGCCCAGTAACCCAACTCCTGTCCTTGCCCAACTCTTCGACGCCCATCCGCTTCAGCGGTGTGCCATGGTGCAGTTGAGTAAACACCTGTCCCGGACGCTTGCGCCACCACGCGGGTAGGTTGACATCGAGAAAGAAGTACTTGGCGCTAGCGAGGACCCGATAGTTCTTGCGGCTACCCCTAATTGCATATTCCCAACCGAGAGGAATCTTGCCAACGTCCTTTGAGTTTATGCTCCACACGATGCGCATTCCGGGGTGGGTGCGGCGTATTTCTTGGTCGATCGCCAAACAGTTGAGCCGCGGAGACAGTCCCCACAGATTCTCCATCACCACTAGGTCACTGTTGAGTCTGGTGACACGGCGATAGATCTCGTAATATCCTTCGCTGTGGAGGAGGAATCTCCCGGCTTTCTTCACGAGGCGTTTGGCCCCGCGCACAAGCGACTTCACCTTGACGACTGTGTCGACCACACGCAAGCGCATCGCGAACAACTCGTAGTTAACAGACCACACCAGCCGCATGAGTTTCCACTTGTCGCCGTCTTTGGGCAGCTCATAGGCCGCAGGCGCATGGTCACGCACGCTGCGCCGAGCGTTGGCGTAGAACTCGCGTCGCATTGCTGGCGGGATGCGGTGCCGCTTGTTCGTGGCAAGAGTCACGAGGTTGCGGAACGCACGGTTGAACACTTCAACCCGCAAGGCATCCGACGTATCGAGCGAATCCATCGTAGCCATAAGCCGGTCGAACTGGTCGACGATCTCGAGGTGGCGTGCGTCGGTGCTACGTAGGATTGAACCAGACCAACGTTGGCGGTACATGTACAATGGCTGGTCCACGCCCACAATCGAGGCGGCGGCAACGAGGATCGGGTATGACCACGGGATATCTTCGTAATATCCAACTGGGAACTTGATCCCGAGCTCACCCAAATACGAACGACGATACGCCTTATTCCATGCGACATTGAGCACATCGAGGATCTCGATATTGTCAGCTGCTGTGAACGACCCTTCCACTTGCAATGGCTGGCGTTGCTGACCGTCCACGGCGTCACCGTCTGGGTATAGACGCTGATAACCAAACACTACGACGTCGGGGGTATCTTCCTGGATAGCCATCCGTACTCGGTCGATGGCACCCTCGAGAAAGTAGTCATCACCATCGAGAAAGAGCACATACTCGCCCGTCGCCTCGCGCATACCTAGGTTGCGAGCGCGACCCAGGCCAACGTTCTCGGGTGGGCGAATCACGCTCACGGAACCAAACCTAGCTGCGAGCTCATCAGCAAGCATGGCTGTACCGTCCGTGGAGCAATCGTCGACAACTATGACCTCGACGGCATCTTCGAGGGCGACGGACATCACAGCTTGCCGCAGATACCCTTGGACGTTGTAAGCAGGAATGATCACCGATACTTTGGGCTCGTCCAAGACACGCTTCTCTCGGGTTCGTGCGACTCGGTGCTTGGAGGGCTTACCGGGGTCTGGTTCGGTGGCAGATCGCCCCTTGCTGGGTTAATCGCCTCATGTCGCCCCCTAGTCTACGGTCGCGGCGACCCGCCGAGAGTCGGACTTCACATGGACGGCAAACTCGACTCAAGCGCCAGACCCCGAATCCGAAAACCAAGTCGCCCAGCAAGACTCGTCGCGGACAAACGGAGGTCAACACCCTTTCAAGTTAGGTGTCCAGTTCGTGCTCAAGCCAAGACACCTGATCGGCTCGCCATCCGTTCCACGCCGCTTCCTTGGCGTGATTCTCCAGCCAATCCGCCGCCTGTGAAGCCGTAAACACGGGAATGCCTCCCTCCTCTATCGCCAGATAGTCGCGCACTAACCCCTCCCTCACGATGAGACCCGGTATGCCACGTGAGATTCCTTCAATCAGCGCAGTTGAACCCACTGAAACAGATCCGAAAATGGGGTTCGGCAAGTTCACTCTCAATGGGTGCTCAAGTACCGTCTGCCACGAAGCCGAGTTGCCCACAACTGACCCCAACCAAGCTTCATTCTCTCCCGAGAAACCGCGTGGCTTGAAATACACGCGAAGCCTGCCCGATTCGACGAGCGGTTCGAGCGCGCTGAAGAAGCGCCGATAGAGCTGCTCATGTGCTTCGAGATCAAGGATCGGCAGATCACGCATAACCGGGCGTCCGCCCACTATCACCAGGGAAACAGGCTGATTCTCCGTCCAGGGCACATGAACCTCATGCGTTGCCACCAGCAAAGAGGGGTCATGGATGACGACAGCATCCGGCATTTGCGTTCGCCATAGCTTAACCCCTGAACGGGTCACCGCGCGTACCGTCGAGATTCGACCATGTGCGTGCCACTGAACATGAACAGGATTCGACGAGTGTGGCCAAACGTGGATTCTCGCGCCACGCTGCTTAGCGACCGCGGCTACCAGCGCAGGCTCAACATAGAGATAATCTCCGATGTGAACATCCGTCGTTCCCCAGCCCGCCATTTGGCTTCGTGCGCGCTTGACAACTTGCACGAAATACGGCATTACCGACTGGGCGAGCAAGTCCTCCCATGAACCGAGCGGCCATTGACCAAAAGATAGCACCGCTTCGACATCGGCCCCCGACTCGGGTTCGCACCTGGAAATCCCGTCACCAGAGCGAATCCAAGCGTCGCGAGTTTCTGTCCGAATCTTGACTCTAGCCAGGCCACCACGAGGGTGTACCGAACTGTGTACTGGGTACCCCCAGCCTTGGCGGAAAGACCGGTCGTAGGCATAAGTCTTGAGCGGTGCGCCTGAGTTGAGCACCACAGCGTCGCCGATGCGTTCAAGTAATCCAGTCACAGACCGGATACCTGACGTCACAACCAAATCTGTGGTCTTTCCGGGAAGCGGGGCCCAAACTCGATTGGAAGGCTTCAACCCAGATCCCAGCGAGCTCGCCTGAAGAGTCGGCCCCAAAGGTCGTACGAACTCGGTAGCGTCTGCGCCAACTTCCACGTTGCCGGGGAATCTGACGAAATACACGGGCAACCCTCGCCGCCGTAGCGCGTCATATAGATAGACCGGCCCAAAGCGGCTCCATGGGTACGCAGCAAGGTACTTCACGTGGACGCTACTCAAGTCAATGAACACTGGCATGCCGTCATGCGACTCGGCAATTTCATCAGCGATACGGTCTATCGGTATCTTCAGCACAAGTTCGTGTTTGACATTATGAAACACTGCGCGCGCGACGTCATCGTCGTCAATACCTAGCCGACGCCCGCGACCACGCGAGAAACGCCGCGCTTGGTGCCACGCCGCCCAGCTGAGCCGATCCTCACTCGCGGCGCCCTCCGGCCAGTGATCGCGGCGAGCGAGCCGCAAGGCCGTGTCGTGAATTCTGACTTCCGTCCAGAATTGACTTGCGAAAACTGCGCCGGCGAGGCCGCTACCGCGACGGGCTCCTAAAATCCGGATCTCATCGTCGGCGAGTCGCGTCGCATCAAGTAGTTCGCAGAAAACTGCTTGCGAGTCTTCTACGCTGCGGGCGTACGAGTGCACCTCCGGAATCGGGTAGCGGGCCGTCAGGCCGGCAACGGCGGCTTCAACAGACCCATACTCCGATAGCCGGATGATCGCCTCACACACATGCGCGACGAGCTCAGAATCCTTATGGCTCGAGTGCAAGAATCTCTCAGACATCGTGATGGCCGCATCAGCTGCACCCATCGATCGCAAGGTCTCAACGACCCGAACCATCACGCGCTCATGGCGCATCAAAGTATCCGGGCTGGCGTCCGACGGATCGACCGCAGTCTCTGGCCAGTGATCCGCCAGAGTAATCCAACTCTGGTCGAACCACTTAAAGTCGCTGCCGCGCTTTGGGAAAGAAGCGAGCGCGCCACACGCGGGATCATCGACTTCGTCGAACACCGTCCATGCTCGGACGGCCCCGGGCCAATCCTGCATCACCATCGCGAGTTCGCCTCGTGCCCTCGCAAGAGGGATACTGCCAGAAAATGTCCGAGCACCGCGTTCCAGAGCCGCCACAGCTTGCTGGAAGTCTCCAAGGCATGCGTGACTCTGTGCAAGTTTGGTATACACGACCGGACTCATGTAGACGCGGCGTCTGACGACGGCGGCCTCAATGAGGTCAATTACGTCAGTCCAGCGCCCGTCCTGGAACGCCCCGTCAATAGCCGCGTACCACCTGCGAGCCCCCGGCTGCAACGCGAATAGAGCCTTGCGCGACAGACGACGCAACCTTACATCGCTGACAACAGCGCTCCTCAGACCCATGCACTACTCACTTACCAATACTAGTTGTTAGACGGACTCAGTCAATCAGATTCACGAGATACTCGAATTTTACTCGAGACGCTCAACGTGATCCGACGGTCGCCCTGCAGTGTCTCGCCAGGGTCAGCCAACCTTGGATCGAGGATCGCACCCGTCACCACCTGCCCCAAGACATGGTGTTTGGTGTCTAGCCAAACCGTACCGGCTTTGCAGTAGTTCGAGGTTCACTTCGGTGACATTGGGTCAAGTCCCATGTAGCGGTTTCCTTCGTTCGACGATGAGAGCGAAGGGGTCGGGGATGATGGTGAGTTTGTGGCCCTCTCGTACGGATACTCGAGACAGCTACACTGCCCAACACCGGACTGAATCCATCACCCCACGAAAGTTCGGGCCTAGGACTTGTGGTGCAGTACGCGAAGTGCCTGAGCCAGCTCATCGGGACTGGGGCCCGAGCCCGTCGCGGGAAGTGTGAAACCAGGAAGGCCGGCGATGGGCCCGTTCTCTCCGCCATCGGCCCGCACCAGGAACGTTGGACGTTGCATCGACCTAAAGTGCAGTCGCCCTAGATACTCTCCAAGAATGCCGAGCGACAGCATAATCGCGCCGCTGAACAGGGCAATCATTGAGGCGAGGGTAGTGAACCCCGCAACCTCGATCTCTCCGAAAAGGTAGCGAATCACAATGGTGACGAGCATGATGAAACCGACAAGGGAGACCCCCGCGCCCAGCCAAGCAACGAGCTTCAGTGGCATGGTGCCGTACCCGGTAACCATGTTCATCGCGTGGCGCACGAGCGAACGCAGCGTATAGCCGGATCTTCCTTCGGGCCGTTCATCCATTTCGACTTCAACCCTACGAATAGAGTTTGTGGTCCAGCTCAGCAGAACGTCGATGTTCCCAAGCTGATCAGCCACGTGCGCGAATCCTTCGCGTAGGTCAGTGCGAAACGCACGAAAGGCACTCACGTCTTTCGCGCTGGGCACCTGCGCTGCGGCTAGCCCGGCCTTGACCGTGCGTGATGCGATCGAGCGGAAGAACCCGTGCTCCTCGTGCGTGGGCACACCGTAGGCGAGGTCAACGAGAGGGTTGTCGAGGGGAGCCACGAGCTTGTGGATCTCTTCAGGACGATGCTGCAAATCGTCGTCAAGGGTAACTGTGATGCCGTATCGGGAGCGCATCAGCCCAGCGAAGAGCGCGTTGTGCTGCCCATAGTTGCGTCGCAGCAGCACTGCGCGCACAAGACCTGGGTGCTGTATCTCAAGTTCGCGCGCAATGGCATAGGTGGCGTCAGGCGAGTTGTCAACCACCAGGATTATCTCGTAGGCGTCGGCAAATTCGGGCATTTGCTCAAGTAGCCGTCGCATGAGTTCACGCAAAGAGTTCTCCGAGCGGTAGCAAGGAATGATGACAGAAATCTGCATAAGGGTGACCTTAGGGGTTCGAGGAGAGACGGTTGCGACGGAACGTGAAGAACTGGTGGCTGAGGTAGCTCACAACCGCGATCACGACGATCGAGATGATCTGCGCAACGAGGGGATCCCAGGAGAACACCTCGACTAGGAATGGCGTTGCCAACACACCTGCAATAGCACCTGACGCCCAGACCGACAGGAACCGTACGAAGTCCGAGACCACCGCACCCGTGGACTGAAACACGAGTGTGCGGTAGAGAGGAAATGCTATGCCAATAGTGATTACCTGGGCTATCAGGATCGCGAGCATGTAGTGCAAATGGAGTTGCAGGCCCAGCCAGACGAGCGTCAGGTAGCCGACCGAGGTGCTGCCCGCAACGACCAGATACCTAATCTGGTGGCTCCCCCAGACCTGTTTCAATTTCTTGTGCACCGCACTACAATAGCCGCTTTGAAGTCTGGGATACTAAATGCATGTCGCGAATTGCATTCACCAAACCGTACCTAACCGGGCTTGAGTCAGAGTACTTCCGCGAGGCGCTGATGTCGGGCGTATGGCAGGGCGATGGGGGATTCACTGCACGCGCCACATCGTGGCTGGAAGACTACACCGGTGCCCCACACGCGCTGTTGACTACGTCGTGCACTCACGCGCTCGAGCTCGCGGCAATGTTGTTGCGGCTCGGGCCGGGCGACGAGGTGATCGTGCCGTCGTTCACCTTTACCTCAACGGCGACAGCGGTTGCGATTCGTGGCGCCGTGCCCGTGTTCGTAGACATCGACCCGGTAACACTCAACGTGGATCCCGCGCTCGTTGAAGCAGCGATCACCGAACACACCCGCGCGATTTTTGTGGTGCACTACGGCGGGGTAGCAGCGGACATGCCCGCTCTTTTGTCCATCGCGAAACGGCATGGGTTGGATGTCGTGGAAGACAACGCACATGCGCTCGGTGCGTCGCTCAACGGTAAACACCTTGGCACTTTTGGCACGCTTGCTACACAGAGTTGGCATGCGACCAAGAACGTCGCATGCGGTGAGGGCGGAGCGCTGCTTATCAATGACGGCTCGCTTCTTGAACGCGCAGAAATGATTCGGGAGAAAGGCACAAACCGAGCGCGTTTCCTGCGCGGCGCCGTCGATAAGTACACCTGGGTTGATCAAGGATCGTCCTACCTTCCAGCCGACCTTCTGGCGGCTGTGCTGATGGCGCAACTTGAGCGTTTCGACGAAATTCAGCGCCTACGGCATCAAGTGTGGGATAGGTACAGTGCAGATCTACAGGACTGGACGGACCAAAATGGTGTGGCAACCATGAACGTGCGCCCAGGTGTGACTCATCCTGCGCACCTGTTCTATCTGATGATGCCCTCCTCGCAGGATCAGGAGGGTCTCATCTCCCATCTTGCAGCTCAGGATATTGCGGCTGTCTTTCACTACCAGCCCCTCGATTCGGCACCCGCAGGGCGTGAGCTGGGCTACACGCCCGAGCCGTGCACAGTGACCGCAGACGCGGCAGCGCGCCTGGTTCGCCTGCCCTTGCACGCGGGGCTTACTGACGCGGACCTCGACCGGGTGGTGTCCGCGGTGGTCTCCTACACTCCACTCGCATGAGCTGGGCCGCTCTGAGTGGCACCGACACTTCGCTGGCTGAGAGCGTCTTCGAGACCGCACGATTCGACGCCTCGGTTTCTCGTCTAGTGGTCGGGCAGCGTAGCGAACGTGGCAACGCTGCCACGGAGATGGTAACTAGCGCACTCGAAACCAGCGCCGACGACCTGATTATCTGCCGTTGGCCGGGTGATCGGATCGAGCTCGCCGCCGCTGCGGCGCAGTCGTCCAGGGTAATTCTCCCGGCCGACGTGCTCGGCTACTGGGAGATATCTACGCGCGCGCTGCAACAGACTGAACCGGCTGGGCTGACCCCGTGGTTTAGGTCCAGTTGTTGTGAGAGTTGTCTTGATGCCTGCTTTAGCGGGCTGGGAGACTGGTCTCATGGATCGAGAAAAGCTACCACCGCAACCGCCGCCAGCGGCGTCTGGGTCGACTCACGCCACTGGAGTTTGAGATAATCAATACCGGCCTACAAGCCGCCTAACAACACCAACCCCCGCGAGTCAACGAAACCCGGGGCAGTCCCGCCACGTCCCTCAAGAAGCCAGACCAACCGGTCCACAACATCCATAGTGAAGAGCCACAAAAGTCGGATAGGCTTTGAGTATGGTTGATGCCAACGAACTCCTTGAGTTCGCGCGCGACGCCCACGTCCTCGTTCTAGAGGACAATGCGCATGGGCTCGGCGCGACCTACCGTGGGAAGTATCTCGGGACTCTCGGAGTGCTCGCGGCGCAGAGTTTCCACGACACGAAGAACGTTCACTCCGGCGAAGGTGGCGCGCTGCTTGTCAACGACGGCGACCTGCTAGAGCGAGCAGAGATTATCCGCGAGAAAGGCACGAATCGTTCCCGATTTCTCCGTGGACAGGTCGACAAGTACACCTGGGTCGACTTGGGTTCTAGCTACCTGATGAGTGAGCTCAGCGCAGCTGTGCTCGACTCGCAGTTGAGTGAGTTCCACACCATCCAGCGACTCCGCCATGAGGTCTGGGACCGGTATGCACTCGAGTTGGCTTCGTGGGCGGATACATCGGGTGAGAGTCTCATGCACATCCCAAGCGACCGGGAGCACCCGGCGCACCTTTTCTACCTCCTGATGCCCAACGAGAACTCGCGCGACGACCTACTATCGCACCTCTGCAACCATGGGGTCATCGGGACTTTTCACTATATTCCGCTGGACAACTCCCCTGCCGGTCTAGCCCTCGGCCGTACCCCGCAGCCATGCGAGAACGCGCACTCCTTCTCATCGCGTCTCGTGCGCCTTCCCCTATGGGCGGGTATGGACAAGCGGAGCGTCGATCGTGTCATTGACGCGGTGTCGTCGTTCCGCGGCCTTTTGGCCAGAGAATGAGTCAATGAAATCGGTAAAGATCGCGGTTTATGCTGCGGGGGAAAAGGGTCGTGCGTTCCTCACCGCGATGATGGAGTACGAGCGATCCGTCGTCGTCGACGTCCGCACGTACCCCCAGGCAGGTACGCTCGATGACTCCGCGGCAGAGATCGCGACTCTATGCGCAGCAAATCACGTGCGGCTCCATCTTGGAGCGCGCAACACCGTCGAAGTTGCCTCAGAGGTCGACCTCGTCTTCGTCGTCGGATGGCAGTACTTGCTGCCGCCCGATTCCCGCATGGTCGTCTTCCACGATTCACTACTTCCTCGTTACCGCGGATTCGCTCCCACCGTTACTGCCCTCATCGCGGGAGACACCGACGTCGGCGTGACGGCGCTTAGGCCACTGGACGAGCCGGACTCAGGTCCGATCCTCGCCCAGCATGCCCAACGCGTGCAGTACCCGGCGAAGATACGCAACGTGCTGCATCAGCTGACGGACGCGTACGTCGCGTGCGCACGCGAAGTCATTGATGAGTTCGCTGCAGACACATTATCGGAGACTCCCCAAGACCCGAATGCAGCCACCTACAGTGTCTGGCGCGACGACGAGGATTACTTCATCAACTGGGCCGACGACGCAGATCGAATATGCCGCACGGTCGATGCCCTTGGCTGGCCGTACCCCGGCGCCCGAACCCGCGTGGGTGAAATGACTCTTACCGTGCTTGAGGCGGAGCGTGGCCCCGACATGCAATTCGAAATCGGTCAGCCAGGAAAGATCTGGTCTCTTTCCGACGGCGCTCCGACGGTCATCTGCGGCAACGGAACAGTGGTGCTCACTGACGTGCGAGACCCGGACGGGAACTCATACCGCTTCAATCGTCTGCGTGTGCGCCTTGCCTAGCATGCTCCCGTCCATCGAATCGCCAGTCAATGCGTATCGATCATTCCGTGCTCGAGTTGCAGCACCCAACCAGTGGCTTCACAGAACGCTGCAGCGTTCTGCCAACTCAGTGCTCCCCGTAGCCGGCCGTCCGCGCGTTATTCCGGCATGACCAAAGTGGACGCCAGGAACGTGCTCGCGGCGTTCGATTGGGCCGCTTCGTTCTGGAATTCCTGCGCGACGTCATTTCCGTTGTCTGGCCTATCCATTTAACCGGAGCGTGGCTGGTCAGGGGTGCGCCAGGGTCGGTTCGCCGGTGGTCGGTCCAGGCTGGGCGGGTTCCCGCGCGATTCCGGGGGCGGCGGCGAGGTCCTCTCTGGTC
>Ga0307486_1002614_pt1 | contig 12418 bp, 10 predicted proteins | sample CBIW02metaG_FD_203663 | JGI IMG/M metagenome (GOLD analysis project Ga0307486, IMG submission 203663) | Sea-ice brine microbial communities from Beaufort Sea near Barrow, Alaska, United States - CBIW 0.2 | ecosystem: Environmental > Aquatic > Marine > Coastal | place: USA: Alaska | collected... | reverse complement strand
AACTGTTAGGAATAACTTTCGACCTTGCGCCGGTGGCGCTCATCGCGTTCCTGCTGTGGAGTTCAACGCGGCCGAGGCTTGCGCGTCTGGGAATCGACTTCACCCGGCCGATGCGAGACGGCCTCAGTGGGGTTGCGCTTGCACTCGCCATCGGAATCCCCGGAATCGCTGTCTATCTCGTGGGGCGCAGCCTTGGGCTCACCGTGAATGTCGTTCCTGCGGCACTCGACCAGTACTGGTGGACAGTTCCGGTGCTACTACTCTCCGCACTTCGCGCCGGCATCACCGAAGAAGTAATCGTGATCGGCTACCTCTATGCCCGGCTGGGTGATCTGGGGTGGGGGCGTTGGCAAATCATCATCTCGACATCGCTGCTTCGCGGCACTTACCACCTGTACCAGGGCATCGGAGCCTTCATCGGAAACGTTGCGATGGGAGTGCTGTTTGGCTGGCTCTACACGCGCCACCGCCGCGTGCTCCCCCTCGTAATCGCCCACACATTGATCAACTCCGCAATTTTCGTTGGTTACGGATGGGCCGCCGTCACGTTCCCCGAAATTTTCGGGCCAAGCACGACTGTGGAGTAGACACACCAGTACCGTCGCGCACCCCTGGAGCGTAGAGTGTTTGGCATGTCTCCGGAGATAGCTCTCGAAACCGTTCCCTCCCAAGTGGTCGCAGGCATTGTGTTCTCGACCACGATGGCCACGCTGCCCGAAGACATGACCCGCACTATTGGAACGCTGCTCGAGCAGGTTCACTCCGATTCCGCAATCACCGCGATAGGGCCCGTAATCGCCGTCTATCCCGAAGAGATGCGCGCCGACGGACCGTGGAAGTGCGAAATCTGCATCCCCGTCGCGAAGCCACTCCTCGATCATCCGGTGCTGACAACCCACGAACTACCAGGTGGACGTGTCGCCACGGTGACCCACCACGGCTCCTATGACGGCTTGAAAGACACCTACAACAGCATCTTTGCCTGGTTCACAGCGTATGGGCATACCTATGCCGGAGCGCCTCGCGAGATCTATCTCAACAGTCCAGACGACGTTGACACCGAGGACCTTCTGACCCGGATCGAATTTCCCGTGATCCCTGCCGAGCGTTAACACCAAACAACCGAGAGATTGGAAAGACAATGCAGTCGAACCCCTACCTCAACTTCAGAAACAATTCCCGCGAAGTTCTCGACTTCTACCAATCAGTATTCGGCGGCACCACGACAATCAACACTTTCGCCGAATTCAACGCGAGTGACGACCCTGAAGAGAAAAACTGGGTAATGCACGGGCAGCTTGAGTCCCCCACCGGCATCGTCCTCATGATGGCGGACACCCCCAAAAGCATGGAGTACACCCCCGGGAGGGCGATGTCGATCTCAGTTGGCGATGAACATAACGAAGCGGATGCGCTGCGCGGCTACTGGGAGAAACTGACCGATGGCGGCAACATCATCATGCCGCTCGAACCCGCACAGTGGGGCGGGTTCTTCGGAATGGTGGCCGACCGCTTCGGGGTGACCTGGATGATCAGTATTGGCGACGAAAGTGAGACTAGCTAGGAGCAGTTCGGGCGGCACGACCGCTGCGTGAGGGCGTCAACCAGCACGTCGCCCAGGTCCTCTGGCACCTCAGCTGAATACGCCGCACCGCCGGTCGAGTTTGCGATTTCCGTCATCGACGCGAGGTCCGTATCCGGCCCAAAACCGATCAGGAGCACCGGAACAGGCTGGTTCGGATCCTCGATCTCTTTCAGGCTCGCCAAGAGTGTCTTCAAATCGATTCCGTTGTCATCCTCGTTGAAACCATCGGTGATGAGGAGCACGGAGTTGACCTTCGCAGGGTCGTAATCCTCTTTGACCCTCTTCACCGCGGCCAGGATCGTGTCGTACAACCCTGTGAAGCCATAAATCCGTTCCGGCAACGACGCGATGACACCGTTGATTTGCTTTACGTGCGCCGAATCAGACAGCGGCGCGATCGGAGACAGGTCCTCCCAGTCTTGAGTTCCGACGCGGTTCTGCGAGAACGCCCACACGCCAAGCTCAGCCTCGCCAGAGAACTTCGACAGCGCGTCGCTTGCGGCAAGTTGAAACACGTCGATTCGCCGGAGTCCATTGCTTGCGGGCTCAAGCATCGATCCGGAGAGGTCGATCACAACCAGAAGTCTCGATCGAAGCGTGAGAACACTCCACGAGCGCAGAATCTCAATTTGGGCTGCAGAGTCGGCCGTGGGTTCAGCATCGATTGCGGTCTCGGCAACCCCTGCCACCCTGAGAGCACCTCCGCCGTCAGCGTCACGAAATCCTTGACCGGCCATTACGTCGGTGGCGGAGCGAGCCGCAACAGCGAGCGCAGCGACGAGATCTCTGGGTGCGCCAGCCGATGCCGATCCGCTCGCCACTGCGGCAGCGGCAGCGGCCCCATCGGAAATTCCGGTTGTGGAATCCTGCGTACCAGCAATCGCTTCGACGAACGGGTACTTCAGTTCCACCGTCCCGTCAGTTGGGTAAAGCGCGACGACGGGCGAATCCGACGACGAGGAGTTGTGTGCGGCAACCTGCTGTTCAGTGGTAACTACGACGGTAGGCACGGTGACTTCAGCGACAAGTTCGAACGCCGCTTCGGAAGATTGAGGAATCGTCTTACCGATTGCGATCATCGCACCAGCGAACTGTCGTGGATCTTCGTCAGATGAGACCGATTTCACCTGTGCAAGACCAGCGAGGCTCGCTGCGGAGGACTCCGGATCAGGCAACAGTGTGCTCACCGTGCCGCTCAGGAGCGTCGTCCACGCTAGAGGCGTATCGGCGAAGTCAGAGACTTGCGACGCCCCCGTAGCAAAGACCACAGGAGTGCTCGCAATATAGTCACGGATCTCGAACTCTGGGGCGGCGTTCCCGAGCGAAGTTGCCGTGGCCGCGGCACGATCGAGCCACGCACTTGAATCCGGAACCCACGCATCCAGATCGCCTGCGACACCAGTGGCGAATAGGGCTGCGACGTCTGCGGAGAGCAGCGAACGAATCTCGGTCGTGGTGCAATTGCCCCTAGTGTCGTCAAAATCGGCCGCGATAATTGTGAGCGCTGCGGCAATCGATGGGTCTGCCGCAATGACGACGGGCTGCTTCTCGGAGCATCCTCCTACGATCGGCGCAATCGCATTCGTCAACCATCCGACGGCACCGAATTGGATCCCGGCGACGACCACGGCCGCCACGGACACCAGCGCAATAGGCACCAACCACCACCGTCGTTTCACCCGGTCGATGAATGTCTTGCGGTGTCGATGCCGACGGGTAGTCACGGGGGTCTCCAGACGATGAGGTGGCGCCTCACAGCCGCGGGGGCGACTTCACGCCGTACACCACACGGACGTTACAACATGACGTCAGAAGATGTCCAGCACAAATATCGGCTCCCCGCCACAACGTGCGTTTAACGCATCGTCGGTTAACGAGTGCGGCGCGTGCAGAGCCGAATTAGATCGGTTCCACACGCGCCGTGCAGTCAGCCGTGCGCAAAGCGTCAGCGATAGCGCGCTCGTGCGTTACTCCGCAAACGCCTCAATCGGCGGGCACGAGCAGACCAGATTGCGGTCACCGAAGGCGTTATCCACCCGTCGAACCGGCGGCCAATACTTTCCAGACACCAGTGAACGCAGCGGATAGACGGCCTGTTCACGTGAGTAGGGGTGTTGCCAGTCACCAGAGATAACCGAGTGCGCCGTGTGCGGAGCATTGATGAGTGGGTTGTCGTCTGCAGGCCACGTTCCGGCCGCCACGGCATCCGCTTCGTCCTTGATGGCGATCATCGCATCGACGAAGCGATCAAGCTCCGCGAGATCCTCGCTCTCGGTTGGCTCCACCATGAGCGTGCCCGCAACAGGGAACGACATCGTTGGCGCATGGAAGCCATAATCAATAAGGCGCTTCGCGAAATCGTTGTTGTCGATGCCCGTCGCCTCCTTGAGGGGACGCAGGTCGAGAATGCACTCGTGAGCCACCAGACCGTTATCGCCCGCGTAGAGCACCGGGAAGTGCTCGCGCAAACGCACCGCGATGTAGTTCGCGGAAAGTACGGCGGCACCTGTTGCCGCCTTGAGCCCGTCTGAGCCCATCATGCGAACGTACGCCCACGTGATCGGCAGAATGCTTGGGCTGCCATAGGGCGCAGCGCTTACCGCTCCCCCGGCGTGCACATACGGTCCGGCTTCACCCGTCTGCATGTCGAATGCGGGATGCTGCTGGCTCTGCGCCATCGGGTGCCCTGGCAAGAATTCGGCCAGGTGCGCTTTCGCGACAACCGGTCCAACTCCTGGCCCGCCACCACCGTGCGGGATACAGAAGGTCTTGTGCAGGTTGAGGTGACTGACGTCGCCGCCGAAGTCACCGAAGCGCGCGTAACCGAGCAGGGCGTTGAGGTTAGCGCCATCAACATAAACCTGTCCGCCAGCGTCGTGAACGGCCTGCGTGATTTCACGCACTTCGTGCTCGTACACCCCGTGGGTCGAGGGGTAGGTGATCATGAGAGCAGCAATTTCGCTTGCGTGCTCGGCGATCTTGGCACGCAAGTCACCGAGGTCAACGTTGCCGAGTTCGTCGCAGGCCACAACGACGACGCGCATTCCGGCGAGCATGGCGCTTGCGGCATTCGTGCCGTGCGCGCTCGACGGGATGAGGCAGATCGTGCGCTGTGCGTTGCCATTCGCGCGGTGGTAGCCACGAATCGCGAGGAGCCCAGCAAGCTCACCCTGGCTGCCAGCGTTTGGCTGTAGCGACGCGGTGTCGTAGCCGGTGACTTCGGTCAGCCACGACTCGAGGTGCGAGATCATCACGAGGTAGCCAGAAACATCCTCGGCGGGAGCGAACGGGTGGATGCCCGCGAATTCTGGCCAGCTCACCGCCTCCATCTCGGTTGCGGCGTTGAGCTTCATCGTGCACGAGCCCAACGGGATCATTCCGCGATCGAGCGCGTAGTCCTTGTCGGCAAGGTACTTCAGGTAGCGCATCATGCTCGTCTCCGAGCGGTGCGTGTTAAAGACCGGGTGAATGAGGTACTCGCTCGTGCGAACGAGCTGCTCAGGAATGCTGGCGTCCTCACCCAAATAGCTGAAGAAGCCGGGAGCCAGTCCGAAGGCCGTCGCGAGGTCATTCTCCTGCGCTGCGAAGATTCCTTCGTAGGGCTGAGTCGACACTTCATCGAAGCTGAGACGCACGGTGTCAGCATCCACAACATAGAGCAAGATGTCGAGCTCGAGCGCCTTGGCAGCAATCGCGTGTGCCTGACCCTTTTTCGTCACCGAGAGTGTGTCGAAGAAGGTGTCGTTCTCGATCGTGTAACCGGCGGCCCGCAATCGCTCCGCAAACCGGTGGGTGTCGTGGTGGATGCGCTGCGCGATCCGCTTGAGGCCTTGTGGGCCGTGGTAGACGGCATACATGGATGCCATAACAGCAAGCAGGACCTGCGCCGTGCAGATGTTGGATGTCGCCTTCTCGCGGCGAATGTGCTGCTCGCGAGCCTGCAAGGAGAGACGGTAGGCGGGGTCGCCAGCGGCATCCTGAGACACACCGACGAGACGGCCGGGCAGTTGACGTTCGAGGCCCTTGCGCACCGACATGTAGCCGGCGTGCGGTCCACCGAAGCCCATGGGCACGCCGAAACGCTGCGTGGTTCCGACGGCAACGTCTGCGCCGAGTTCTCCTGGCGATTTCAGCATCGTGAGGGCAAGCAAGTCGGCTGCAACAACGGCGAGTCCGCCGTGAGCCTTGACCGCAGTGATGACTTCGCTGGAATCCCAGACGCGACCGGTTGCCCCCGGGTACTGGATAAGCGCGCCGAAGCATTCCGGCAGCTCAGGGTTCGCGCCAAGCGTGGCGAGGTCGAGCTCAACAAGCTCGATTCCGAGAGCCTCCGCCCGGTTCCCGAGCAGAGCCTTGGTCTGGGGAAGAGTGTCGGCGTCGACGATAAACACGGGCGAATCCACGCGTGCGGCACGGCGAGCAAGCAGCATGCCCTCAACGGCAGAGGTGCCCTCGTCGAGCATCGACGCGTTCGTGGTTGTCATACCGGTGAGGTCGGCAACCATGGTCTGAAAGTTCAGGAGCGCCTCAAGGCGACCCTGCGAAATCTCCGGCTGGTATGGCGTGTACGCCGTGTACCAGCTGGGATTTTCGAGCACGTTGCGTTTGATGACGGCTGGCGTGATGGTGTCGTAGTAGCCGAGACCGATCATGCTGCGGCGAACCTTGTTGGCATTGCCGAGGGCGCGCAGTTCCGCGAGCGCCTCCCGCTCCGAGGCTGGGGCCGGGATTGTGGAATTCACGATCGGGGTCTGGTGGATTGCTGGTGGCACCGCGGCATCCACTAGCGCTTCGAGGCTGTCGTAGCCGACAGCAGCGAGCATGCTCGACTGCGCTGCAGCATCCGTGCCGATATGGCGGTCAGCGAAGGTGCCGCTGATGAAAGGGTTGGGCATTACTCGCCTGACAATGCAGTGTATTCGTCGAGGCTGAGCATCGACGGGAGTTCAGTGAATTCGATCTTCACGAGCCAGCCAGCACCGAAGGGGTCACTGTTGACGAGCTCGGGGCTGTCTGAGACAGCGTCATTGGCTTCAACGATGGTTCCGGCGACGGGGGCAAAAAGTTCGCCAACCGACTTGGTCGACTCGATCTCGCCGACGATCTTTCCCTCGGCGACGGTGTCGCCCACCTTGGGGAGGTCAACGAAGACGATGTCTCCCAACTTGCCTGCGGCAAAATCGGTGATTCCGACGGTCGCGATGTTTCCCTCAACGAGAACCCATTCGTGTTCGGCGGTGTACTGCAATTGACTCTTTTCAGCCATGATCAGGCCTCTCTCTTATAGAAGGGTAGGGAAACAACGGATGCAGCGATGCGGCTGCCCCGCACATCAATGTGAAGTTCGGTGCCGACTTCGCTCACGTCGTCGTCGACGTAGGCCATGGCAATGGGGTGGCCCAGGGTTGGCGACAGCGCGCCAGAGGTGATGACTCCCACCTCAGTGTCGCCGTTGAAGATGAGGTAGTCGGCGCGACCGGCACGACGGCCCTCGGCGGCGAGACCAACCAGAACGCGAGCGCCAGCATCCGGTCCGCTTTCGATCGCCGAACGACCAACAAAGTCGCCCTCCTTGCTGAGGGCAACAACACGGCCGAGTCCGGCCTGCACTGGGAACGTTGTGAGGTTCAGTTCGTGACCGTAGAGCGGCATGCCCGCTTCGAGGCGGAGGGTGTCGCGGCAGGCGAGTCCTGCGGGCACGAGACCGAGTGGTTCGCCGGCAACGGTGAGCGCGGCCCAGAGGGCGGCTGCGGCATCCACGTGAATGTATAGTTCGAAACCATCTTCGCCGGTGTAGCCGGTGCGACCGATGATGAGGTCGGTTCCGTGGAAAGTGGCGGCGGTTTCGCGGTAGTACTTGAGTTCATCAAGCGGCGTTGCGAAATCGGTAAGGCCAGCAGTGGCTTCAAGGATGGCGCGTGACACGGGTCCTTGTACCGCAATGAGGGCGTAATCGTCACTCTCATCGGTGACGGCGACATCAAATCCTGCTGCCCGCTCCATGAGAGCGTTCGCTGCGGCGAAACGGTTACCCGCATTCGCGACGACCAGGAAGTGATCGTCAGCGAGACGGTAGGTGACGAGGTCGTCAATGATTCCGCCAGCCTCATTCAACAGCAGACTGTACTTAGCCTGCGCCAGGGCGATACCCGAAAGCTTGCCCGCGAGCGCGAAATCGAGGAAGGCGCCAGCGTCGGCACCACGGACGTGAATCTCCGCCATGTGCGAGATATCAAAAATACCGGCCGTTGTGCGCACCGCGTGGTGCTCGGCAAGGTCGGAGGTGTACCGCACCGGCATCATCCAGCCGGCAAAGTCGGTGAACGTGGCACCCAACTGCTCGTGGATGCTGTGCAGTGGCGAATACTTCACCGCGGTGGGTGAATCTGCTGAATTAGGTACATCGGTCACGGAGTTCTCCTGGCGCGCGGCTGGTGGTTAGAACTCCCCCTCTGTGATGAGCCTGAGAGCTTCACGCACTAAAAACTAGTGTGCTTTCACCGTCGGCGGAACCTCAGGGTGCTGCGAGATTCTCTTTCCAGAGTGGCCAGTGCAATGCGGTACATGAACCTGAGAGATTGGCGGGGAGGCTTGCTCCTTCGGTGCCGCGCACGCGTGAGATCAACCTGCGTTGAAAAACGTTGTATGCCCGGCTCTCCCGCATCGTGTTGCGGCCCGATGTTCAGTTGTAGTCTCAGCATAGCAATGTCGGGCGGATGCCCGCGCCTACAGTAGCGCCGAACTCAGTAGCAAACTCGTCTCACTGTTAACAACACCGTCTACATTGCGCATGCGGGCAAGTACCCGGTCGAAGTTACTGAGACTGTCAGTGCGAATATCCGCCACAAGATCCCAGGCGCCGTTTGTGGTGTGAAGTTCGTGGATTTCTGGCAGGCCACGCAGTCTGCCGATTACGGCATCCGTTGATCGCCCCTCTACTTCGATAAAGGAGATTGCCCGAATGGTGAACGGATCGCGATCTTCGCGGATTCGCGCCGAGAATCCGAGCACTGTTCCGCCGCTCACGAGCCTGTCGATACGGCTAGTGACGGTCGCTCGAGTGACGTTAAGTCGGCGGGAAAGACTTGCGATTGACTCACGCCCGTCGGCCCGAAGCGCGGAAAGCAACTGTCGGTCGAGGTCATCCAAGAGATCCATCTACAAAGTGTATAGTGACACTCTCAATTATGTGCAGTTATTGCCTACTAATCGCGTCAAATGGTAGTTGTAGGTACATAGTGCATATTCGTAACGTGGGACTAGTAACACTGAAACGAAGGGAGTGACATGGTCAACTACGTAGACGTCAAGAACATGGGGCGCTGGATCGCCGACACCGGCATCGAGCCAATTATTATGGGCATCGTCAGCTACCTTGAGCAGGATTACGCCAAGTGGCCCCAGTTCGATAAGAGCCCTCGCGTTGCGGCTCATTCCGCCGAAGGCGTTATTGAACTTATGCCAACGAGCGACGGCGAAACGTACGCGTTTAAGTACGTCAACGGACACCCGTCGAACCCCAACAACGGATTCCAAACTGTGACCGCGCTTGGCATGCTCGCTCGTGTCGACAACGGTTACCCCACCTTCTTCTCCGAGATGACGCTGCTCACTGCGCTGCGAACGGCTGCAACATCCGTTCTCGCCGCTCGTGCACTCGCTCGCCCGGATTCCTCTGTGCTCGCCCTCATCGGTACCGGCACCCAGTCAGAATTCCAGGCGCTCGGATTCCGTGCGGCCTTTGGCATCACGCAATTGCGCATTTGGGACACCGACCCTGCAGCGCTCGACAAGTTCATTCGCAACATGGAGCCACTCGGCTTCGAAATTGTGCGTGCGACCTCCGCAGCGGAAGCTGCTGCTGGCGCTGACATCGTCACTACCTGCACCGCAGACAAGGCGAACGCGACAATCCTCACTGCCGACATGATCGAACCCGGCATGCACCTCAACGCCATCGGCGGAGACTGCCCGGGCAAGACCGAGCTCGAAGCCGAAATCGTTCGCAACGCGACAGTCTTCGTTGAGTTCCCCGAGCAGACCCGCATCGAGGGAGAGATTCAGCAGCTTGAAGCTGACTCCCCCATCACCGAGCTGTGGGAAGTTCTCGCCGGGCGCCGCGATGGCCGCACGAGTGAGACCGAAGTTACGCTCTTCGACTCCGTGGGCTTCGCAATCGAAGACTTCTCTGCCTTGCGTTACGTGTCTGATGCGGTTCGCGGAACCGACTACGCGGCAGACTTAGATCTGATCGCTAGCCCTGCGAACCCCAAGGACCTGTTCTCGCTCGTTTCGCGCGCGCCTGCACTGACCGCATAGGTCAGCGGTGAGCGTCCAGGCCCCCTCGGCCGCAGTATTGATCCGTCCGCACCTGTTCACGCCGAACAGTCAGACGGCAAGCGACAACGCATTCCAGTCCACCGATCCAACGCGAACACCGGATGAGATTGCCCGCGCCGCGTATGCAGAGTCCACCCAGGTGGCCGAAACGCTGCGCGACGCTGGCGTCAACATCCACGTGTTCGAGGACACGGAGAGCACGCGCCCTGACAGCGTGTTCCCCAACAACTGGTTCTCCACTCACAGTGGAGGGCGGGTTGCGGTGTACCCGATGTATGCGCCCAATCGTCGGACTGAGCGTCGAACCGACGTCATTGAGATGCTCAAGAACGATTTTCGGGTGCAAGACGTCGTGGATTACTCGGGGCTTGAGCATGACGGCATTTACCTTGAGGGCACCGGTGCGATGGTGATCGACCACACCAATCGGGTGGCCTACGCTGCGGAATCGCACCGCGCCAATCCACTCGCACTTGAGCGTTTTTGCGCGTCGTTCGGCTACGAGCCGATGATGTTCGAAGCCCGAGACAGTCACGGTGTGCCGATTTATCACACCAACGTCATGATGTGCATTGCTACCGACTTTGCAATGATCGGCCTCGACCTGATTGCCTCGGGTGATCGGCGAATGGAGATGGCGGAGCGGCTGACGGCGCCCGGTCGTACCCTGATCGACCTCACGGCAGATCAGATTTCGAATTTTGCGGGCAACGCCTTGGAACTCAAGGGATCACACGGCCGAATCTTGGCCCTGTCGACCCGTGCACTCGCTAGTCTCACGTCAGCTCAGCGTTCGGTAATCGAGGCGAGCTGCGAAATCGTGCCGTTAGATATTCCGACGATCGAGCTGGCTGGTGGTTCGGTGCGCTGCATGGTGGCGGGCATCCATTTGGATCGACGTTCACGTATGGCTGCGGATGTTGCGGCGGGCGTTCCTGCCGCTGGTACCACCGAAGCAGCACCGACAGCGGGCGCTTAGCGGTTAGTTGTTGCTGCCGGAGCACTCCGGCAGCAACAACTCGCTGACCGCAGTTCGGACTGCAGCCGCGCTGTGGAGGTCAGGAAACGGCTTGCTTAAAGCCGAGCGTCGCATCCGCAAGCGGCCGAAGGTGTTCGGGGATGTCGCGCCCCTTGGCCTGCATGGACTGCGCCCAGAGGCGCCCAGCACGGTACGACGACCGAACGAGGGGGCCCGCGAGCACGCCGAGAAATCCGATGTCCTCCGCCTCGGCCTTGATATCGATGAACTCTTCAGGGCGCACCCATCGGTCCACCGGGAGATGGCGTGGGCTTGGCCGCAAATACTGGGTGACGGTCATGATGTCTGTGCCGGCGTCATGCAGATCTTGCAGTGCCTCACTAATCTCGGCTCGAGTCTCGCCCATGCCGAGGATCAGGTTCGACTTCGTGATCATTCCGGCGGTGCGCGCCTGCGTCAGAACATCGAGTGACCGCTCATACCGAAACGCTGGGCGGATGCGCTTGAAGATCCGCGGGACGGTCTCAACGTTGTGGGCAAACACCTCTGGGGCTGCCGAAAACACCTCGTTGAGTAGATCAGGATTGCCCGAGAAGTCGGTAGCGAGAATTTCTACACCAGTGCCAGGAGCTTGGGCGTGAATCTGGCGGACGGTCTCGGCGTGCAACCAGGCACCTTCGTCAGGCAGGTCGTCGCGGGCGACGCCCGTGATCGTTGCGTAGCGGAGGTTCATCGAGACTACGGATTCGGCAACGCGGCGAGGTTCGTCAGTGTCGTACGCCGCCGGCTTGCCCGTGTCGATTTGGCAGAAGTCGCAGCGCCGGGTGCACTGAGCACCGCCGATCAGGAAGGTGGCCTCTCGATCTTCCCAACACTCGAAAATGTTGGGGCATGCGGCTTCCTGGCAGACTGTGTGCAGGTTCTCGCTCTTCACGAGCTCTTGAAGCTGCCGGTATTCGGGTCCCATTCTGGCCGTGGTCTTGATCCATTCGGGCTTGCGCTCGATTGGAGTCTCGGCGTTGCGGATCTCCAAGCGCAGCATTTTGCGGCCCTGCGGTTCGGCGCTCATGCGTGCACCGGCGCCCACATGTCGGCGAATTTCGTTTGAACCAACGGAATCACATCCTCCGGCCGTATCGTGCGGCCAAGCACCTTGGTGATTGAGGTGACACCAGCATCGCGGATGCCGCAGGCAACAATGTGCTCGTACGCATCGAATGAGTTCGAGCAGTTCAGGGCAAAGCCGTGCATTGTCACTCCTTCGGCGACGCGGATTCCGATAGCAGCGATCTTTTCATCGGGCCCGGCGGTAGTCACCCAAACCCCCGAGCGGTTTTCTACTCGATGCCCGTGCACGCCGAGTTCGGCGAGCACATCGATCAGAAACTCTTCGAGCTGGCGCACATAGGCAACCACGTCGATCGGCTCTGGCAGTCGCAGGATCGGATAACCGATCAACTGCCCGGGACCGTGCCAGGTGATCTTTCCCCCACGGTCGGCGTCAATGACGGGGG
>Ga0307486_1002605_pt1 | contig 12445 bp, 11 predicted proteins | sample CBIW02metaG_FD_203663 | JGI IMG/M metagenome (GOLD analysis project Ga0307486, IMG submission 203663) | Sea-ice brine microbial communities from Beaufort Sea near Barrow, Alaska, United States - CBIW 0.2 | ecosystem: Environmental > Aquatic > Marine > Coastal | place: USA: Alaska | collected... | reverse complement strand
ACTTATCAACGGCTGACTAATGAAACACAGCCATCATTATTTTAACAAACCGCCGTATACCGAACGGTACGTACGGTGGTGTGAGAGGACAGATAGGGGATTAACCCCTATCTTCCTACTCGATTTATGAGCTTGTTCAAAGTCGTCACTTATAAAGGAGACTTCATCCCAATCAAAGGGATCACTCTTTCACCGAGCCTTCACCCCGAACTTGTTTCAGGGTCTGGCCATAGGAAGAAAAGTAAAATTATACGGATGCTGAAACGAGTTTCAGCATGACGGGTAGGACTTGCATGGATGGTCTCCCAACATGATAAATTAAGTAGAAAGGATCTTTGCTACTCGGAAATCCTCTTCATCGACTGATTTATCATCAACAATGGCTTTCTTAATTGGGGTATAGACTACTTTATTATTGATCAAACCCGCCATTACGTCGTACTTGCCCTGTAGTAATCCTTCTACAGCAGCTACTCCAAGTTTGGAAGCTAACAGCCTGTCATATGAGCTTGGTGAACCACCTCGCTGCAAGTGTCCCAAAATCGTAACTTTAATATCGAAGTAGGGTAGGTGCTTTTTTACTAAGTTGGCTATTTCACCAGCTCCCCCACTTTTACCGCCTTCAGCTACGATGACGATGTTGGAAGATTTTTTAGCTTTAGTTCTGATTTTAAGCTTATCTACCAAATGTTCGATGGGCATTTTCTTTTCAGGGATCAATATTGCTGCAGCAGCACTTCCAATTCCCGCATTGATAGCAATGAATCCAGCATCTCTACCCATTACTTCCACAAAGAATAATCGATCATGAGAAGTGGCTGTATCTCTGATCTTGTCGATGGCTTCGATCGCAGTATTGCAAGCAGTATCAAATCCAATAGTGGAGTCAGTGCCGGAAAGATCATTATCAATGGTTCCAGGAAGACCAATTGCTGGTATTCCGTACTCTTGATAGAATAAATGAGCACCTGTGAGAGAACCGTCACCACCAATTACTACCAAGGCATCAATGCCATGAGTTCTTAGATTTTCGTAAGCAAGCTTTCTACCTTCAGGAGTACGGAAGTCAGCACTTCTTGCAGATTTAAGAAAAGTACCGCCACGCTCTAAGACATGTGTAATATGCTTTGACTCTAATCTTTTAATATCATTTTGGATCATCCCTTCGAATCCACGATAGATGCCATACATATCTATATCATAATACAATCCAGTTCTAACGACTGCACGTATAGCCGCATTCATCCCGGGAGAATCTCCGCCTGAAGTTAATACGCCGATTTTTTTTATGACTTTAGGTTCCATTATAGGTTTGCAATTAAGGCTTTAAACATTAAATCCGCAGAGGCTGGGTTAGTAGCCAAAGGAATATTGTGAACATCACAGAGTCTCATAAGCATCTGTACGTCAGGTTCGTGTGGATGTTTCCCCAGAGGATCACGGAAGAAAATGACCATATCAAGTTTTTTCTCCGCTACCATGGCAGCGATTTGAGCATCTCCACCAATTGGACCAGAGAGAAGTTTCTGAACGTTGAACCCAGATTTTTCTATATGTGATCCCGTAGTGCCAGTAGCTACTAACTCAGTATCTGCTTTTTGAAGAGTATCGCGGAATCCACTTAAAAAATGCACCATGTCAGCTTTTTTGCCGTCATGGGCGATAAGGGCAATTTTCATTGATAGTTGTCTAATAGGTTGAATCCAAAGTTAAGAATTTTCTTTGCCAGATATACAGTTATTTCACTATCCGTTGAATAACAAGCTACTGTATTTGATTTGAAATTATCAATGAAAATAACTAGCTGTAATTGATCAGGTGGATCGCGGGAATACACCCTAAGATAGATTCGAGAGTGATCATTTCAACTCTTTGATGCACTTATTATGAAGTCCCAGTTTTGGTCATAACAAGCTGGCAACTAAGAAAATTCGATAGTTGCCAGAATTGTGTTTCTCCCTTTTCTAAATCAAATTTTCCAGATAGAGAAGAAAGGAATATTCCCTGGCCAGTTCTTTCAACGCATTAAACCTACCAGAAGCTCCACCGTGACCGGCTTCCATATTCGTGTGTAGATACAAATGGTTTGAATCTGTCTTTAAATCCCGGAGTTTGGCGATCCATTTGGTCGGCTCCCAATACTGCACCTGACTATCGTGTAGGCCAGAAGTAATGAGCAAATTGGGATATTTTTGAGCGGAAATATTGTCATAAGGTGAATATGAAAGCATATAATCGTAATATTCCTTATCCTTGGGATTTCCCCATTCCTGAAATTCACCTGTGGTGAGGGGGATAGTTTCGTCAAGCATAGTAGTGACAACATCGACGAAAGGCACTGCTGCAATTATGCCATTGAATAAATCTGGGCGCATATTCATTACTGCTCCCATCAATAACCCTCCGGCACTACCACCCATAGCGTAGAGATGTGATGGTGAGGTATATTTCTCAGTAATTAGGTGCTCTGCAGCAGCTATGAAATCAGTGAACGTATTACGCTTTTTGAGCATTTTTCCATCTTCATACCAATTTCTGCCCATATCTTCTCCCCCACGAATGTGTGCTATGGCAAAGACAAAACCTCTATTTAGCAAGCTTAATCTACTAGTGGAGAAATAGGCATCCATACTGAACCCGTAAGAGCCGTAGGAATAAAGCAAAAGTGGATTTTGACCATCTGGGGTGAATTTATCAATCTTATAAATTAAAGAAATAGGTACCATCGCTCCGTCAGATGCTTTAGCCCAGATTCTAGAAGAGGCATATTCTGATGCTGAATACCCACCAATTATTTCCTGTTGCTTGAGCAAGGTTTTTTGATGGGTGCGCATATTGTAATCGTAGGTACTTGCGGGAGTTACTAGGGAATTATAGCCATACCTGAGTAACTCCGTTTCAAACTCTGGATTAGTACTAATCCATGCGGTATAAGTTTGGTCTTCGAATGGAAGTACTTGTGGTGCAGAGCCATCCCAAGGATGGACTGTAATAGTGCAAAGTCCATTGCTACGTTCTTGCACAACTAAGTAATCTGCGAAAATATCAAAATCTTCAAATAAAACTTTTTCCCGATGAGGAATTACATCTTCCCAATAATCAAGACTAGGGGAAGAGATAGGAGCTTTTACCAGCTTGAAATTTTGAGATTGATGATTTGTTCTTATCCAGAAATGATCTTCGTAGTGATCAACTGCATATTCTAGATGAGGAATTCGCTCTTGTATCAACTGAAATTCTCCAGATGGATGGGAAGCATCCAAGAATCTTATTTCTGATGAAATGGTGCTTTCAGAATGAATCATTAGAAATTGCTCTGACTTTGTCATGTGCACCATACAGGAGAATTCCTCGTCATCTTCCTCGAATATTAATTTATCTTCAGAAACGTTTGTGCCCAAAATATGAGAGAAAACCTGATTCGCTCTAAGCGTGTGAGGATCTTGCTTGGAGTAGAATATGGTTTTATTATCAGCTGCCCAGGCAAAATTTCCTGTGATGTGCTCAATTCTATCGGTGAGTAGTTCACCGGAAATTAAATTTTTGAATTGAATGGTGTAAATTCTTCTTCCTACCTCATCGCTTGCAAAACCCAGAAGCTGCAGATCTGGACTAGCAGAGGTAGCTCCTACATTATAATAACTTTTGCCTTCTGCTAATTCGTTGACGTTGAGAAAGACTTCTTCCTGAGCATCTAAATTTCCTTTTCTTCTACAGTAAATGGGATATTCTCCGCCTTTTTCATACTTAGCATACCAATAATAGCCGGATTTTAGATACGGAACACTTTGGTCATCTTCCTTGACTCTAGCTTTCATTTCCTGAAAGAGATCCTCTCTAAACTCGTCGGTTGATTTAAGGCTTTCGGATAGATATTGATTTTCAGCTTTGAGGTATTCGATGACTTCTGGGTTTTCACGATCTCGCATCCAATAGTAATTATCGGTTCTTTGGTGAGCATGAACTTCAAGTGTCTGAGGTATTTTTTTGGCGATTGGTGCCTTCATAAGTTACTTAGTTTTCGGGTGGAAATCTTAAAGATAGAGCTGTTATAATACACTTAATACCAACACATTAGCTATCTTTATTTGTAAGTGTTCTTAATCAAAATGTGATTAAAGTAAATTTACTGTTGGATTGAAAGTTTTTTTTAGGAATATTCATACTCTCAAACAACCATCAACCACATTAATATGGGATTTATTAAAGATTTCAAAGACTTTGCCATTAAAGGTAATGTAGTCGATTTGGCAGTAGCAGTGATTATCGGTGGAGCTTTTGGCAAAATAGTTTCCTCCTTTGTCAAAGACATTGTGATGCCGCCAATTGGGCTCCTTTTAGGAGGCGTCAAATTTACCGATTTGGCAGTGGTGTTAAAGGAAGGAGTAACTAATGCAGCTGGTGAAGTGATTGAAGCACCTGTATTATGGACTTATGGCATTTTTGTTCAGAATGTCGTAGATTTTCTCATCATAGCACTTGTTATTTTTATTGCTGTGAGATTGATCAGCAATCTCAAAAAGAAGGAAGAAGTGGCTCCTACACCTCCGCCACCAGCACTTTCTAAATCGGAAATACTCTTACAAGAAATCAGAGATCTATTAAGGAGTAAATAATTTGAGTATGAAGCACACTATTTTCGCTGTCGTTGATAGATATGTCGAGTAAACTCCCTCATTACTCCGTTGAGTTGTAGAATCTGATTATAAGTAACGACACTCGATAGATCTTTCACGAACTTTTCCTCTTCTACAATCATTTTTCGCTGAATATCAAAACGTTGGTTCAATCTGGATTTTGCATCTGATTCGCTGATATTCTCATCTTTGGTTCTACTCAGCCCAGAAATAGTTCGGAGATTCGTGCTTCTGTTTTCAGAAAATTCATTAAATATTGGCCAGAATTTCTCTGCTTGAATGGTCGTTAGATTTAAGCGGGTCGTGATAAAAGCTACTCGTGCAGTTTCTAATTTTTCTTGATCATAATGAGACCTGGATTTAGATTCCTGGGCCATTACTACTGTAGTGAAAAGCAAAAATAGGACGGAGGTGATTAATGTTAATTTCATAATTTTAATACCAAATTTGTTGATCTTCAGTCCAAGAATCATCTGCTACAAATAACTCTTCATCAATGATGTCATCTAGAATAGCGTCGGGATCATCCGACATATTTAATACATCTTCGGCAGTCCAATATTGACTGTCAATGAATAGATCTATCTGTTGGTCTAGAATAAGTTCATTATTTTGGGGTGCGGTGTAATAGGATTGTCCTAGTCCAAAAACTAGTATGAATACAGCAGCTGCTGCAGCATAAGCAAGCCAATGAGTCTTCTTCTTTGATCCTATGACAGACATAATTTCCTCAGGAAGATTTTCGAAATAATCTTCGGGGGGGTTGAAATCATGAGATTTGGGAAATTTTTGCATGGTAGTCATTAGACTTGATATTTTTCGAATAGTTTACTCTTCAGATAAGGATTTTTCAATTTTTTTTACGGCATGGTGGTAACTCGCTTTTAAAGCCCCAATGCTAGTCCCGGTAATTTCTGAGATTTGCTCATAGGTCAAATCTTCTTGACACTTGAGATGAAATACAAGTCTCTGTTTGTCAGGAAGCTTGAGAAGCGACTTTTGTAATAACAGCTGGATTTGATCTCCGTTGAGGGTTCCGGGTTGATCTAGAAATGACGCCATTTTTTCCTGATGATCATTAATGGAAAAAAAGTGTCTTTTTTTCTTTTGTGCAAGGAAGGTCAGCGCCTCATTAGTTGCGATTCTATATAGCCAGGTGAACAAACTGGAATTGCCGTGAAATCTGGCGATATGCTTATGGGCTTTAACGAAAGTATCCTGAGTTAAATCGTCAGCATCTTCATGGATTAGAACCATTCTTCTGATGACGCGATACACTCTCTTTTGGTAGGCCAAGATAAGCGCTCTAAAACCTATCTCCCTTGACTTTGGATTATGGATGAGTTCTAAAATTTCTTGATCACCTTTATTTGTCATTCCATTTTAGATCCAATTTATAGAAAAGGGTTTATCCTGGGTCAAAAAATAGGTGCTTAATACCTGATATTCAGAGGAAAAATAAATTAGTAAAGTGGTCTTGGACTTATATTTCTAAAATATAATCTAAGATACCTGCATTTTTCCCCTTAGGTCTGGTAACTAAAAGAGGTAAGCTGTCATTATAACGAATCAGTCGCTCAGCCACACTCCCTATGAATAATGCAGTAGCAGCAGTCCTGCCTTTTGCTCCAATAATGATTCCGTCTGCTGATAACTCCAATGCTTTTGCTACGATCTCTTTTACCGGATCGTCGTGTTTATCCTGTGAGTAAATAGGAGTGATATTATTGCCTTTGATATCTATTTTTCTGATAAATTTCTTATAATTAATCTCGGCATGCATATGCATGATCTGAGTAAATTCATCATAAGTTTTGCCTGTATAATGATAGCCTGAAGGGACAGAAAAGACATTTTGGCAGATTATTTCTATTCCACCATGTTTCTCACCTATGATTATTGCTTCCTCTAAAGCATCTTTAGAATAATCTGAAAAATCAGATGGTACTAAGATTTTATTGAGCTTGGCAGGTGAATTTTCGGGAACGATCAACAAAGAGCAACTCGCTCTCCTTGCTAATCTGAGTGAGGCTACACCGGTACCAGGTAGATTGACTTTGCGGCCAATGATAATCATATCGGCAGATTTCTCTTCGGCGAGTTTAAGAATTTTCTTAGAAAGTGATCCTTCTTTTACGATATAATTAAAAGAAAACCCTTTAGGATTAGGGAAATACTCCTTTACCGAAGCTTCCATGTTTTCCCTTCGCTCGTTGATCATATTTTCTACAAGATTGGGAAATTCCTCAATTACTTCTTTGGGGATACCAAGATGCCTGATCACATTAATGAAATAGATCTTTTTGGTCTGATTTACTTTGGCTAGAAATGCCGCATGCTGAATAAGAGTCTGATCCAGGGAAGTTTGATCAAGACAAACTATCATCTTTTTAATCAAATACATATCGTATCAATGATTTTGAACCCTTAAATTTAAAGGTAATAAGCCGATATGAATACTTAATTCAATTATAAAATTCTGATTTTTATATAATTTCAGTTTTCTGAACATGTTCAGCAGATATTTTCCATAAAAAATAGAAATAATATTTTGAAGTAGGATGCTGTGGGTCAAATCTTTTGGTGAGTAAATAGTTGTATTGCTAACTATTCAAAGGAAATTATGCCAACCCTGTCTGGAATTAATCGTATATTTATGGTGTCCGGGTCGTCGACATGTTCAAACTTCACAAATTACATTAATACCGAGTGAAGCCCTTCTCAAAAACAGGCCTCATCCCGATCCCGATAGCGGAACAATTGGGACCTCGCCCCTAAAAAGCAGGCTAACAGTGGAAGTTTGCGGTAAACAGGCAGCTCAAATCTTGTCAAGTAGGAGGTTTGCAACACTCTAAGATCCGGACACTTTATTTTTTTAGCCTCTCACGAATCCAGGCCCACTCTTCTTTTCCAGTTCCAAAAAGTATCGATAAGAATAAGTACATCCCCAGTATCAGGCAAGAAGTTATCACAATGTCTAGCAATGGGCTAACAAAACCCGGTAAAAAATATGTAGGAAGGGAAGCGAAAATCCCTACGAGTAAGATTTTTAATGTTTCGCTCGAAAATGGATCAAAACCCAATTTAATCTTGAGAAACAAATATTTAACAAGGTTGAATAAAAACATCACAACTACTGAAGCCATTGCTGCACCTTCTATTCCATAAATGGGTATCATCAGATAGTTTAACAAGATGATCAGCACACTCATGCCAATAGTGGCTACTAAGTTGAATTTGTAATGCTGGGAGAAAACTAATATTTCACCGTTAATAGAGAAAACTACATCAAAAAGTTTTCCCATACCTATCAAAAAAACCACCCACTTGCCAGATTCATAGATTTCACTGTTAGGGATATAATGATACAGACTGTCAATATTTGACCAGATTCCTATAAATAACAGTAAACAGAGATAAAATTGTCGATTGGAAATTTGTTTATATAAGGTGTTTATTTCCTCATGCTGATTTTTTGAAAAATGCGCTGCTATGACTGGCATTACGACTTGAGAGATTGCTCTACGAGGTAATTCTATGACCAGCGCCATGCTAAAGGCAATGGAATAAATTGCATTGGCTTCCAGACTGATCATCGAACTGACCATAATGCTGTCAATTTTCATTATCAGGGTAGATGCTGCAGTGGCTAAGAAGGTGATTAAACTGAATTGAATAAAGGTCGTTCTAAATCCTTTTGGGAAATTACTCCAGTTGAAATCAAATTTTAAGACTCCAAGCCAAAGGAAATATATTAAAACACTCAAAAGTGTCAGTCCATACACTCCAGTTAACCCAAACATCATCTGATTAAAATCTATCCATCCAAGCAGGTAGGAGCCTACTAACACAGAAGTAAATAACCGGAGCAAAACCTCTCTTGCTAAAGTTGGGACAGCTATTTTCAGATAGGATCTCCCAAATGCATCTAGAATACTGTTTAGCAAGGCGAAAAGAGTGATGAGCAATACTACTCCAAAGAAATCCACAATCTCCGGAGAGTTGACAGCAAAGAGGCTGATGATTTGTTCTTTAAAACCCAAGAAAATTGTTGAAACTAATAAAAACCCACCTAGAGAAACCAATAATCCATAGCTTAGAAAAGCGGACTGATTCGCTTTTAGCTGAGGAAAATAACGTGTAATTCCGTGTCCTACGCCGAGCTGGGCAAAAGGGACGAAGAGCAGACCTAGATCTTGAATGGTTCTAAAAGTTCCAAGTTGCGAAGCATCTAAGGCATATGGATAGAGCCACAGTACGTTGAAGTAACCAACGACAACTCCCAAATAGGAAAAAATAGTGGTTTGTATACTCTGCTTGGCTACTGTGCCCATGAGCCCAAAAGTATTAAAAAATCAGGAATAATGAGTGAATCAGTTTTTAGCGCACTTGTCACACCCACCCTCAGACCCTGATTTGGTGAAGAATTTTCTATACAGGAATCCAAGTGCTGCTAATACGATAAGTCCTACTACTATTTGTTGCCACATGATCAGGATAAGATTTGATAAACAATGAAAGCAGAAATATATGCCAAAGCGGTCATATACACTGTTTGAATCAACGGCCATTTCCAACCTTTAGTTTCACGATACACTACCGCAAGGGTACTCATGCACTGCATAGCAAAGGCATAAAACACCATTAAAGAGAAAGCAGTCGCTGTATTATACACTTTATCGCCTGTCTCAGGATTAATTTGTTGATTGAGTTTTTGGCGGATAGTCAGTTCATCTTCTGTATCGCTACCGATACTATATATTGTTGCGATGGTAGATACGAAAACCTCTCGTGCGGCAAAAGATGCGATTAAGGCTATTCCAATTTTCCAGTCATATCCTAGCGGTTTGATCACAGGTTCGATTGATTTGCCCATAATTCCTATAAATGAATTTTCTAGCAATAGGGAAGAGGTTTCATTTTGGATCTCAGCAATTTGCTCCTGATCGGTAGTTTTCTCAATTTTTAGAGCCCCTTCTGTGCGGATTTTATCCATTCGCTGTGAAGGACCATAGGATGCCAACACCCAAAGTATGATGGAAATTGCCAAGATTACCTTACCAGCTTCCGTTACAAAAGTTCTGGATTTATTGTACATGGTGATAATAACATCTTTCCATCTTGGTGTGCGATAGGAAGGAAGCTCTACCATCAGAAAACTCTTCTCTTCTGTTTTTAGAATATTCTTTAACATCAAGGCAGTGAATAGAACACCTACCACTCCAAGAATGTAGAGTGAAAGTAAAGCAAAAGCTTGAAGATTGATTACGCCCAAAACGGTTTCATTAGGGACTACCAAACCGATTAGGATTACATATACAGGAAGTCTGGCAGAGCAGCTCATCAATGGAGTCACCATGATAGTAATGATTTTTTCTTTCCAGTTACCAATATTTCTGGCAGCCATGACTCCGGGAATTGCACAGGCGACACCTGATACTAACGGAACTATACTTTTGCCATGAAGCCCAAATGGCCGCATCCATCTGTCCATCAGAAAGACGACTCTAGACATATAGCCGGTATCTTCCAGAAGGGCCAAAAACCCAAACAACATTGCAATCTGGGGGATGAAAATTACGATACCGCCTATACCTGGAATAATTCCTTCGGTCAGTAAATCACTCAAAGGTCCGTTTGGCAGTGAACTCGAAACCCATCCCGCCAATTCCGCGAAAAACCCATCAATAAGATCCATCGGGACAGTAGCCCACGCAAATATAGCTTGGAAAATAAGTAGAAGAATTGCCGTAAAAATCAGATATCCGAATATTGGATGCAATAGTATTTTGTCTATTCCTCGATCTTCCTTGAGCTTAGGCGCTTTAACGACTGCTTTTTCTAAAATTTCGGTTATTTTACGATATCTGATTTTTGTTTCTTCTAACTGTGCAGCGTCTAGGTCAAGATTCGTTTCATCAAGTTTTCTTTGAATCCAAGCCTTGTCAGCGGCGGATACAGTCTTGTCTTTCAGCCCAAATCGAAGACTTTGATAAGCTTGGTAATAATTAGATAGACTAAATTTATTTTTTACCTCTTCAAGAGTCGCCTTTGGAACAAGCTCTTCAATGGTGACAAATCCAGCAGATTTATTGAAGTTTTGCTGATGTATTAATTCACGAATTTGATCCAAACCTTTGGCGCCACGAGCGTCAGTGCTTAGGATTGGTATTCCTAAAGCCTTGAATATTTCAAAGGTTTTGATCGAAATATTCTTTTTGACAGCAACATCCGTCATATTTAAAATCAAAGCCAGATTTAAACCCAAGTCCATTAGTTGGGTGGCTAAAAATAATCCTCGGGATAGTTGACAAGAATCAATGACCATCATGACGAAATCAGGTCTTGCCTCTTCATTAAGTTCATTCAGAACTCTGTGGGCTATTATTTCGTCTTCCGAATTAGGGTATAAACTGTAGGTGCCTGGTAAATCAATTATTTGATATTTACTTCCTTGATAGTTCATAAACCCGGATTTTTTGTCTACCGTGACCCCGGGATAATTGCCTATTTTCTGGGTCATGCCCGTGAGTTGGTTGAAAATAGTGGACTTGCCAACATTAGGATTGCCTATGATGGCAACCTTGGGTATTTTTACTAAGGAAGTTGATATGGACTCTGACATTGATTTCACAACAATTGTACTTCTATAAGGGCAGCCTCAGATTTTCGAAGGGCAAGTATTGATTCCTCTAACTTGAAAGCCATAGGGCCTCCCATCGGAGCGATATGATTTAGAATAATTGTTTTGCCAGGTAAAAACCCTAATTCCATCAAATTTATCTTCAACGGTGAATCTGCAATTTCCTGAATAATGGCTGCTCGTTTTTTCGGAATTCTATCAGCTGTTATTATCATAATTGATTTAGGTCTTATGACCAAAAGCAAAATTAAGATTATTTGGAATTAATCTAAAGAAAAACGTATAAGATTTTAATCATGTTTTATACTGACGGCGAAAAGTGCATCAAAATTCACTTTGTTTGATATCTAATAGATAAGTTGTCATGAATAATAGTCTTAAAAGTAGCCTAGAAGGGATTAAAATTTTCATACAGCTAAGGAAAAGCAAAGTGTATTTAGATGATTTTATTTTTCAATCAGTTGAAAATGAACGCTGTATTTGATTACCAGTTCTTAAATTTTTTGATGAAATTTTAACTCTTCGGTAATTTTAGCTCTATTAACCTTATAGTGGAAGTTCAGGTTAACGTCTCGAATGCGGAAGTGATCCATGAACGATATAACACTGAGTTGTTATTTTTTCCAGGTGAACATATTATAGCAACATGCTCGAATTAAAGCAAGCACTTCTTAGTAAAATTTACTTTTTAGGTAGAGTGTAGGGAAAAGGAAAAAATAATAATTCTGCACTTAAAGCGACTAGAATGAGATCCATGGGAATGGAAGGAAATTAGAATTCTTGGTAAGGATGAGATTATAAAATAGTAGTCATTCTAGTTTGAGGAGCATTTTTGACGTACTGAGATTTCAGTTGAAGACATCGGGCAAATGATTAGGGTAAAAAGTGATTTAATTTGTAATTACATAAAGTCTATCTTATAATTACACAAATAAATACTATCTTCCCTTAAAAAAGATACTTATGGGAAGACCAGTGCTAAAAATCAAGGGGTATTCTCCGGAGGAGATAAAAGCCCTGATCAAAAAAGATGAACGGTACACGATTGGCCTGAGGCTATACGCGGTGTACCAGGTAGCTCTGGGACAGCCCAGCAGAAAACTGGAGGAGCTGTACCAAACCAGCTTCAAACAGATAACCAACTGGGTGCACCGCTTTGAGCAGG
>Ga0307486_1002604_pt1 | contig 12447 bp, 16 predicted proteins | sample CBIW02metaG_FD_203663 | JGI IMG/M metagenome (GOLD analysis project Ga0307486, IMG submission 203663) | Sea-ice brine microbial communities from Beaufort Sea near Barrow, Alaska, United States - CBIW 0.2 | ecosystem: Environmental > Aquatic > Marine > Coastal | place: USA: Alaska | collected... | reverse complement strand
GCTCTCGCGGTGACCGTGTGAGTTACCGGACACCGCAGGGCGCCGAAGTCGTCGTGCACGTTGTCGATGCACGACCGTTCGGCAGCTAGGACCGACCGGCTAGAGCCCGGCCAGCCTCCTACCCGCGCCAAGAACCCGGTTGGTCAGCGTAGTCCGCGCGAGTGGCGCGATGTCGTGGGCGCAATCGGCGGCACTGCGGAACCAAGGTCTGAGCGCGAGGATGACGATCCGGAGAGCGGAGAGTGACAGGCTCCTTGGTCTGGGCGTCTACCGACGAGGAGAGCCATTCTCGATCCCATCTGGTCCTTCCAGGTGGCGGACCAGCGTTGTGGACGACGGTCCTCTCCTTCTATATAGTCCGGTTAGGGCTATTCATTTGACCGGAGTAGTTTAGGGCGCATGGTGACGGAGCGGCCGCGAGCGGGTGTGCATTACCCGCGGTCGGCTGGGGAGTTCCGGTCGTGGTTCGGTACCGATGCGGACTGCTTGGATTATCTGGACTGGCTGCGGTGGCCGCATGGGTTCGTGTGCCCGCGCTGTGGGCACGTCGGCGGGTGGGCAGTCGCCGACGGCGGCTACAGGTGCGCCTCTTGCAACGGACGGACGTCGGTCACGGCGGGAACGATGTTCGACCGCCGCAGGACACCGCTGACGGTGTGGTTCGAGGCATGCTGGATGTTCGCCTCGGGCAAGGACGGGATGTCCGCGTTGAGTCTGCAGCGTTCACTGGAGATCGGCTCGTATCCAACCGCGTGGGCGATGCTGCATCGGCTGCGCTCGGTGCTGGTGCGGCCGGGCCGGGATCGGTTGACCGGCACCGTTGAAGTCGACGAGACCTATATTGGTGGCGTGGAGCCAGGGCTGGCCGGCGGACGAGCCAAGGGCAAGAAAGCCCTGGTGGGCGTGGCAGTTGAGGTCTTGGAGACGCGAGGATACGGGCGTATCCGGATGGCGATCTTGGCCGATGGATCCGCTACATCGTTGCATGCGTTCGTCACCGAACACGTCGAGCCGGGCGCACGGGTCATCACCGACGGCTGGACCGGATACCGCGGCATCGACAAGCTCGGCTACACCCACGAGCCGCGCAGTCAACGGGCCGCGCAAGCTCGCGGAGAGGATCCCGGTGAACTACTTCCCGGCGTCCATCGCGTGGCCTCACTGGCCAAACGGTGGCTGCTGGGCACCCACCAAGGATCGGTCAACGAAGCGCACCTATCCAGCTACCTCAACGAGTTCGTCTTCCGCTTCAACCGACGCCATTCTCGCAGCAGAGGCATGGTCTTCTACCGCGTCCTCGAGCTCGCCGTCGCGCACGCTCCGGTGCGCTACCGCGACCTGGTCGCCAACCCACAGCCGAAACTGACGCCGCCCACGCCGCCCGGAAAGCGCGGCCACCCGCCGACAATGGACAGGCCACCGGCGGCTCGACCATGGAGAACGCCCTGACCTGCGCAACTCCGGTCAGATGAATAGCCCAGAGTCCGGTATATAGAAGGAGCATGACTGTGGCCATCACGAGCATCGACCTCGACAAGGACCAACTTGAGCTGGCTCGCCAACTCACCGGGGCAACGAGCAACCGCGAAGTGGTCGAGTACGCTCTCGAGCTACTGATCGCGCAAAAGCGTCAGGTTCAGACCGTCGAGCGGATCATTGCGCGTGGGCCGGGAGACGTCGATGCTCCCGTCATCCATTACGACCTCGAGCGGTGACAACGTACATCGTTGACCAGAGCATCTGGTCGCGCATCGAGCGCGGTGGATGTATTGATTGCTTGTTACGCCATCGTCAACGACGCCGCAGTACTGTCCGTTGACCGCGACTTCGATGCCATTGCGCGAGCGACGAATGGCCGGTTTCGACACCAGTTCGTCGAGGTGGTCTGAAGTAGCGTCGAACCCGGTCAGTCCGCCGCAGGGACCAGCGGCCGGTTGGTCAAACGAGTCACGCAAACGCCCGGCGAGGAGAACGGGATGAGCTGGGTCGCCTGGACCTGATCGCCGATTTCGCGGAGCAGGCCTTGCATCAGACCGAGGTGCAATCCACACGTCACCTCAGGATGGTTTCTGGCCACGTCGAGCAGCGGACAGCGGTGCAGTTCGACGTCCGGGCCGGATGCGTCATCGTCCGCGGCGGTCTGCGTATGTGGGTCGAAGCCGAGCTCGTCGAGCACGGCCGTGAGGACCCCACGAGACATCACGCTGTCCTCGGCAATCGCCTGCCGACGGCGCGCGACAGCGCGGCCCCAGGTGCGCCCGGCCGCAGTCGCCGCAGCGGCCGGATCCGGCGTGTCCTGCTCGAGCTGGGCGGCCAGCGCCTCGGCCATGGCTCGATAGATTCCGGCGTCGTCCGGCGACGCATCGGTCGCTGCAGTGGCTGAGTAACCCATGCGAGGTCGACCACGCTCGGCGCGCGGTAGCGCTTGCTGGGTGGCCAGTCCGGCGCGAACGAGCTGCTGGAGGTGGAAGCGCACAGTGTTGGGGTGCAGCCCCACCTGATCGGTGATCTCGTCGACGGACATCGCGTCGGGTTGGGCGCGCAGCGCCTCCAGGGTGCGGACCCGGCTGCGACCGGCCAGCGCCCGATGGACGTGTTCGTTCGAGGTCACGCTGCGAGGACGGGATCGGCTTCGAGGGCCCGTACCGCGGAGGTGCCCCACACGACCGTGAACGGCGTGACCACCGTGAGGTCGATCGGCACGCCGAGCCTGACCCAGGCGTCCTGCCATTCCAGGACCCGCTGTAGAGCGCGCGTGCTGCGCAGACCTGCCTCAGCGGTGGCACGGTCGGCGTTCTGCACGTTCCTGTCGAGGAGGTCGACCGTTGCAGGCGTAGGAGCGGTCTGTGCCAAGCGCGCCAGTACGTCGGGATGCCCGATGTCCGCTCCATGGACCCAGTACGCCTCGAACAGTCGTTGACGCATCAGATCGCCGCGACCCGCGTGGCAGGCCTCGGCATAGGCGACTGCTGCTGCGCGCGTGCTCGGGATGAAGCTGGGTACACGGGCATCGAAGACCTCGCCGAGAAAGCCCAGTCGGCGAAGGCTGTACAACTCGCGCTCCCGAGCCGCTCGGGCACGTCCGTCGAGCCGGATTCCCGCGATCGGGATGGTCGGACGGAGCTCGACGGAGCACCACTTCGGTGCAGCCAGTCCGCGTGCGAGAAGTCGGTCCTGGCGCACGCTGGCCAAGTAACTGCTCGCGCTGGTGAAATCGCCGTAGATGGTCGTGCTGGTGTGAGATGACCTCGGGGATGCTGCGGTGACGGACATCAGGGCCTCCAGTCAGGTGATGGGCTTCTAGATCTCTTTTATACAATGAATCTTGTGAAAAAGATACGATCGAGCATTCGCTCGTCGACTGAAATTGCGGCGTGAATACGGACTTGCACAGTAGGGCCTCTTGTTTTAATACGAGGATCATGAGTATAAAGAGGAATGCGATCCTTCATTGCGCCCGGCGCGCTCTCTCCGGTCGAACCTGCTGGTGTCCTCGCGCAACTCGACCCATTCGCGATCGGCGAAGCCAAGCAGCAGGCTCGATGGGAGAACGAGGGCGGTTACTGCATCGGCGCTCGCGGCACCGCTCCATGAACCTGAGCTGAACTCATTGAGGCGGGCCGACCCTGCTGGCGTCCAGTACGAGCGACTGCCGGCGTTGGTGGACCGTCAGGTAGCGCAGGCCCTCGCCGCCGGCAGTGAACTGTCGCTGTGAACGGCGCGGCATCCACAGCAGGACGCCGGCTGACAGGTCGATGGTGTCGAGCTCGGTGACCAGTTGCCCGCTGCCAGCCACGACGTGGATGAGTACGTCAAGGTCAGGGCCGGTGTGTGTGTCTATGGTGCCGCCTGGGGGCAGTGCGATGACGTTCGAATCCAGGTCCCGCGTCCGCGCTTCGAGCTTCCAGACCGCACCCGTGACATCGGCTGCCTCGGTGTCGACGGTGAGTGTTGTGGTGTCGACCAGCACTCGGGGTAGCGGGGTGCTGGCCAGCTTGGTGATCCTGATGCGCCAGTCACGGGTCTCGCGGTTGAGGTACTCCCATGCGTAGCTTCCGGCGTGCTCGGTCTCGAACTCGTCGTGCAGGTGCTTTGGGTCGTGGTCGTTGACCAGCACGAACGCGCCTCCTGCTGGCAGATTGGCGTAGGTCGTGAAGATCGTGGGGTGCTTGTCGGGCTTGCGCAACTCGCGCACGTCAAGCTCGTGAACCTGCTGGTCATGGTCGGCCTGCAATGACATCTGCGTCTCCTCTGGATTGTTTATACAAGATGAACTTGTGTAAACTCTAGTCCATGACTTATGTGATCGCCGAGCCGTGTGTGGACGTGATAGATCGAGCCTGTGTCGATGAGTGTCCCGTCGACTGCATCTACGAGGGCGGCCGGTCGTTGTACATCCATCCCGACGAGTGCGTCGACTGCGGCGCGTGTGAACCGGTCTGCCCGGTGGAGGCGATCTTCTACGAGGACGACCTGCCCGATGAGTGGGCTCCGTACCTCGGAGACAATGACGCATTCTTCTCGGCCGCGCTGCCAGGACGCGAGGCAGCATTGGGATCGCCCGGCGGTGCTGCCAAGATCGGTGCACTGGGGGTGGACACGCCCCTCGTGGCAGGTGTGCCACCGCAGGGCGAGGCCGAAGGGAAGTGATGGCGATGACAGTGCAACGTCAACAGGCGGCAGGTCGCCGAGAACAGGTGCTGCAGGTTTTGCGGAACGCCGGGACTTCGATGAGCATCGTCGAGATCGCCGAACGCCTCGCGATCCACGTCAACACCGTTCGTTTCCACCTCGACACGCTGGTCAGCAACGGCCAGGTCGAACGCGCGACCGCAGAACTGCGGACTCCGGGGCGGCCTCCGCAGCTGTTCCAGGCCGTGCGTGGCATGGACCCGATGGGTCCGCGTCACTACCGAGCGCTGGCCGGGGCCCTCGTTGCGAGCCTGGCTGCTCAACCTGACCCCGGCCGTCGAGGCGTGGAGGCTGGGCGCGTGTGGGGGAGCCAGCAGGTGGCATCGGACCCTGACGTCATCGAGGGTGTGCCAGTGGACGCGGCCGAGTCGGTCGGACGGTTGGTCGAGATGCTTGACGAGATGGGCTTTGCTCCCGAGGCATCAGAACCGGCCGACCCTCTGCAGGTCGGCCTGCGGAACTGTCCGTTCCTCGAGTTGGCGGTGGACCGTCCCGACGTCGTGTGTCCGGTCCACCTGGGCCTGATGCAGGGCGCGATGCAGACCTGGGGCGCACCCGTCACCGTCGACCGCCTCGATGCCTTCGTCGAACCGGACCTGTGCATGGTGCACCTCAGTCACGTAGGAGTTCATGATGGAAGCCGTTAGTTTGACCGCTCTGGCCGACGAGCAGATCGCGGAAGCGCGAACGTCGTCAGCAGGCCGTAGTGTCCACACGATCTATGGCGGGAGGGACAAACGGATGCGTCAGATGGTCGTGGCGCTGCTGGCCGGACGGACTCTCGGCGAGCATGACAATCCCGGCGAGGCGACGCTGCAGGTGCTGACCGGGCGAGTGCGCCTGGATGCCGGCGACGACTCCTGGCCAGCAGGTGCCGGCGACCTCCTGGTGGTCCCGCAGATGCGGCACGACCTGGCAGCCATCGAGGACTCCGTGGTGTTGTTGAGCAGCGTCACGACCGCTGGCGAGTGACGACGCACTCCGATGCGCCCCGGACGATCGCCCCGGCCATCGTCCTGACCGTGATCGGTTGGTGTTGCGTTGTTCTTGGCGGTCTGGTCGCTGCCGTCACCGGACCTCTCGGCCTGACCGATGGCAGCTGGTTGGCGGCCTACTTGGTCTTGGTCGGGGGGGTTGCCCAGGTGGCCATGGGTGCGGCCCGTACCTGGTGCCGCCAGGACGCACAGCGGAGCAGTTGGGCCTGGACGCAGATCGGAACGTGGAACCTGGGTAATGTCGCCGTGATCGGGGGCACCGTGGTGGGCGAGCCGGTGGCGGTCGATCTCGGTTCGATGCTGCTGTTCGTCGCGCTGGCGATCGCATTGCACGCTGCTCGACCCTCCGCACTCTTCGCGGGGGAGGCCCGCGCTGCCGTGGCGTTGGCCCCGCGCCCGGTCCTCTGGGGCTACCGGGCGCTCCTGGTGGTGCTACTCGTCAGCATCCCGGTCGGCATGGTGCTGGCGCACGTGCGACACGGCTGACGGCACCGCAGGTTCGGACTACCGAGCGGCCTCGCAGACCCAGCCGTCCGGCGTGGCCCCGTTCGCAAGGAATTCATTCAGTGCAGCGGTGGCCTCCTCGGTGAGGTCGCTGTCTGCATGGGGGTAGATGAGCGGTTCTTCCTTGCTGTTGTGCTGGTCGAGCTGGGTCAGCAGCTCGCGGCAGGTGGTCGCCAGCGCATCGACGACATCGGGGCGATTGTCGTCGTTCAGCAGTTCGATGAGGTCATCCATCAGCTTCCACAAGGTGCCGTGTTCGCGCAACATCACCAGGACTGGCATCAGCACGCCGGCCTGCCGGATCGGCGGGAACACGAACTGCTCTTCGAGATAGATGTGTCGTCGCAATGCGTCGATCGTGCGTCTGACCGGTTCTGGATCCACCGCTCCGCCTTCGAGGCCTGCGACGAAGGTCTCGATTCCTGCGTCGATCTCCTCGTGTTCGCGGGTCAGCGCCTCTGACAGGTTCATGGTGTGTGTCCTCTCGACAGCGGTAGTGCCAACTGGGTCGAAGGCGATCAGGTGGCGAGGAATGCGCCGAGGATCACCAGGGTGACGCTGAGCAGGCCGAGTACGCCGCGCAACATCGCGGCAGCACGGGCGCCGTGGCGCACCCGAGCGGCCACCGTGGCGTCGTCGGGTGAGCTCAGCAGTTCTCGGCGCAACGCGGTCATGCGCCGGGCCTGGACCACCGCGACGGCCAGACTGGCCACCAATACGGCCGCGACCGCTGCTGTCACGGACAACAAGGCGTCCCAGTCATGACCGCGAAGCAGCACGGCGCCGGTGGCCAGCGCGACGACCAGCGCGGTGAGGCCGACCCGGAGGTAGGTTCGGCCGAGCGCGCGGAAGAACGCGACGCGATCCGCGGGATTGAGCGTGGCGGTGGCCGTGCGGGCGACCACCGCGATCGCCACGTAGCCGCCGACCCAGATGCTGGTGGCCAAGATCAGGACAGCCAAGGTGACTGCCTCGACTGTGTCAGGCATTGCGGTGCTCATGGCACCCCTTTCGGCAGTGACTCATCAGCGTGTTCATTCATACAAGTATGACTTGTGACAAATCTGCCAAGACCAGCACCCGGCCGGATCCCGGTCCTTGGCTGACGTCGCAGATCGGTCAGTTCGCCGGAACGTCACGGGACCGGAAGGCTCCCAGCGCACCTGTGCCCACGAGGGCGACCGAGACTGCGGTGGCGGCCAGGGCGAAGCCGCTGGCGTCCTCCAGCGGGACCCGGCCGACCCAGATCAACGGTGAGAGGTTGATGACCCAGTCCGGCAACTGCAGAGTGTCGCCGAGTACCGCCACGATCGTCACGAACACCAGGGGGAGCCAGCCGGCCCACAGCCAACGCGGCCGTAGGCCGTACAGGGCGAGTGCGATGGCCAGCAGGAGAGCCGCGGCCGGCAGATATGCGAACGTTGCGCCGACCAGATCGATGACCTGGGAGGAATCGCCGGTCGACAGCGCATCGGCGATCCCCAGTCCCAACCCGCCAGTGGCAGCGATGAGGACCAGACCGGTGGTGAGGACCACGACGTGCGCGCCAAGCCAGCGCCACCGGCTGAGGCCGCCGGCGAGCATCGGTTCGAGCCGCCCCAGATCCTCCTCCTGGGCCGCCCGCGCGACTCCGGAAATCGCGAATCCCATGCAGATCAACGCGATCAGGATGACCACGAACGAGACGAACGCGTTGGAACCGTCGCCGTCCCCCGCGAGGATGTCGTTCAATGTTGCGTTGCCGGCGGCCACGGTGGCGAAGGCGTCGCCGAGCGATCCGAAGCTTGCCCCGACGAGGGCCGCGATGACGCTCCAGCCGACGATCGCGTTGCGGTGTCGACGTGCGGCGAGTCCCAGTGTGCTGATGAGAGCGGCGGAGGCCTGCGAGTTCCCGCTGCGCTGGGCGACCAGGCCCTCACCCAGATCGCGTCGCTCGGTGATCCGATCGGCGGCGACGTACGCCGCGACGGTGGTGACGATGAGCAGAAGCAGCGGCCACCAGCGCGCGTCGCCGAAGGCACGGGTCTGCTCGGCCCACCCCAGCGGTGAGACCCACACCAGTGCGTTGTCCCGAACATCGCCGGCGCCCCGCCCGACGAAGGAGATGACCAGAACTGCGATCCCCAGTGCCGTGACGGTCCGCGCGTAGGCCACGACCTGTGCGGCCAGCGCGGTGAGGGCGGCGAAGGCGACGCCGAGCAGGGCCGACGCCATCGGGTACAGCGCGACAGCAGGCCAGCTCAGGCCCAGGATCGCCAAGACGACCCCCATGCCGAGCGCCATCGCGAGGAAGGCCGACACGACGAGGACGGCGGCTGCCCGGAGCGCTGCGGTCCGCCCCACGGCGCCTGCGCGGACCAATTCCATCCGGCCGGTCTGTTCCTCGAGCCGGGTCATCCGCGTCGCGAGGATGATCGCCATCAGGGGAATCGCAATCGCACCGATGAAGGCGAACTCGTACGCGATCGCGCCACCGATGCCGTCCAGGCCGTACGGGCGTCCGTTGATGGCGTAGATCGCGGTGTCCGCCTGGGTCGCAGCGGCGTAGGTCTTGAGCTCGGCGGGTGTGCCGTACAGGTTGTTGACCGAGAACGCCGTCGCGGCGAAGACGACGACCATGCCGAACACCCAGGCAACGATGGGGCGGCGGTTGGTCCGCCATGAGATCGGGAGCATCGGGCCGCCGGAGACTGTCAGGATCCACCTCATGACAAGGACCCTGCTGCGGCTGGAACCTCATCGGGTCCGTCCTCGTACGCGCGACGGAACAGGTCCTCCAAGCTCGGGGGTGTGGCGGTGAGGGTGTGCAGCCCGGCCGCGTGCAACGCTCCAATTGAATCGGAGAGATCATCGGAGCCGACTGCGAACGAGGTGTCGACGGCTTCGTTGACGGTCGCCATCTCAAGATCAACGATTCCGTCGACTTGATGCAGCCCCTCGGGTCGGGCTCTCGTCACCGCGTGCACGCGCGTCCGGGTGTGGCGTCGTAGATCGGCGAGAGTTCCGGTCATCACCGTGCGGCCACGCCGGATGATGCTGACCCGGTCGGCGAGGGATTCGACCTCGGCAAGGATGTGGCTCGACAACAGGATCGTCGCGCCCTCCTGCTTGCGTTCGCGGACCGTCTGCTGGAAGACCTGCTCCATCAGCGGATCGAGGCCCGAGGTCGGCTCGTCGAGGATGAGCAGGTCGACGTCGGCAGCGAGCGCGGCGACGAGGGCCACCTTTTGTCGATTGCCCTTGGAGTAGCCGCGCGCCCTGCGTGAGGGGTCGAGGTCGAACCGGTCGATCAGCTCGGCACGCCGCTTGGGGTCCACGCCCCCGTGTGTCGACGCTAGGACGTCGAGGCACTCACCGCCGGTCAAGCCCGGCCACAGCGACACGTCACCGGGCACGTACGCGAGGTGCCGGTGCAGACCGACTGCCTCGCGCCACGGATCCCGCCCGAACACCGTCGCCTCGCCGCCGGAGGCTCGGACGAGTCCGAGCAGGATGCGGAGAGTGGTCGACTTGCCGGCACCGTTCGGACCCAGCAGTCCGTGTACCTCGCCGGCTTCGATGGTGAGGTCGAGCCCGTCAAGCGCGGCGACGTCGCCGAACCGTTTGGTAAGGGCACGGGTCGCGATGACGTCGTCTCGATCGCCAGCATTCATCGTGGATGTCCTTTCGTGATCATGATGGGTGTACCAATGGTGCACACTTTAGGTTTACACCTATGGTTGATATGTTGTCCATATGCCCCTTCCGCGGTTCACTCGTCTCCCGGTCGACGAGCAGCAGCGCATCATCGCCGCTGCCCGAGCCGCATTCGCCGCGGAGGGCGTCGACCGCGCGACGTATGCCGGGGTCATCGATGCCATCGGAGTCTCCAAGTCGTCGGCGTACAACTACTTCGACGGGCGCGATGACCTGCTCGGAATCGTTCTGGATGACGTCGCGGCCCGTCTGCGCGCGGCACTGGGTCCGTGGGAGCGTGTGTCGGACCAAGCGGCCTTCTGGTCCGAACTGACCGAGGCCACCGGACGTCTGGAAGCTCATGCCGCCAGTCACCCTGACGACCTGGCACTGGTCGACCCGGCCTTCCTGCTGCGCATGGAGGGTGGATTCACGGGGTGGGTGCGTGATGTCATCGACAACGGCGCCGAGATCGGACTGGTCACGGTCATCTGCGATCGGGATCTTCTCGTCCGCGCCACGGCGGCAGTGCTGCGTGCCGGCGATGCGTGGGCTGTCGAGCAGTTGCGCGCCGGACGGGCGCCGGACTACGACCAGACGTGGGCCCTGATGCGCCAGCTGTGGGGTGGGTGACGGGCGGGTCAAGGTGGCGGACCTGGTCTCGAGGACAACGCCGTCGACCCGCGCTGGCCGGTCACCATCCTGCGCTCGATCGACGAAGTCGCCGCCCTGAAGCAGGTCGACGACGTCGTGCGCTGAGCTACTTCTCGCGCACGTAACGGCCGGACCAGGCAGCGATGACGCGCGCCGCGTAGGTGGCATCGGCGGGGTTGGTCAGCAGGTGATCGGCGTCATCGAGCGACACGAAACTCTTCGGATGACGGGTGGCGTCGTAGATGCGCTCGGCGTTGTCGATACTGACCAGCTCGTCCAGTGGTGAGTGCATGATCAGCGTCGCACCATGGAAGGCCGCAGACCGTGCCGCCGGCTCGTGGCGTTCCAGATCCTCGACGAACTCCCGGCCCACCGTGATCCGGCGGCCACCGATGGTGACCGGTGCCGAGCCGTCGCGGTTGATCGCGTCGAGGTCGCCCTCGAGGAGATGCTTGACGTGGGCGGGGTCGGCAGGCGCTCCGATGGTCGCCAGGGCGCGCACGCTGGGCAGATCGGGTGCCACGCTGAGCGCAGCCGCACCGCCCAGTGAGTGCCCGACCAGGAGTGCGGGTGGGAAGACGGCTTCGGACAGGTAAGCGGCGGCCGCGCGCAGATCGCCGACATTGCCGGTGAAGGTGGTGTTCACGAAGTCGCCCTCGCTGCGCCCCAGGCCGGCGAAGTCGAAGGAAAGAACGGCGAAACCTTCATCGGTCAGCGCTTGGATCAGCTGCCGCTCGACCCGGAGATCCTTGGAGCCGGTGAAGCAGTGCGCGAAAATCGCGGCTCCGACGACAGACCCGCCGGGGGTGTCGAGGCGGGCCGCGAGGTCGTGGCCGCGGTCGTTGGGAAAGGTGCAGGTGCTCGCGGTCATGTCTTGAGGGTCGCAGGCCCGTCCAACGCGCTCTCGTGGTGATCGCGCGCGACGTAGTATCTGGGCATAGAGAGTAGACAGGACGTGGTGCCGATGGTTCGACCAGCCCTTCCGAAGACATGGTCGACTCGGGTCCCGATCCTGAACGCACCGATGGGTGGCGTGGCCGGTGGCCTGTTGGCTGCGGCGGTGAGCGCTTCCGGTGGGCTCGGGATGATCGGCATGGGGACTGCTGGTTCCGCCACCGCGTTGCGGCGCGAGCTGGGACTGCTCGGCGACTGCACCCGCTTCGGCATCGGACTGGTCGACTGGGTGATGCGTCGTGAACCCGACCTGTGGGGCGTCGCGCTGGATGCGGGCCCGCGGGCCATCTCGGTCAGTTTCGGGGACGATCTCGGCTGGGTGCGTGAGGCCCAGGCTGCCGGCGCAACCGCCATCACGCAAGTCTTCGATGTCGAGGGCGCACGGCGCGCCCAGGACGCCGGAATCGACGTGGTGGTGGCACGCGGCCTCGAGGGCGGCGGCCACGGTGCACCGCAGACCGCCCGAGAGGATCTGCTGGCTGGTGTCGTGCAGGCTGTCGACGTGCCTGTCCTGGCGGCCGGAGCGATTGCCGGTCGTGCTGACGTAGTCGCGGTACTGGCGGCCGGTGCCGCCGGCGTCTGGGTGGGTACTGCTTTTGCAGCGTGCAGCGAAGCGCTCACCACTGCGGGGCAACGAGCCGCGATGATCGCCGCGACCGGCCATGACACAGTCCTGACGCGGACCGTCGACACTGCACTGGGATTTCCGTGGCCGGCCCAGTTCCCCAGCCGGATGATTGCGAACAAGTTCTTGCGGCAGTGGGAGGGCCGCGAGTCTGAACTCGCCAGCGACCCGTGCGCCCGCGCCGAGCTGGTCGATGCGATGGCCGCCGATGACACACAGACGGCACCGGTTGATGCCGGTACTGGTGTGGGTGCGATCGTCGAGGTCAAGACTGCGGCCCAGGTTGTCTCCGCGTTGTCGGACCGGGTGGAACCGGCCTAGCGCAGCGGTTCGGAATGCCTAGCGCAG
>Ga0307486_1002603_pt1 | contig 12452 bp, 10 predicted proteins | sample CBIW02metaG_FD_203663 | JGI IMG/M metagenome (GOLD analysis project Ga0307486, IMG submission 203663) | Sea-ice brine microbial communities from Beaufort Sea near Barrow, Alaska, United States - CBIW 0.2 | ecosystem: Environmental > Aquatic > Marine > Coastal | place: USA: Alaska | collected... | reverse complement strand
GAGCACGATCTGCACCTCACCGGCCGTCATCTCTTTCAACGAAAGCCCCATCGTCCGATGGATTGGAGACTCGTCGAATCGTGCTGTTGCTCGCGCGTACCACTCTGCGAGCTGGTTCTCGGTGAGTGGTTCTGATTGGGGGCTCATACCGTTGCTCTTTGCTGCGTGTGCAGACGACGAATGATGACCGCGTCAATTCCTGCCGCCTCTGCGGCCGCGGGCGGCATGGCGTCCACCGCTCGCGCCAGTCGCTTGATCGCACGAACAGGCTCAGGGTCGTAGTCCGCGATCCTCTTGGCAAAATCGGCCACCGACTCGTCCAAGTCCTTGAAGTCGACGACCTCGGACGCGATTCCGCAAGCCACCGCCTCCTCAGCCGAAATCGGTGCACCGGAGAGGATGAGGTCCATTGCCCGTCGCGGCCCCGCCAGTCGCCGCAGCTGTGGATAGGTCATGCCCGGTGTGAGTCCGTGGCGAAGTTCAGGGAATCCGAGCGATGTGTCGCGAGACAGGACGAAGTAGTCGCAGACCATGGCCAGCGTGCAGCCCGCACCGATGGCGTGTCCGTGCACGCTGGCGATCACGGGGACAGGTGCCGTCTTGATCGCGCCCATCAGGCCGTCGAGCTCGTTCGTCCAGGCGCGGTGTTCCCCGTACTCAGTTGACTTTGCCTCCTTCAAATCCGCACCGGCGCAGAAAGACTTGCCACGTCCCCGGAGGACGATGACGCGTACCGAAGCGTCGGTGCTGAGAGCGTTGACTACGCGGCGCAGCGTCGTCACAAGTTCACGGTTGAGCGCGTTCCTGCTCGCCGGTCGGTTCAGGTACACCGTTGCGACCCGGTCCTGTCGTTCGATCTGCACGATATCGCTGATCGTATTCTCAGACTCTCGAATCATTTCCACCCTCCAGATTGCGTGGGCCCGCTTGTCTCGCGGATGAACCGTTCGCGTTCACTGCTCCGGCTCGGCCTTGCAGCGCCGGTGAAACTACGTGCGCCGCTCTTCGCGGTGTCCAGGCTGCGGAAGAGGAGGTTCGCCAGACGCGACTGCTCAAGTCCGCCCGCCACGCTGGAATCGGCCACCCTGTAAAAGAGGTTCTTGGTGATTCCCAGCGCTGTCGGATCGTAGGAGGCCAGCAGGTCCGCGAGCTCCCGAGCACGGCGCAGCACTCCATCCTTGGGGCAGATTTCATTGACGAGTCCGAGTGCGAGTGCTTCCTGCGCGCTCACCCGCCGTCCTGTGAGGAGAAGATCCATGGCGTGGCGGGGCGAGACCAGTCGCGAAAGCGACACCATCACGAGCGCCGCCACGAGTCCGCGTTGCGATTCAGGCAGTCCGAATTCTGCGTGATCTGAAGCGATCAGGAGATCGCACGACATCGCGAGGCCGAAACCCCCTGCGAGCGCGTGCCCATTGATTGCTCCGATGACCGGCTTGCTCAGGGCTTGCGCGGCGGAGTACAGATCGGCTGACAGGTCCACTCGAGCCTCTGTCTCCTGCACTCCGGCCGCGGCAAGCTCCTTGAGATCGGCGCCCGCACAGAATACGGGGTCAGCTCCGGTAAGGATGATCACGCGCACCTCGGGATCGGATTCTGCCCGGTGGAAGGCGTTGAGCACGCCTTCCACTAGGGGGCGGTTCATCGCATTCCGACTCTCCGGTCGATCCAGCGTGACGATTGCGACCTTGTCTGCGACCTCGAACCTGACTGGAAACGTGCTCATCCTCTATCCCATCAATCTCATGTTGAACGTCTGCTTGGCGGCTCCACTGGCGACGAGCGCCTGCGCCTCTTCCTTGGAGTACTCGGCCGCTTCGATGAGTGCCTCGACGGTGTGTTCGCCGATTGCGGGCGGCAACTTTGAGATTGCCGTCGGTGCCTCGCGCAGACGATAGGGCAACCGAATCGCCTTCATAGGCCCGGCGATGGGGTGGTCAAGCGAGGACACCATTTCGCGGTGAACCACCTGAGGGTCATCGAAGAGGGCGTCCAGCGTGTAGATCGGACCGGCTGGGATCCCGGCGTCAAGGAGCGCTGAAATCCAATCCCGTGCAGGGCGGGTCAGGAACTGCCGGCGAAGGAGCGGATACAGCGCGGCCTGGTTTGTGATGCGGTCGAGATTGCTCTCAAATCGAGGGTCGTCGGCGAGCGCAGGCAGCGCGAGCGCGTCGCAGAAGCGCCGCCACTGCCGCTGATTGGGGACCAGCTGGATGAGCTGGCCGTCCGAACACTCGAAAGCGGACGAGGGTACGCGGGTGGGGTTCTCAGTTCCGCTTCGCGGTGGCACTCGTCCGTCGTGAAGGTAGGCGGTGCCGACGGTGCTGGTGAGCGCAACCATCGCGTCCAGCATCCCAAGGTCGATATACTCGCCGTGGCCGGTGGCCTGGCGACGGTACAGGGCTGCGAGGATCGAGACCGCCGCTGTGGTGCCGCCCAAGTAGTCGGCGATGGGGATCATGCTCTTGACCGGCCCCCGCCCGTGCTCCCCAGTCACACCCATCAGTCCACCCATCGCTTGGAGCACCGGATCGTAGCCTTTGCGCTCACGGTAGGGCCCGTCCTGACCGAAGCCCGATATTGAGCAGTAGACGACGGACGGGTTGATCGACTTCGCCGACTCGAAGTCGATGGTGAGAGTCTCAGCGACGCCAGGGGTGAAGTTCTCCACGACGACGTCCGCCCATCCCAGCATCCGATGGATGGCAGCTCGCCCGGTATCGGACTTGAGGTCGAGTGCGATGGAGCGCTTGTTCCGGTTGAGTGCCGAGAAGTAACTGCTCATCGTTTCCGCCACAAACGGCGGCCATGTGCGCGTCTCGTCCGGGTTTGCCGGGTTCTCGACCTTGAGAACGTCGGCACCGAACTCCCCGAGGATCATCGTGCAGAGGGGGCCAGAGAAGGCCTGGGTGAAGTCGAGGACCTTCACGCCTGCGAGTGGACCGACTGGCATGTCACTCACGCTGCTCGCGTACCTTCGGCTACCGGGAGGAACTCTGTGACGGCGTCGATGTCCTCGAAGTGAGTCAGCCGCTCTCGCATCTGCATCGCCAATGAGCGGTCGAGTCCACCGAACTCGCACAGTTCCAGAAACTTCTCGCCGATCGGTTCAAGGGCGTCTGCGCCGGGGCGCAACTGACGGGGAGCATCGACCGTGGCGCTGAAGGATCGACCGTCCGTCGCAGTGATGGTCACCGCCGCCCCCGAGAGGTTTCGTGCGGAAGCTCCCGCTGTTGCCGTCGCCGGCGCCGGAAACACGCGCCGGGCAAGGCTGAGTATCGACTCGTCGCGGATCGCCTCTGACTGGAAATCGTTCAGGGTCACCCGACCGCGGCTGTACGCGACTGCGAACGTGTACGGGATGCTGAACTGCGCCTCGATGGGTGTCATGGGTCGCTGGCGCCGTTCGGTATCGGATCCGGTGCTGTTGTAGCTCTGTTGGTTCACGACGACATCCACCCGGTCGATCGCGGACAGGTCGACCCCTGAGTTCCGGAGCTCGAACGCAGCCTCGATCGCTGCGTGCGTCCATCTACAGCACGGGTAGGGCTTCAGAGACAGTTCGGCGATCTGGTAGCGCTCGCCCAGTCCCTCGGTTATCTTGCTCCGGTCGAACGCGCCCCCGTGGTACACCGGATAGTATCCGCGCGGTCCTTCGAGCACACGCTGGGCTGCTGTGACACCTGCACGGGCGAGCAGCGCAGACAGCAGGCCGCCTCTCGCCGCGAAGCCGGCCTGCATCCGCTTCGCCTCGCCCCCGTCGAGAGTCGCCTGGCCGTTCCCTGCCGTCTGCGCGTAGGCGAGGCCAAGGGCGTGGATCATCTGGCCCTGCGTGAGGCCGAGGACGCGTCCGGCGCCGGCAGCAGCTCCGAAGTAGCCGCATAACGGGGTCAACAGCCAACCGGAGACGCCTGGTCCCACGGTGGAGGCCATCGCCAGCCGGGCGGACACCTCGGCCCCCGCGACGATTCCGCTGAGCGTGTCGACCCCGCTCGCTCCGACGATCTCCGCGGCGGCGACGACAGCGGGGATCACGGTCACGCCCAGGTGAAGCGCACCGGTGTCGTGCGTGTCGTCGAACTCGAGGGCATGGCCGATGGTCCCGTTGAAGAGTGCCGCGTCTGGAGCCGCGTACCATCCACCTGTGCCCCACGCCGAAGCAGCATTGCCCGGCCGTGCGCCGCCCATCACCGTGAGAAGCGACTCAGTGTCCACCACGGTGTGTCCGCCTAGCGCGCATCCCACCGTATCCAACAGTTCCACCCGCGTCGCGGCCATGACGTCGCCGTGCAGGCGGCTGAAGTCGGTACCCCGCGCGAACTCGGCGAGATCAACGATTGCATCACGCTTTTCGGCGCTCATCGGGATGCTCCTGATTGGGGGCGGTCTGGAAGTTCGAGCCGCGCGTCGTAGGACCCGCTCCGCGGCACACGCCCATGGAGCTCCCGCCCAAGTATCTCCTCCACGAGCAGTGCCGTTGGGATCACCTGTGTGGACTCGAGTCCGAGCTCGAATCCCGCAGCGTCGAGAAGCGCCGCGAGATCCTCCGTCGCGACGTTGCCGGTATGCCCCTCATTGTACTTGATCTTCGCTGGATGTCCCCCGATCCCTCCGAAGGAGGAGTCGAGATAGCGGACGCCGCTCTCGATCGCGGCGACACAATTGGCAATGGCGCTTCCGCGCGTGTCATGGAAGTGGGCGCTCCAGGTCACCTCGGGGAAGCGTCCCGCGAGTGCCGCGATGCGATCCCGGACGAGCCACGGCTGTCCCAGTCCAGTTGTGTCTCCGAGATTGACGAAGGTCGCGCCTTGATCGACGAAGAACTGTACCCAGTCGGCGACCTGATCGGTGGTGACGTCGCCGATAAACGGGCAGCCGAACGCAGTCCCGATGGTCGCCCCGACCTTCAGGCCCGCGTCGAGAGCGACTCCGGCCACTGCGCGATATTCGTCGCGGACCTGCGCATGCGAGCGACCCGTGTTCTTCAGCTCATGCACCTCGCTCGCCGATGCGATGAGACTAATTTCGTCCGGGCCGTAGCCTTCCTCCTTCGACTGGACGGCTCGCTCGACAGCGCGAAGGTTGACACACGAAGTCTTGAATGAAACGCCTTCCGGTCGTGCGATGCCCTTCAGCACCTCTTCCGCGTCGGCGAATTGGGGAACGTACTTGGGGTGGGAGAATGAGGTCGCCTCGATCCGCGTGAACCCCATCGCGCTGAAGGCATCGATCATCCGAATTTTTTCTGAGGTCGGTACGAACTCAGGTTCATGCTGGAGGCCGTCACGTGCCGCGCACTCGCACAGGACAATGTCGGCCGTCTTTCGCTGCTGGACCGCGCCTGCGTTCTCGGCGGTCATGATTGCCCTTCGCTTCCGACGATCAGCGCATCGGCGGCTACCAAACCGCTGCCCTCAGGGCCGACGAACACCGGGTTGAGATCGATCGACTCCCACCCGTCCTGCGACGCGGCGTACTCGGAAAAGCGGACGATCGCGTCGGCGAGTGCGCCGACGTCCGCCCCTTCCTTGCCGCGCGCACCGAGCAAGAGGCCTCTCGAGCGGAGGCTCCCGATCATCGAGTAGGCCTTGCTCCGTGTCACCGGAGCCGGTGCCACGGCGAAGTCTTTGAATATTTCGATGTAGATTCCGCCGAGCGCGACGAGGACGCTCGACCCCATCATCGGGTCGTGAAACGCACCGAGGGCGATCTCGACCCCGTGAAGGCGAGGTTGCATGCTGACCGGCTCGGTGAGTCCCGCGGCTTGCCGGGACAGTACGATCTTTGCGAAACCGGCTTCGATTTCGGAGTGGGACAGCGGGCCGGTGACGAGCCCCAGTTCGGTCTTGTGCGGCGCGTGATCGGACTCCACCTTGAGGATCACCTCGTCCCACCCTCGTTCTGCAGCAACTTCAGTTGCCTCCTCGCCCGACGTCACGGTCACCGTGTCGACATGCCGAATGAATGCGAGTTCAGTGCGCGCTCGGTCCCCCTGCCGGACTTCCGGCAGCGCCGTCGCGGAGGGGGCCGGCGCGGCCCCGGCGTCGGGTGAAGCGCTCAAATCGTCAGTAGGCGCTGGTGGTGCAACGATGCCCAGCGCGCGCATCATGCGCGTCGGCTCTTCCATTCTCACCGCACCGTACTTCGCAAGCTCCCCGTCGAAGCCCTCGGGCGCGATCCCGCAGACGATGATCGGCAGGTCCGTCTCCGCCCGCATGGCGGCGAGAGCGTCGAGCAATCGTCTGCGATATGTCTCGAGGAAGAGCAGGTGCGCCTGCCAGATCACCATGACGTCGATGTCTTGTCGACCCATCCATCGCATGGCGAACGTGAGGATATCGGGCTTCGAGCCCGACCGCGATGTGAAGTCGTACGGATTGACTAGGTCTCCCGACATCAGCTGCTCGGCTTCCTCGGGGCTCGGCGGCGAAGCCGGCGGCGGTACGACGAGCCCTTCCTGGACGGCCGCGTCAACGGCGACGATGCCGAAGCCGCCCGACGGCGTCACAATTCCCAGTCGTCTGCCCTGCGGGATGATCCCCCCATCCAGTAGGCGAAGCGCATCGATGAAGTCTCGCTCGTCGACGGCAACAACCGCGCCCGCGTCGCTAGCCGCAGATTCGAAAAGTTGCGCATCCCCGGCTATGGCCCCGGTGTGAGATTGGATCCCGGCGGCAGAGGCGTGCGTGCGCCCCGTCTTGTAGACCACGACGGGCACACCTCGAGCAACGGCTTTGGCGATGGCCCTGACCATCGCACGACCATCACTCGACCCCTCGACGATCGCCCCGATGCAGGTTACTTCCGGGTCCTCGCTCAGGTAGTCCACGAGCTCGGCCAGATTGATGTCTGCTTCGGAGCCGGTGTCGACCACATACCGCGATCCCACTCCCACGCGGCGCAAATACGACGAGCCGAAGTAGGTGCCGAGCCCGCCGCTCTGTGCGACGATCGCGGCAGACCCTGGCGTCACACCGGCCTCGACATCGTGCGAGAAGGTCGCGAGGACGCCGTCTTGGACTACTCCACGTGAACCGAGGGTGTTCGGCCCGAGGATGCGCATCCCGGCTTCGCGGCCGATGGTCTTCAGCTCCTCGAGCTGTTCTTGCGCGTCCTGGCCACCGAGGGTGGCATATACGACGATTGCGCGCACTCCAGCGGTGGCGCATTCTCGAGCGGTCCCAAGCACCGAGTCCTCACCGACGCAGAGTACGGCAAGGTCAATGGGTCCATCCACAGCATCGATTGAGGGATACGCTCTCCATCCGAACATCTCCCCGCCGCGACGCGAGATCGGATAGACCTCGCCTGTGAACCCGAACTTTGCCAGCAGTTCGAGCGTGCGGCCGCCCACCTTCCCTGAATCGGAACTTGCGCCGATCACCGCGATGGCCCGAGGCGAGAACAGGGCGTCGAGTCCGGACTCGTGCATGACGGTCAAGAGTTCCCCTTTCATGATCCTTCAAAACTCGGGCGCGAGCCCCGCTGCACCGAACCCATACCGAGGGCGCGATCCATCGAGGTCATCGTCCGCTCGTAGAGCGCCGCTTCCGCCCTGATGCCATTGGCGAGATCCAGGTCGAGCGACATATCGATCGCCTGCTTCGCCTGTGTCACGGAGATCGGAGCAGCGGCGCGAATCTCCTCAGCAAGTCCCTGAACTTTTTCGTCCAGTTCCTCGACCGGGTAGCAGTGGTTGATCAGCCCCCAGTCCGCCGCCTGCTCGGCAAGAAACGTTCGTCCGGTGAAGATCAGTTCCTTGGCGCGGTTCACGCCCACCAGACGGGGAAGCAGTTGCGTTCCACCGCCGGCAGGGATCGACCCTCGAAGGGTCTCGATAAGGCCCATGCTCGTGCCGGCTGCGGCAAGGGTGATATCACAATTGATGGCAAGCTCGAGTCCGCCGCCGAGTGCATAGCCGTGAACTGATGCGATCACTGGCTTGTTCGAATTGCGCATCGCGCCGAATGCGAGCGGCGCGATACGGCGCCTGCGACGAATGGCATCGAAGTCCATAGTCTGGCGCTCTTTGATGTCGGCGCCGACACAGAACGCCCGGCCTCGCCCCCGGAGGACAACCACGCGGATATCGCTGTCATCGTTGATCACATCGAAGACGTCGATGATGCCATGGAGCATGTCCATGTTGCATGCGTTGAGCGCTTCCGGTCGATTCAGCCAGACGCCAGCGATGCCGTCGGCGACCTCAAGGAGAACTGTGTCGTGCCCAAATTTTTGCGGCGATCCGGCCGTGGCCGACCTGGCCAGGTCGGCTTTGCTTCCCGTAGGCGCGACGCTGCTCGCGCCATTCTGGTCTATCACTGGCGGCTCCCTTGGTGACTGCATGGCAATGATCGTCTGATTTCTGTATCAAATATAACCTATCCAATACTCAACCACTCTCGCACAGACTGCACCTTCTGGTCAACCTCGCCACCTCGCCACCAAGGTCCGGAAGCGTAGATTCTCAGAATCCGGGTGAGTGGTCCCTGCGCAAACCAGCCGGCTACACCGAGACCGGGCGGCGACGTCGGATGAAGCACGCAGGCAATGACGAAGCCCGTGTCCAAGGACGGCATTCATGCGCACGGTCATCGACGATCACCTTCGAAGGTTGCCTTAAGGCGCGAACTCGCGACGATAAAACGGCATTCAACCGCGTCAGGCTCCACAGCTCCAGCTCCAGCTCCAGCTCCAGCTCCAGCTCTCGCGGGAGACGCGTCCACATGACGAGGAGTCACGAAACTCCTTCTGGCACACCCGGCTCCCTCTTCGCTCTGGTATTCTGGCTCTGACTGGATCAATTATTTGGTTCGGCGACAAATGCTCGAATCTCAGGAGGGTGGCAACCCATCGAAGCCTACAATTCCGGTTCGCCCGGGGAGATTCGCCCGAATCTGAGCTCCATCGTCGCCACGGAAGTGCGCGACCTGATTCTGGCAGGTCAGTTGCGGCCGGGGGAGCGGATCGATCAGGCGAGCCTGTCGGAGCGCTTCGGCGTCAGCCGTATGCCCGTCCGGGAAGCAATCATCCAACTTGAGGGCGAAGGGCTCATCACCAGCCGGGCACGACATGGCTCGTACGTCACCGAGTTGAGGCCGCAAGACTTCCGCGACCATTACGCGGCGCTCGCCCGAGTGAACGGACTCGCCGCCTCGCGGGCCGCGTCGGTCCGCACTGACGTGGATGTCGCCGATCTTCAGCGGATCCTGAGCGAGATGGAGTCGGCCGCTTCCCCTGGCGGGCATCATTACCTGAACGACCGGTTCCATCGGAGGATCAATCGGATCGGCGCATCGAACCGGCTGAAGGCTGTGCTGAGGTACTTGGCGATCAGCCTTCCGTCCCGATACTTCGATGAGGACGTCGTCGAGCCGCGGTGGAGGAGCGAAGTGCAGGCGGAGCATCGACGAATACTCGACGCGATCGCCGCCAGCGACAGCATCGCTGCGGCGGTGGCAGTCGAGGCGCACTTCACGAACGCCGGTGAGCATGCGATTCACTACCTGCAGGCCGTCGGGTTCTGGGATGACGCAGTGGGCGCAGGTTAAAAGCCCACCCCTGCACGAGGCTGCTTGATTTTTTCAGGACGAAGGTGGATACTTTATTTCAGATCAAAAATATCGAAGGGCTGTACTTGCATGCGCCTTACATGCCAAACGGCATAGGGGCTCATCAAAGCCGAAAAGCTGGATACGAGAGGAACTCAATGAAGAGGTCAGCATCACGCACGTGGGTCGCGAGCGCCATCGCGATTGTGTCATCAGTGGCAATGGTCGCCTGCGCGTCCACGCCCGGGTCGGAGCAGGACCAGTCCGCGCCCGGCTCACAGTCGGGTCCGCTGGGGGAACTGGTGGCCGCCGCGCAGGAGGAGGGCACTCTCACCTACTACACATCGCAGTCGCCGGGCATCGTCGAGAAGCTGGTCCCCGCGTTCGAGGCCGAGTACGGCATCAAGGTCGACCTGCTGCGCCTGAACAGTGGCGAGCTCCAGCAGCGACTGAACGCAGAGGGCGAGAGTTCCCGCGCCGACATCGCCGAGCTTCCCCCCGATTTCTTCGTCTCCTCCGCGGAGTTGTTCGTCGACCTCTCCGCCGAGCTTGTTCCGAGCCTGGCAGAGGTGCCCGAAGATCTTGTGGGCGAGAATTCCGTCGTGACCAGCGCATTGCCGTGGATCATCGGCTACAACTCTGACCTTGTGAGCGACGTTCCTGAGACCTGGGAAGACGTCGTCGACGACTGGGCGGGCGAGTACGTACTCACCGAACCTGAGTCGTCAAACGGTTACATGGCGTTCGTCAATGAGATCCAGAAGGCCTTCGGCGACTCCGTCGTGGAGAAGCTCGCGGCCAACGCCGGGCAGATCGCTTCGAGCGGTGCCGGTGCAGCCCAGCAGATCGCGGCCGGCGAGTTCGCGATCACGATCCCGAATTACCCTGGCCAGTTGACCCCGTTGATCGAACAGGGAGCGTCGATCGACTACGTCCTGCCGCAGGAGCCCGCCGTGGTCTTGCCGATCACGGCCGGAATCCTCGCCAACGGTCCTCACCAGAATGCGGCGCAGCTGTTCCTCAACTGGCTCGTGAGTTTCGACGGGCAGGAGGCGCTGTGCGAGACGGGTCTCGCCGGCGCGATTCTTCCGCCGGACGCCGGTCTCGATGGCTGTGTCGAGCTTCCTGAGGGCTGGGTGACGTATGCCCTCGACGTTGATGAGGATCGGCGCAACGAGCTCCTCAACTTGCTCGGACGTTGAGTTCGTGAGTTCCACAGGGATTGCCATGAGCGTCATGCATACCGACGCAGCGACCACGGGTGGCAGCGAGTTCGCTATCACCGTCAAGGAGTTGTCGAAGACCTTCCGGCGGAAAGGCGGGGAAGTGGTTCGCGCGGTCGATCAGGTGTCCCTTGATATCAAGCGGGGCGAGATGATCGTCCTCCTCGGACCGAGCGGTTGCGGGAAGACCTCGCTGCTCCGATGCATCGGAGGGCTGGAGCAGCCCGACAGTGGAGCCATCACCCTTTCGGGAAGAGCGGTTGTCGGGGCCCGCATCAAGCCGGTCCCGCCGGAGTCGCGGAACATCGGCATGATGTTCCAGAGTTACGCGCTCTGGCCGCACATGACGGTGGCGAAGAACGTCGGCTATCCGCTGGAGGCGCGCAGGATCCGACGTGACGAGATCGCTGTGCGTGTCACGCGCATGCTGGAGATGGCCGGTATCCCGAATCTTGCGGGCCAGCATCCCGGCAACCTCAGCGGCGGGCAGCAACAGCGGGTGGCTCTCGTGCGGAGCCTCGTGGCCGAGCCTGAGATCATTCTGTTCGATGAGCCGCTCTCCAATGTCGACGCGAAGGTCCGCACGCAGCTCCGCGCAGAGATCCGCGCCATGCAGGAACGGCTCGGATTCGCCGGTATCTACGTGACGCACGACCAGGAGGAGGCGATGCAGCTTGCCGATCGGGTAGCGGTGATGCGCGCCGGTCAGGTCGTCGAGATCGGTTCGCCGAGCGAGTTGTACAACAAGCCGCGGTCAAGATACGTGGCGCAGTTCCTCGGCGATCTGAATTACGTTTCCGTCGAGAGCCCAGAGTCTGGCGGCGCGAACCGGTCGGCGGCGCACGAAGCTCTCGGGCGGATTCACTTCCCCGCGGCGGACGCCGACGCGGCGATGTCGGAGTCGGCTCCACTGTCGCTGGGCTTCAGGCCGGAGCGACTGAAGTTCGTCGCGGACACCGAGGCAACGCACCCAGTGAACTGCTGGGAGGGGTCGGTGGAGCAGATGACGTTCTCCGGAGCGTGCCGAGAATACTCGGTGCGGGTGGGCGACGATACGGTGCTGAAGACGAAGGTCCTCGAAGGCTCGTCTGGACCTCTGCCGCAGGTCGGGGCAGTCGTCCGGGTCCGTGTCGACCCCAACGACGTCCGAGTCCTAGTGAACGACGTCTCAACGGATCGTTCGGTCACATCGTGACGGCCACGCTTTCGCGAGTGCCAGGCGCCGTGCGCACGCGTCGGTTTGACCGGTTCTCGGTGCTGGCGAAAGTCCTTGCAGGGGTATACCTTGCGGTTCTCGCATTGGTACTGGGCGCCACGATACTGCAGCTCTTCGGGGGCGGCGACCTGATCAGCAAGGCCTTCGCAACCAGGGGCGTCGGGGAGGCGATCCGGAACTCCGCGATCATCGTCGTGTGCTCGGTGCCGGCAGCGCTGGCTATCGGAACGCTGTTCGCCTGGCTCAATGAGCGGACCGATGCCGAGATGGGGCGGTTCTCGCAGCTCCTGCCTCTGTTGCCGTTCGTCGTTCCAGGGGTCGCCATCAGCATCGGCTGGATCTTTCTTGGAAGCGAGCGGGCAGGGTTCCTCAACGCGTTTACCCGGATGGTAGGCGAATGGTTCGGGTTCGACGGACTGGCGCCTTTCAACATCACGACATGGGTCGGACTTATCTTCGTTT
>Ga0307486_1002600_pt1 | contig 12466 bp, 11 predicted proteins | sample CBIW02metaG_FD_203663 | JGI IMG/M metagenome (GOLD analysis project Ga0307486, IMG submission 203663) | Sea-ice brine microbial communities from Beaufort Sea near Barrow, Alaska, United States - CBIW 0.2 | ecosystem: Environmental > Aquatic > Marine > Coastal | place: USA: Alaska | collected... | reverse complement strand
GAGGCGGTCGCTCTCATCATTGGCGTTCATGTCACCCTGCATCGGGCCGTAAAAATCAACGGCGTACTCGCTGGACTGCGCGCCCAGTTTGGTGAGATTGAACCGCGCATTGCGACTCACCAGCGGATCAAAGGTCCAGGTCATCTCGGTGAGGTCGCGCTCCAACGCCCAGGCTCGCTGATGCTGCTTGAGAGCGAAACCGACGCCGCGATCGGCGATGCCGGGCAGCACCCCCGCAATGAGCGAATACATTGACGCTGACTGCGGGGTGACGATTGCTGCAGCAGCGCCGACCAGCCGTCCGGATTCGTCACGGGCGAAGGTCACGTTGCAGCCCGCATGGCTGATGCTGCGTAGCAGCTCTGTGGGAATGGCGCTCTCGCCGGGCGGCAAAAGCCAGACCGTATTGAACAGGGTTTCAATTTCGCCGAAGCCACGAAGAGTTACCTCATTGCCTACCCGCACACCGGCCGATTCAGCGGCAAGACGGGACGCGGCCTGGGCCTGCTCCGTAGCGGCGCAGAGTGAAGGTGCGGGAAACATTTGACCAGTCTGGTCGGCCACTGGCCACCAATCTGTAGCGTTGAGCAACAAGAAACAGGCGTATCTTGGTCGTGCAGCACAAAGCGCTTCGTTATTCTGGTCGAATGACTTCTCCGGCGATGCCCATTGGCGACCTGTTCGCTCTGGCCAATGCCATTGCCGCGATGGTGGGTGGCGCCACTGCAATTGAAGACCTGCAGACCCGTGTACTGGCCTATTCGACCCTCCCAGACCAGCCGATCGACGATACCCGGCGGGAGGGAATTCTGGGCCGCCAGGTGCCCGATCTTCCCGACAACGCCGAGGCCTACGCCTCTCTCTTTCGGGTACACACTGCCGTGCGCCTGCCGGGGGCCCTGCCGACCTCGCAGCCCGGAGAATCCGCAGTGCCAGTCGGCTTAGCGCGGCTGGCCGTGGCCGTGCGAGCCGGCACCGAACCGCTCGGCTCAATCTGGGTGGTCGATGAAAACGAAACACTCGATGCCGCCGCGGCTGCTGAGCTGGAACGTGCTGCAGACATCGCGGCTCTGCATATCCTGCGCGCGCGAAGTGCCGCCGATCTGGCTCGGGCGCAACGGGCCGTACTGCTGGGCCGATTGCTCGATGGCGACGACGACGCCCGTCTGATTGCCGCCCAACTCGGTCTGGATTCAGCCGGCCCCTTTGTTGCCCTGGCTTTTCAACCCCAATTTGGCTCATCCGGTGATGAATTACGTTTAAACCGGCTGGTCGACCTCGTGGCAATGGCCTGCGAGGCGCATCACAGCGGCACCGAGTGTGTCGCTATCGGCACCACCGTTTACGCCCTCTTCCACGGTGGAACGCTGGGCGAAACTCAGCTAATTGGTATCGAAATGATGGCAGCACGGTTGGTGGCACGGGCGAGCGGAGCGATGCGAATCGAGCTGCGAGCATCCGTTGGATCGCGGGTAAGCCGAGTAGACACGATCAAACGTTCTCGGCGAGATGCCGACCTGGCGTTGCTCCTCAGCGATCCCTCGACCGACGTCGGCCCAGTCGTCAGCGCCAGACACGTGCGCAGCCGGCTGAGCCTGCTTGAGCTCGGCCAGGTCATGCGCGATACGCCCCGGCTGTTCTCGGCTCCAGCACGCAGCGTGCTGGAGCTTGATGCCCGGTCCGGCACCGGCTATGCGGCGACGGTGCTCGCCTACCTTGATTGCGGCCGCGACTCGGCACGCGCGGCCGAGCGGCTCTCCATCCACCAGAACACGCTGCGCTACCGGCTGAGGCGACTACACGATCTGTTTGGAATCGACCTGGGCAACGCTGATGACACACTGATGCTCTGGCTTAGCCTCCGCGTGGTGGACTGATTACTCCGTGAGGTCCAGCATGGGAGTTGACCGGCGAAAACCGTGGGTGAGCAGGAGCAGATACACGAAACCTACGCCGAGCCAGATCAGACCCACGATCAGGGCCCGCGGTGACAGGCTGGTCCACAGCCAGAGCGTTAGTACGACCCCCACGCTCGGTACGATCAGGTAGTTCACCAGGTGACCGCCCTGACGCAGGTGTTGGGCAAGGAAATAGTGCCTAATAACCGACAGGTTCACAGCAGTGAACGCAATCAGAGCACCAAAACTGATCATCTCAGCGAGTAGCCCCAGGTCGATCACGAGGGCAATCAGAGAGACGATGGAGACCACGACGATCGCGTTGATCGGAGTGCCAAACCGCTTGTTGATCCGGCCGAAGAACCGCGTCGGCAGCACTCCATCGCGGCCCATGGCGAAGAGAATGCGTGAAACGGATGCCTGCGACGTGAGCGCCGATCCGGCAGCGCCGGCAACGTAGGCGGCGGTGAAGAAGGCCACCAAGAATTGACCGCCGGCCACACCGACCACGTCGAGGGCTGCTGCGTCCACGCTCGAGAATGCATGGCTGGGCAGTACGAGGTGCGAGAGATAGGACAGGCCAATGAAGATAACGCCGGCCGCGAGGGTGACGATCATGATCGCTCTTGGCAGGTTCTTTTTCGGGTCGCGGGTCTCTTCGGCCAGGGTGGAGACCGAGTCAAAGCCGAGAAAAGACAGGCACAGCACTGCAGCGCCGGCGGCGATCGGGCCGAACCCGGGCGCTTGGCCGTTGCCGGCGAACGGAGCCAGCAGGTTGAGGTTGGCATTCCCGCTAATCGACACGAGCGCCAAGGCCACGAAGACGACAATGAAAATGGCCTGCACAGCGATGATCACGATGCTGGCCCTCGTGACCGAGACGATGCCCACAATGTTGAGCACCGTGACGAGAGCGATCGTGGCCAGCACGAACGTCCACGGCGGCAGGGAGGGGAACGCCGCATTCAGGTAGAGCCCGATCACGAGGTAGTTAATCATGGGCAGAAACAGGTAGTCAAGCAGCAGCGACCAGCCGGTCAAAAAGCCGATCCCCGGCCCAAAACTGCGTTGCGTGTAGGTGTACGCAGACCCAGCGAACGGAAAGGCTCGCGCCATCTGGCCGTAGGCACGAGCGGTGAAGACCATGGCGATGAGGGTCACCAGATAGGCCGTCGGTAGTCGCCCGCCAGTTATCTGGGTAACGATGCCGTAGGTGGTGAACACGGTGAGCGGCACCATGTAGACCAGGCCAAACAATACGAGCGACGGTACGCCCAACACGCGGCGCAAGTGGCCGGTGTCGGCTGCCGCCCCCGCTCTGGTGCGGTTTCCTTGGGCAGAATCGGTCTTCGTTGACATATCTTTTCCCTTCGAGAGTGACGATTGTGTGGGTGGGACCTAGTGGGTGGGACTCAGCACAGCGGCGCGGTAGGTGGTGGCTCCGGCGAGATAGGTCGCCTGCACCGTGATCTCTGGCAGATCGGCGGCGGGCGTAGCGCGCGGGTCTGTAGCCAACCAGACCAAGTCGGCGCCTCCGCCCACCTGCATCACGCCCCACGGGGCATCCGTCTGGTCGGCAAAGGCCTGGCGTGCGACGCCGGTGGAATAGGCGAAGAGGGCCGTTTCAGTATCGAGGCGTTCGGCGGGTGTCCAGCCGCCAACGGGTTCGCCCTCGGTCGTGGTGCGGGAAATGGCGACGCTCAGGCCATCCAGCGGTGCGGCTGAGGAGCAGGGCCAGTCCGAGCCGAAGGCGAGGGTGGCGCCGGAGTCTGTAAGGCTGCGCAGTTGATATTGCTGGTCGGTACGTTCAGCACCGAGTCGAGGCACGGTGAGAACGCTCATGAGGTCATCGAGTTGGGCCCAGAATGGTTGCATAACGGCGATCACCCCGAGCGGCGCAAAACGAGCCAGGTCGGTGCTACTGGCGAGTTGAACGTGGGCGATCACAGGCCGACGATCGCTGGGAGGGTTCACTCGCTGGGCGTACTCGATGGCGTCGAGCGCCTGCCGCACGGCGGCGTCGCCGATTGCGTGCAGATGCGGCTGAAAACCAGCCGCGTCTACCAGCGCCACAGCCTCGGCGAGCTTCTCTGGCGACCACAGCAACAAGCCGTGGTCGTGCATTCCCGAGCAGTACGGTTCGAGCAGGGCACCGGTCTCATTCTCGACCACGCCATCAACGAAGAATTTGACCGCGTGTGCGGTGAGAAGCGGATGCCCGAGCCGGGCAACACGCTCCCGCGCCTGCAGCATTTCCGGCAGCGACTCGGGAAAGTGGCGCGGGTCGGCCAGAAGCGCCAGGTTGACACGGGTGGACAGGGCACCGCTGACGGCGGCATCGAGGTACACCTCGATATCGGCCGGCTCGACCCAGGCGTCCTGTACCCACGTCACACCCAGGCTGGCATAGTGGGCCGTGGCTCGACGGAGGGCATCGACCTTCTGGTCGAGGCTGAAGCCGTGGCTCACCGCGTTCACGAGATCGACCGCGCCCCACTCCCGCAGCACGCCGAGCGGGCTACCATCGGTCCGACGGGGGATCTGACCGAGTTCAGGCTCCGGGGTGTGGGAGTCGATGCCGGCGAGTTCAAGGGCCAGGGAGTTACACCACACGGTGTGGTAATCCCAAGCGCGCAGCACCACCGGGCGATCGCTGACCGCCTCGTCGAGCCATCGGGCGTCGAACAGGCCATCGGGCGCAAAGGATCCGTCGTAAGAGGCGCCAAGAATCCACTCAAGGTCCGGGTTGGCCTCGGCGTAGCGGCGCACCTCCGCCACTATCTCGTTGATGCTCGCGCAGGCGCGAATGTTGGGACCGCAGTCTTCTAAACCGCCAAATATTGGATGAGCGTGGCCTTCCCCGAAAGCGGGCATCAGAAACCCGCCGGCCAGGTCGACAACGCTTGTCTCGGTAGACGTCGCCCCGGCGCGTGCACGAGCAGCATGCGCTGCCGCCTGGTGGGCGGAGGCACCCAAAGCTTCGATACGGCCGTTTTCTACATAGAGGGCGGTCTCGTCGGGTTGCCCCGGGCCCATCCAGACGGTTCCGTTGGTGAAGAGGGTGGATGTCACGCGGTCGCCTCCCGGCAGGTCGGTAAAACGAACAGTGTTCGTATTGAGTACAGTACGGTTTAGAGCGGCAAATGAAAAGCACTTTTTTGGAGAACGGCTCATGGCACTAACCACCAGGCAGATTGCCGTCGCTGCCCTCGACCTTGCGGAAACGCGCGGCAGTGAAGCCCTGACAATGCGCTCGCTGGCCAGCAAGCTCAACCGGCGACCATCGTCGTTGTACAACCACATCGGCGGACGTGACGATCTCATTGAACGTATGCGCGCGCTCATCGTGGAAGAAATAGACAACCGTGCCTTTGAGACCGAGCCGTGGGACAGCGCCCTGATTAGTTGGGCGCACTCCTATCTGGCAGCGTTTGCTACTCGCCCTAATTGCATTCGGCTATTGGCCACGACCCCGGTAACAGACCCCTCGACGTTGCAAATGTATGATGTCGTTGTTGAGGCGCTCGGGCGCGGCGGCTGGCCCGACGGTGAGGCGATTGCCGTCGTACGAACGGTCGAGGCGCACGTACTTGGAAGTGCCCTTGATTTCATTGCGCCCAATGAACTGGCGGTGCCTGCAGTGGTTCCGCCGGAGCTAGAGCACCTGCATCGCAACCTCGACCCGGCGCACGCCTCACTGGCCACCGCACGCTTCGCGTTTGACCTCGGCATCAGGGCGCTCGTGGAGGGGCTCAGACGTTACCAGACTGCTCGCGTTATTCGCTCGCCCTGAGCGTCCCGGGTTCTTGGAGCACACTTCTCTTTTTGTCTTTGACAACGTTCCTCACTCGCTGGCGTAGCGTTAGCCTATGACCGCGCGCACAAGCCACGTCGGGAGACGCGAATGAGTGCGCGCACCACGTTCGGCTTGGTGCGCCTCGGCTTGGCGACGGTCGAACTCATCGCTTTGATCGGGTATTTCACCTACACCCTCGGTGTCACCACTTTCGCCATCGGAAATTTCTTCAGCTATTTCACGGTGCAGAGTGCAATTGCCTCCGTCGTGGTCTTCGCCACGGCCGCCGTTGTCGCCCTGCGACGACCAGCTGACCCGGCCTGGCTCGATCGGGTGCGGGCCATGGTAACGACTTACATACTGGTTTCCGGCGTGGTCTACGGCATTATCGTCTGGCAGTCATCTGCGGTGAACTACTCGATTGAAGTGCCCTGGTCAAGTCAACTGCTGCACTTCGTCATCCCGGTCTGTGCTCTCATTGACTGGATCATTGACCCATTCAAGGCTCGACTGTCGTGGAAATATCTCGCCTGGGCCATCGTGTTTCCCGTCGCGTGGCTGGTCTTTACCCTCGTCCGCGGGCCCATTGTGCGCTGGTATCCGTACTTTTTTCTGGACGCCCGACAGGTGAGCGGCCCGGCAGAAACCGTGTTCTACTGTCTGATCATCGTGGCCATCATCACCGGCATCGCCGCGCTGCTCACCTGGATCACCCGGTTCAAGCGGACACCGCGGCACCTTCGGGCGCCATGGAGAGTCTCCGCCTGAACTGGACGAGCCTCACCTATTCCTTTTTTCGGGGCACTGCAAGGAAGGGCTCAAGCGACACCAACGCCGCAGCCAGAAAAGCATCATCGCCGAGTTCAGACAGCCTGATCGCGTTTTCGGCCGCCACCATTCCCATCAGGATGGGCTCACCGGTGAGGGGCATCATATTGACCCAGACCGCGAAGTCGGGGTCACCACCGACAACGGTCCACAGCCGAGCATCGGTATCCCAGAAAGGCTCGTCAAAGCGTAGCCACACCTTGTCAAGCACCCCCATGCCCAGAGCGGAGATCGCGCCGCGGTGCGCGAACGGAAGCGTTGGCGAAAATTCGATCGTTCCGTCTTGCAGCACCCCCAATGGCACCGTGACGATGACCCGATCCGACGACACCGACTCGCCCGTGCCGAGCCGGAGACTCACACCATCGTCGTCGTGGGCAATGCGGTTGACCACGTTCGAGAGCAACAGGTCAAGGCCATCCGCATCATGTGTAACCAGCTGTGCATAGCCCCCGATGACAATTTGGTCGTCGTCGGGACTAGCCAAATCAACCGGGTACCAGGCTGATTGTTGGCTCGGTGTGGTTCCCGTTTCTATCTTGAGTTTCGTGGCAATCTCGTAGGCGAGCCAATCGGCATCCGAAAGGCCATCGGCGTTTAGATTTTTCGACAGTCTGTCTTCACCGGAATCAACCAGGGCTCGTTCCACCGACACGTCTTGGGGCTGGTCGACTGCCCACTTCAGGGCACCAGCGACAGCCTCCGTTCCCCGCGATGACACCTCGACGACGGCCCCTGCCCGCGTGCGCGCTTCGGGAGTGCGCACGAAAGGCAGCACGGTAACTCCCAGCGCCGTCAGGTCGTCGTCGAGAAAACTTTCCGAGGCACGGCGCACAAATGACGGTCCGCGCTCAATCGGAAACGGCCAATCGTTAGCGACCGTGTCGATACGACCACCGATACGATCGCGCGCCTCGATCACCAGCACGCTAAAGCCAGCGCTGGCGAGTTGGCGCGCTGCCGTAATTCCCGCGATGCCAGCGCCGACGACCGTAATTCGTTCCCCGGGTGCTGCGATGTCTTTCACCCGACTGGCTGCGAGCTGCCCCGAAGCGCGAGCTCCCTGCACCGTGCCGGGCGCATCAACTGCGGTCGCCTCACCAGCGAAGAACACCCGGGCGTCAATGGCCTGGCGCAGGGCATCACGATGCTGCGGGGTGGAACCGACGGCGGCATAACTGAACGATCCGCGGGAGAAGGGATCGGTCGACCAGTTAGTACGGGAAACCATAAGCGGCTGGGGAACAAGCGATGGAGCAAGCGTGGTCGGCACGGCCGATGTCGTTGGCACCGGAGCAGGTTCCACACATGCCGTCAAAGCCAACACCGAAAAACCCGAGGCTGTGCCCAGCAAAAAAGTACGCCGCTTCACGATCGGCCCCCTACACACAGACGCCGAGCAGGCGTTGGCCCACAGCTGTTCACCTCGGTGCGCGTCATGAGACCAAACTACCGCAGGACGCCTGTAACCAGCGCAGCGGGTCACCGATAAATGCAGCGAAACCTCGCCTGCCCCACAGCCAAACGAGGCCGTTACACCCAATCGGCACCGGGTACGCCGCTATTGCGGGTTAGGCCGGGCGTCGTTCTTCGGCCACAGCGTTACCGCCGTCGACAACGATCACCTGGCCAGTGACGTAAGCCGCCCCGGGTGAAGCGAGAAACGCGATGACGGATGCAACTTCCCCCGGTGTGCCGCTGCGCCCAGCAGGAACGAGCACCCCTTCCAAAGCTTCACTCGTCAGTTGGGAGCCCGTCGCGATCCACCCCGGGGCGACAGCGTTGGCCGTGATACCCGCTCGGGCCTCGTCGACAGCTAAGGCTCTCGTGAGTCCGACCAGTCCGGCCTTGGCCGCGGCATAGGCTATGTCACCTCGGCTCGCCATGATTGTTCCGCTCACACTGGACACCGTCACGATGCGACCCCAACCGTTCGTGCGCATAAAGCCGATCACGGTGCGTGTGGCGTGAAAAGCGGTGGAAAGGTTGATGGCGAGACCGTGGTCCCATTCTGAGGGACTCGTGAGAATGTCCCCATGGCCCATCTCAGCGTCTCCAATGGCCACCATGCCAGCGTTATTGATGAGAATTGTCGGTTCTGCGTCTTGGGCGGCGAGCGCGTCCTGGAGCGCTGCCGCGCCCTCGGCTGAGTCAAGCGTGCACACAATGGCACAGGCGTTCAGCCCCTCAGCGCACAGCTCGCGCGCACGGTCGTGCACCCGTGCAGTGGTGCCGGTTACGACGACACGGGCGCCGAATTGGCCGAGCAGTCGAGCCGCAGCGAAGCCGATACCAGTAGCGCTGCCGGCCCCGGTGACGAGTGCCGTACGCCCGACGAGGTCGAGCGCGGAGGGTAAAGAGAGAGGAGAAGTCATGGATTCAGGCTAGCGCTCGGAGCGCATGTCGAAAAGAAGCATCCCTTCGGTTGACATTCTCAAAGCGGAGTGGTTAGTTAGTTACACAACCAACTAACCAATGAACCAAGCACCCCGCACTCGCAATGCCACAGTGGGTTACTCGACACGAAAGTGGGTCCCTTGATCGACAACGGCAAACCGATCTTCCTGCAGATTTCCGAGCAGATCGAGAACGACATCATAGATGGCGCAATCGAAGAGGAGACCTCGGTGCCTTCCACGAATGAATTCGCGGCATTTCACCGCATTAACCCGGCCACCGCCGGCAAAGGCGTCAACCGCCTGGTCGAAAACGGAATTTTGTACAAGAGGCGAGGAATTGGAATGTTTGTAGCAACCGGAGCCCGGCAACGACTCGTCGGCGCTCGAACCGAGCAATTTCGGGCCAGCTTCGTCGGCCCTCTGCTCGATGAAGCCGCCAAGCTCGGCATTACTCCCGAGCAGGTGGCCGACATGATCACCGATGCATCGATCACCGATAGAGAGGCAAGCGCATCATGAATCTCACCGATACCAACACCGCCGTGCGCGTCGATGGCCTGACCAAAAAATTTGGTTCTTTTACCGCGATCGACGATGTGAGCTTCACGATCGAACGCAACAAGATCTATGGTCTACTCGGTCGAAATGGCGCAGGCAAGACCACCCTCATGCAGCTGCTCACCGGACAGCAGTTCGCCACGCGCGGCACCCTGGAGGTCTTCGGCGCATCGCCGGTGGAGAACGCGCGGGTGTTACAACAGATCTGCTTCATTAAAGAAAGCCAGAAGTATCCTGACAGCTTTCGCATCGAACACGTTCTTGCGAGCGCACCATGGTTTTTCGCCAACTGGGACGCAGACTTCGCCCAGCGTTTGGCCGTCGACTTTCGCCTGCCACTGACCCGCGCCATCAAGAAGCTCTCGCGCGGCCAGCTTTCAGCGGTCGGCGTGATCGTGGGGTTGGCCTCACGGGCACCCCTCACCTACTTCGACGAGCCCTACCTCGGACTCGATGCGGTTGCGCGGCAGATTTTCTATGATCGCTTACTTGAGGACTACGTCGAGCATCCGCGTACCGTGGTGTTGTCGACGCACCTTATCGATGAGGTGAGCAACCTGCTCGAGCACGTTCTGGTCATCGACGACGGGCGCATTCTCATGGACCAGGACGCCGAAGCGCTGCGCGGTTCAGCCAGCAACGTCGTTGGCAAGAAAACGGATGTCGATTTCTTCGTCGCCGGCCGCGACATCATTTCTCGAGATGGCCTGGGCGGACTCGCCTCGGTGACCGTTGCCGGCCTCAGCGAGGCCGAGCGAGCCGGCGCCCGCGCCGCTGGTCTCGAGCTCTCCCCCGTGTCACTGCAGCAGCTCATCGTGGCACGCACCACGAGCACCAGCGCCGGATGAGTGCCCCCCACCGACTCTGGGAGTGCACGCTCATGACTCTCATCGACGCACCTACCGACACCGTCGCCTCCGTTCACTCGCGCACCGCCTGGACGCGCGTCTGGAACGTCGCGCGTCTGCACCTCGTTGACCGCCGCACCTACATCGGTATTCCTTGGTTGATTGTGGGTATTGCCTTTGTTATCACGGTGTTCATAGCCCAGATCATTGGTTTCACCACCGGTGGACTCGGCACGGCCGACGCGATTGAGGGCCAGCGCTACAGCTGGGCCGTTCTGTCTCCGCAGTGGTACCTCATTGTGGTGGGCGTACAGGCGATTTCCTTCGGATTTCCGCTCGCGCTCGGCTTCGGGGTGACCCGCCGAGACTTCTACCTCGGCACCGCGCTGATGTTCGTCCTGATCGCGGCGGTAAACGCGATCGCCTTTACGGTACTGACCCAGCTAGAGCAGGTCACCAACGGTTGGTGGCTTGACTCCTACATGTTCAATGCGCTGTGGTTTGGCCTGAATGGTTGGCCGGTTGACCTGCTCTCCTTCTTCGTGGTCCAGCTTCTGGTGTTCTTTGTGGGTGCCTTTATTGCCACCATCTACATGCGCTGGCGCATGCTCGGCATGGTCATCTTCTGGAGCGCGCTGGCTCTGACCATCGTCGGCACCGTCATGCTTATTACCTTTACCAGTAGCTGGCCGGCCGTTGGCACCTGGATTTCCGCGCAGGGCATCGCCGGCATCTTCGCCTGGCTGTTCGTGCCAGCGTTTCTCGCCGCTGGTGGTGGGTTCCTCGCCCTACGCCGCGCCACCCCGAAAAACTGACCCGCCGCCCTCGCCCGCCCTGCCCGGCCCCGCCCCGCCCCGCCCGGCCGAGGTGCCCCGTTTCTGCCGAGAGTCGCCGTTTGAGCGGCGACTCTCGGCAGAAACGGGGCATTTCGGTTTCGGTGACCAAACGCACGCGGCTCCTCCACCGTGCACGTTCCGACGAATTCTTCACCGATCGGTCGGCACTTCTCTCGAGCAGCGGTTGCCCGGTAACTATGGGTCCATGTCACTGACGCCACCTCAAAGCAGGTACCCAGTCGATGGTCTTCACGAGCCACCTAGTGGCGAACGGCCGCTGCAGTTGCGACGCGACCTCGATCTCGTGGGCGCGGATGGGCGATCCCTTGACCGTTCGGTGGCACTCGGTCACAACATCCGCTTACGACGTGGGGTCGTTGTCGACGGCACTGGATGGAATGATTTGGGCGAGGGCGAGAAATATTTGCTGCGGATGCGCGCGGTCTCGGCCACCCGCCGCACACCCCCGGTATTTTCTCATTACTCGGCTGCCCTGCTGTGGGGCCTACCCATCATTGGCCGCTGGCCAGAGAGCGTGCATCTCTCGGCTGGAGCCCAACGTTCATTGCACTCCAAAAACGGGGTGATCTGGCATCGAGACCTGCTCGACGATGCCGATGTCGTCGCCTTAAATGGGATGTTGGTCACGAGCTTGCCACGTACTCTGCTGGATCTAGCGTGCACAACGTCGTTTCTATCCGCGGTAGCAACACTCGACCACGGCACGACCCCGAGACTCATCCTGCCCGACCAGTTGTCGGTCGCTGGAGTTCCCAAGGAAGAGCTGCTGGAACGGCTGGCCCGCGAGGGAGCGCGGCGCGGCAGCCGAGCGGCTTTCGCTGCCATCTCGTTCAGCGACAATCGCTCCGGCTCCCCTGGTGAGTCGCTCAGCCGCGGGCAGATCCATATGTGTCGCTTTCCAGCGCCCGACTTGCAGGTTTCCTTTGTGAGCGTCGACGGACACAACGACATCGTTGATTTTCGCTGGATCCAGAGGCAAAAAACTCGAACCCTGAAACTTCTTGGGGAATTCGACGGTTTCGTGAAATACTCCCGCAGCGAGTATCAGCGCGGCCGCACCATTGATCAGGTGGTCTGGGACGAGAAGATTCGAGAGGATCGCGTGCGGCTCACCTCGGATCACGGAATGGTGCGGTGGCTCTGGCACACGGCCCTCAACACGGAACGGATGCGCGCACTCCTGCTACGAGCCGGTTTGCGTCCGGAGTGACCCTGCGACCACTGAACGCGCCCATCGAGAGCGCCCGTTTCTGCCGAGAGTCGCCGTTGCAACGGCGACTCT
>Ga0307486_1002599_pt1 | contig 12466 bp, 8 predicted proteins | sample CBIW02metaG_FD_203663 | JGI IMG/M metagenome (GOLD analysis project Ga0307486, IMG submission 203663) | Sea-ice brine microbial communities from Beaufort Sea near Barrow, Alaska, United States - CBIW 0.2 | ecosystem: Environmental > Aquatic > Marine > Coastal | place: USA: Alaska | collected... | reverse complement strand
TGTTGATAAAAAGGCACAAACTATGTTTAAGATCGGTAATATACAGATCTTCATTGGAAAAATTGGAAGAGAAACAGAAAAAACTGTTGAGGAAGTAATTTTTCCGCTCCTCTCCCAGGGGGAAATAGGGGGATATATCCAATTCTTTAAATTCGGTCTTGATCCTGGAGCCAATTTTGCCCAGGTTTTGAAAATCCTTGTCCCAGTAGATCACATTGAGATGGCCGCGGATAATCCTTGAGGTATCATCGGCATTTATCTGGTCCAGGATATGCTGAATTTTTTTAAGGACGACCTTGTTCTGTGACCCGAAATTGGAACTTTTATTGAGTTCTTCTATTTTCTTGTCCAACAGCTTGCGCCATTTCTGTTTGTCATCCAAATAGATAATCTGGTTTACAATGTGGTTTTCGTTCAAGGCAAGCCCAAAACCATCAATAAACCCCTGGTGAAAAACAAAATCATCGGAAGTAAAACGCTCATTGGTCTTACTGCTTTGCACACTTTCTCCGAAGCACAACTCACTATTGACCGCCAGGACATCAAAATAATTTTCGCCAATATTGATATTACCCTTGTCCAAAACAATGTTCGTATCAAAACCTTCATTAAATCCGTTGAAATACTCATTGGCCAGGGTATTGATTTCATTTTCCGAAAGTGGCAAAAGCTCCAGTTTCCTGCTGTTATTGATAAAAGACACAGAATCATTCACGGCACCCACGAAACCCTTAACATTTTCATCTGATTCCCGGGAAATGCCTTTATTTATTTTTCTGAAAGGGTTGACATACTTAGGGTTGTTCAACGCCTTGTTCCTAGTGAGGATAAAAAACAGATAGCTGCGATGTTCTATATATTCCCTGCCTTTAAAATAATGATGGGTCGCCTTTTCCAAAAAGCTGTTATTGGGCAAATTTCCGGATGAATACCCCCGCTTAACATAAATATCCTGCTTGTGCACCACGCAACCTGTGGGCAAGGATTTAATTGCCTGGAACCAGGAATTGTGGATGTCCTCAAAATCCTTTTCAGACAAGGAATAGATCTCAGGGAGAATTGCCTGATACCCAACCACCACATTGCCATTATTGGCGAATATGATATTTTTCTGAATATCCATTATGGGCCTAAAATATGCGAGATTAATCCTGGTCATAATTGAAAAGGCTAGATTTTTTGTTGGTGATATTCTTCGGAAAAACACTTGTGAATTCAAAGTATTGGGAAATGTTTGCAATCCGGGTGAGGCTTATGTAAAGGCCAGAATTCATTATAAATACACTGATGACAACAGCAAAGCTGAAAGAAAAAATAATCACCAGCAGTGATGCGATCACCGCAACCATCATAAGGGCGAAAAGCGAGATGGGAAGTCCCCAGATCAGCGCTTTTTTGCGGATATTTCTATAGATCTCAAAGCGCTTCATCAGACTACGATACTAATTAGATACGTGAAAATTCCCACTACCGCACCGGCAATGAGCACAAAGACCAAAACCCGGGTGATGCCCTTTTTTAGATCGGCATTTTCTCCAAAGAAATGGCCTGCGTTGAACAGGAACCCGACCAGAAAAATAACCCCGAGAAGAATGGGGAAAATCACTCGGATGGTATCCGAAATGTCAGCGACCGAATTTTCAATCCCGCCAATCTGTGCGAAAAGCGGGAATGAAAACAGGAACAAAAAAAGTGAGGGGTAGATTAATTTTTTCATGCTATCAAATTTATATTTTTTACTGATTTTGATATAAGTAAATTACATCATATTTACATTTAAACAACTTATTATCAGTAATTTATAAATAAATATTAATTGATTTGGATTGTATTTATTTGAGATTAATTAGAATCAAATGCTATTAAAATCGGGAATAAAATATTGAAAACTCAAAATCTAAAAATGAAAACTAGGCTCAAAAACGTCATTTTTCTTCTGCTGCTCCTAAAAATGTGTTTCATTTTTGGACAGCCAACAACACCTAAAAAGTTAATTGTGATCGATGTAGGGCATGGCGGAAAAGATGCCGGTGCAATTGGCATTAATGGAATCATGGAAAAAGATGTGGTATTGCAACTCGCCAATGATATCATCAACCTGAATAAAGGCCAAAACAATTTGGAAATATATCTTACCCGGTATTCAGATACCCTTATTTCGTTAGCTGACAGGACAAAGCTTGCCAGGGCTTTAAAAGCGGATGTTTTTATCTCCCTGCATTTCAATCATGCCAAAAACCCCGATGCAACCGGTACCGAGGTATTTGTGGCAAATACCTCCCTTTCCCAAAATCTAAGAGAGTCAATTTACCTTGCCCACCAGATCCATTCCGGAATAACAAGCAATTTCGGGATCAAATCCAGAGGAGTGAAATTCGCTAATTTCCAGGTGCTTCGGGAAACCGTCACATTTTGCCCGTCAATTTTAATAGAGCTTTGTTTTTTGTCCAATTTGGATGAAGCCGAATATTTGTCTGAAAATTCGAATCTTAAAGCCCTGGCATTTTCAATATTGAACAGCTTAATTAAAACATCGGAATTATGAAAGAATTATTTACACTGCTGGCAGGAATGGTTTGTGAGATTTTGAGGGTTTTGGTGAGGGAAATGAGGAGGTTTTTGGGGAAGAAATGATGTTTGGGTGATTGGCGTTCCGGGGAAGTGGATGGGTTGATCAACACAAACTGACAAAAAAAGTCCTTCTACCTGATGGTAAAAAAAGGCTTTTTTTCTGCTATTTCGCTAAATATTAGCAGTGTATTTATTTGTCGTTTAAAATATTTTCAATGCTTTAGTATGCATTAAGTATATATTCAATGTTTATATTTTCATTGTGATATAATAATGATGTATAAATAGTATAAATATTTCCTTCGTATTCACAATTTATAATATTATCTATTTTGGTTACAGATTCTAAAGAACTGTTTTTATACCACCTGTTGAATACTTTGAATCTAGTTTTTGCTTTTTCATCATTTTCTGAACAAACATAAATAAGTGAATTTTGTACGTTTACAAAGAAAGCGGTTACTATATCCTCAATAGTTTTTGAAACAAAATTATCAAATGGTTATATATTGTCAGTTATTTTTTCAATAATAATTTGATAGATATTTTCAATAGGAATATCAGAAGCTATATTAAGAGTCTCATCAATAATAAAAACAATTTTATATTCAATATTGTTTTTAGTTGTAAAGTTATAAGTACTTGTAGCTTCGTTGAAAGTGTAGTTATATAGGTTTGGCAAACTTGATTCCTTTTTGAGTTAATTTTTCAATAGGAGTATTACCTTTCAAGAATGAACGAACCATAGCCTTGTCTGAAACCATTTTGGCTACAGATTTCATAATTGCTTCTTTATTTATGGTTTTATTATTCATATAACAAAATTACTATATCAATTATGAAACAGGATAATATTATGATTATTTGTTTTTATTGTAAAATAAAAACAAATAGATGGAAACTATTATTTTATGGTAATGCTAATTTTCGTTATACGTAAATCCCTGCTAACGGCAGTCTGCCTAAGAACCTAAGATTCATCTGCCTATTTTGGAATAGAATGAGCTTATTTTAAACTTGGAGGCGATTGAAAACTTTGGCAGCAAAAAAACAAATCCGGAATAACACCCGGCTGGTTGTGTTTAAAAACCGGTTCCAGAACCAATCTCTGGATGGATTTTTTCTTTCCGTTTTTCCTGGTTTCTACTGATAGGTTCAGGAAATTGAGTTCATAGTCTATTGGGGATGCATTTTTAATTTCGATCACAAAATACAGTTCTTCCCTGTCGAACACTATGTTTTCAACCTCAAATTAATTTCCTAATTCCGTTTTCTAATGCTGCCAATTCTTCGGTTGCCTTTCAATAAACAGGAAACTGAAATGCTGGTAATAGGTTTCGGTTCCTGCAAGCCTGATTTCAATTTCACTTATTCCAGCAGAATTTTCATCTGTTTTCTTGTTTAATAACGACCAACTTCGAAATTAAATCCAGGGGAGTGAAATTCGCTAATTTTCAGGTGCTTCGGGTTTTTTCAAAAATTAAGCAATCTGTTGAATATGTGTTGTTAACAACTTTTTTTGTTTTTTTTAATAGGTACTAATAGGCTGTGATTCAGGTCGTTCTTCTTCGAAACTATGGTAGTCCGACCTTTCAACCGGCATTCTTAAATTATTTTTTAAAAATTTAGCTAAACAGATGTTTTGAAAAAAGATAAAAAATGAAACAAAAATTACTATTTTTCAGCTTTCTTGTGTGTTTTAGTTTTGCCAATGCACAACTTATTACAGTTACAGGTACGGTAGTCGACGATCAAGGAATACCCATTCCCGGTGCCAGTGTAGTGGTCCAAAACACTACAATAGGTGTAATAACCGATTTTGATGGACAGTTTTCTATTCAAGCGCCACCAGATGGAACTTTAGTTGTTTCATATCTCGGCTTTCAAACAAAAGAAAGAAGAATAAATAATGAAACTGTTATTAAAATTATTTTGGATACAGATTTAAGTGAGCTCGACGAGGTAATATTGACCGGATATTCAGAACAAAAAAAGGAACGAGTAACCGGAGCGGCTGAAGCAGTCGATGTTGACGTTCTTACTGCAGCCCCACGAGCAGCCCTTCAAGAGAGCTTCCAAGGGAATGTTGCGGGGGTTCAGGTGACTTCCGCTACAGGACAACCTGGAGCCATTCCAGATGTACGTATACGTGGTGTTGGTTCCTTTGCAGGTTCCTCTCCCTTATATGTAGTGGATGGTATGCCTGTAGATTCCGCTGTCATGGTTTCTCTGAATCCAAACGACATACAAGCGGTTTCAGTCCTTAAAGATGCCGCAGCGACATCAATTTATGGTGCAAGAGGCGCTAATGGGGTAATTGTCATTCAAACACGGTCGGGGATAGCAGGACAAACAATTGTAAGGTACAGCGGGCAACAAGGATGGTCAAGTTCAGCTGTAGCTGATCGATTTAAACCTCTTTCAACTCCCGAGTTTCAGGAGTTAATGGTGGAGGGAGTGATGAATGCCGATCTTGCTTTAACGGAGGATGAAGCTCTGGAGTATATGATCGACAATGGCTTTGATCCTAATGTTAATACTGACTGGTATGACCTCAACACTAGAACCGGCCTTTTTTCACAACACAATATAGATATGTCAGGTGGTAACGAAGATACAAGATTTTTTGTTTCAGGAGGTTACTTCAAGCAAGAGGGTGTCATATTGGCCACCGATTTGGAAAGAATGAATACCAGAGTTAAGTTGGACCATGATTTTGATGAGAGGTTAAGCATAGGGGTTAACTTATCCTACAATAAAACCATTCAGAACGTAAGACCAAGCGGTGGAGCTCATACAGGTCCTGTGAGGGCAATCTATAGAATCCAACCTTTTATTAGTCCTTATGATGATGAAGGCAATTACGCCTATGACTTCAATAATAACCATAACCCGTTAGCCCTCGCCGAGGATGAAACCAGAAGAAATGTAACCCACAGAATATTAGCCGGGGCTAACGCAAACTACAGATTCACTGATTATTTAAGCTATGAATCAAGTATAAATATGAACACTAGCTTTGAAGATTTTTTCGTAAGGCTGCCTGCAGCTCATGGAGGTGCATCTCCTGTGGGATCTGGAGGCCAGGATAATAATACTCTGTTCTCCTGGACTTTCAGAAACTTATTAAGATTCGATCAAACATTTGGAGAAAGTCGCTTTTTGACGGCTTTTGCAGGTTATGAATTGACTAAATATCGAAATAAATATTCAGGTTTGGGAGCTACAAATATTCTTGATGGGTTCGAAGATTTGGTCAATGCAAGTATACCGGTTGAAGCTATGACCTATAAGAGTATTTATGGCTTAAATTCAGTCTTTGCCAATGCAGAGTATTCTTTTGAAGATAAATATCTGATTAGTGGGTCCTTAAGAAGAGACGGATCGGCCAGATTTTCTGAGAATAAAAGGTATGGACTCTTCTGGTCTGTTGGTTTAGGTTGGAACATTGCAAAGGAAAGATTTTTGGCAGACGCATATTTTTTAAACGACCTTAAGCTTCGAGGCAGTTATGGAGTCAATGGAAATGATGCCATTGGAAACAATCGCTTCATTACTTATTTCTCAGCTAATGCTTATAATGGGCAGGTAGGACGATTTTTCGAACATTTAGGTAATTCTAATATACAGTGGGAAGAAAATAAAACTTTAGACATAGGAGTAGATTTTGCTCTTTTCAACAGAAGAATAAGTGGAAGCTTTGATTGGTACCATAGAGAAACTACGAATTTACTTAGATTCAGCCCTATATCAGCCACAAACGGAAACATCAGTATTCCTGCTAATATTGGATCTATGGAGAATAAAGGAATTGAAATAAGCCTTACCACCAGAAACATGGTTTCCAATAATGATGGCTTTGAATGGAGATCTGATGTCAATTTCACAAGCAACAAAAATGAGATCACCAAATTGGAAAATAATAATGAACCAATTATTGGGACTGCCGACATAATCGCTGTAGGAGAAGATATTAATACCTTTTACCTTCCTCTTTATGCTGGAGTAGACCCTTCAAATGGAAATGCGTTGTGGTACACCGACGGTAGCGGAACTGAGACAACTACTAATTACAGTGAAGCAGATCCTGCAATTGTAGGAAAATCTACTCCTGATTTCTACGGAAGTTTAAGGAACACCCTGAGTTATAAAAACTTCACACTTGGATTTCAATTCTATATGTCCTGGGGAGGATTAGTGTATGACTACTGGGCTAGGTATACGCAACATGATGGGTCCAGGCGTCTTTCTAACAATGCCGCTCTAAGTCGTGGTACTTATGAAAGAAGGTGGCAGAATCCTGGAGATATCACTGATATTCCTCGTATTGTTTATGGAAATACCCAGACCGGGGGAGGTAGTATGCACTCCAGTAGATTCATCTACGACGGAAGCTATGTTCGCTTGAGAGAAGCAGAATTAGCCTATGATTTCGAACCGGATTTCATCGGAAGAATGAATCTTTCACAGTTAAGAGTTTATGTAAAAGGAAATAATCTTTGGACCTATATCAAAGATGATCGACTGGAAAGGGATCCTGAAGCCAGTTTGAGTGGACGATTGGATCAAAATATTCCTATTTCCAGTACCGTATTTGTAGGTCTTAATGTATCATTTTAAAGAAAAAAACATGAGAAATAAATTACCAATATTTTTATTGTCCTTGCTGGGCTTCACCTCTTGTGACGACACTTTGGACAGCAGATTATCCGCATCAATTGAAGCAGATGCGTTGATAACAGACTTAAATTCACTCAATATTGCCACCATAGGAACTTACAGTATATATCAAGATGAAGATCTTTTGGGACGAACTCTTCTGTTGCTCCCCGCTTTATTGTCTGATAATGCCTATATGAATGTCTTTGACAATGCTGGTAGATATTTGGATTATGATGTTTATGGCCAAACAGAATATGATGTTTACGTAGCCGCCACTTGGGACGACCTTTACGCTGTAATAGCTCAAACATCGGTCATTCTTCGTCAAGCAGAGCAGATAGAATTTAGTGAAGTAGAAGAAGCCAACCATTATCTCGGCGAAACACATGCCTTAAGAGCGCTGGCATTCTTATACCTCCAGCAATTTTATGCCCAGCCTTACAACTTTTCCGCCGATGGATCACATCCAGGTGTTCCCATTCCTGATTTCAACTTGGTGGGTGGTGTGGAAATAGTAGAACCGTCACGAAATACCACTGCCGAAGTCTATTCCCAAATCCTTAACGACCTAAATTCCGCTATTGATTTGTTGAATGAACAACAACATGGGCCAGAACGCATTAATTTAAACGCGGCCAAAGCTTTATTAGCCAGAACCTACCTTAACATGGAAAACTGGGAGGGAGCCAGAGATATGGCAGATGATGTAATTAACAGTCAAAATTACAGCTTAGTGGAAACAGATAATTATATAGATAGCTGGTCACTTGATTCCAATTCAGAGACTATTTTCACGATTGTAAATAACCTTTCCGATAACCCCGGGTCAGGATCCATTAGTTACTTTTATCTTGATTATGTAGATGCTTTCGCTAGTGCAGATCTCGTTTCTATTCATAATGATAATGACATTCGAAAGGAATTATATCCATATAGTGAAAGTGAGGAGAATTATTTAGTAACAAAGTTCCCGAAATTTGAGAATTCGGATGATAATATTCAGGTAATCCGTTTATCGGAAATGTATCTCATAAAAGCTGAAGCACATGCCAGGCGGCCGGGGGAAACCACAGAAGCACAGGATGCGCTTGATGCCATCCGGTTACGCGCAAATCCACAGGCAGCACCAGCCACTGCTGCAGGAGGGGAATTACTTGAAGCCATTCTGGAAGAAAGAAGAAAAGAATTGGCTTTTGAAGGATTCAGACTCTTCGATTTAACCCGCACTGGAACCAGTTTCACAAAGTTCAGACAAAATGAAAGCATAGAAATAGATGCACCGGCAAATAAAACAATACTTCCTATTCCTATAAGTGAAATTAACAGGAATCCTAATATCAATCAGGAAAATCAAAATCCCGGATACTAAATCCTGCCTTTGATTAGAATTTTTAACTTTAAAAAATATTTTAATATGCAACGACTCTTATCCACCGTTCTTTTTCCCCTCTTTTCACTAGTCTTCTTTATGGAGACTAGTGGCCAGAGTAAAAGGAATTTCGAATACTTAGACGTGTTTGAATTGGAATACACCGGAGACCCACAAATTTCTCCCAATGGAGAGGCAGTAGTTTATAGCCGTACTGGATTTGATATCCTAAAAGATCGGTCTAAAAGCAGCTTGTGGTTAGTCACAACAGATGGCAACAAACACCGTAAATTGACTGCTCGGGAATTTAATGAAAATTCACCCGCTTGGTCTCCGACAGGGGATCGTATTGCCTTTGTAAGCAGTACAACCGAAGGAAGTGAAATCTTTTTATACTGGATGGAAACAGGTGTAACCGCAAAGCTTACTCAATTGGAAAATAGCCCTTCCTCGTTAACCTGGTCCCCAGACGGACAATCTATTGCTTTCACGATGAAAATCAATGCTGATGCTCCAGTAATAGTAAAATTACCTTCTAAACCTAAAAATGCGAACTGGGTAGAAAAACCTCGCATTACAGATCGCCTCAAGCATGAAGCGGACGGTTCAGGGTATATAGATCCTGGATTTACTCATGTTTTTGTTATCCCCGCTGAAGGTGGATCACCTAGGCAACTTACCAGTGGAAATTTCAATCATCAGGGAAGTCTTTCCTGGACACCAGATGGAAATAAGATTTATTTTTCAGCTAACCGAAATGAAAACTGGGAATATGATTTCAGGAATAGCGAAATTTATTCCGTCGATACAAATTCCGGTGAAATCAAACAATTGACCGTTCGCAGTGGCCCCGATAATTCGCCAACCGTTTCTCCTAATGGAGAATATATAGCTTATTTGGGATATGAGGACAAGGTACAAACGTATCAAGTTCAACAACTTCAACTAATGGATTCCAACGGCAACAATAAAAAAGTTATTTCCGGGAACCTGGACCGAAGCCTAAGCGATATAGTATGGGACACTAACAACAAAGGCCTTTATTTTAAGTATAATGACCTCGGTAAAACCAAAATAGGTTATATTGATCTTAAGGGAAATGTTACTGAAATAATTGACAATTTGGGGGGGACTAGCTTGGGAAGGCCTTATAGCAGTGGGAGCTACAGTGTTTCAGGTAAAGGGGATATAGCCTTTACTATTTCAAGACCTGATCGTCCAGCAGATGTTGCTGTGATTGGGAACCGAAAAAAACAGCCCACGATATTAACAGCAGTCAATAAGGAACTTCTTACCTATCGCAATTTAGCCACGATTGAGGAAATATGGTACAAAAGTTCCGTTGACGGTAGAGATATTCAAGGATATATAGCATATCCTCCCAATTTCGATGAAAATAAAAAGTACCCCCTCATTGTAGAAAATCACGGTGGGCCTATTTCCAATTACGGCCCACACTTTTCGGCGGAAATTCAACTGTTCGCTGCTGATGGATACCTCGTTTTCTATCCTAATCCACGCGGAAGCACAGGTTACGGCGAAGAATTTGGAAATCTCTTGTTTAACAACTATCCTGGAGAAGATTATAATGATGTTATGGATGGAGTAGATGTACTCATTGAACGTGAGGAAGTAGATTCAGACAGACTTTATGTGACCGGTGGTAGTGCTGGAGGGATTATGACAGCTTGGATTATAGGCAAAAACGACAGGTTCAAAGCTGCAGCCGTTATTAAACCCGTGGTGAACTGGATAAGTAAAACTTTGGTAGCAGATAACTACTATAGCTACGCTAATTCGAGAATGACTGGGCAGCCCTGGGAAAACTTTGAAGGCTATTGGAATTTTTCCCCACTTTCACTTGTGGGAAATATAGAAACACCTACAATGGTAATGGTAGGAATGGAAGACTTACGTACCCCACCCAGTGAGGCGAAACAGCTGTATCATGCTTTAAAGCTACGGAAGATAGAGACAGTTCTTGTAGAGGTGCCGGAAGCTGCCCATTCAATAGCTGCCCGACCTAGTAACTTAATTGCCAAAGTGGCGCACATACTGGCCTGGTTCGAAAAGTATCCATAATAAATAAAAGAACTTCCTCCAATCAACAGTGACACGTTATTGAAGAAATATCTTTTGCAATGTCCATGTCTCTTATTTTGAGAAGGTTTGTTTGAAGGAGGTGAATGGATGAACCGGAAAAAGCTAGTGATCAGAGGTTGGTTGAAGTTCAATTTTTATTCAGAAGGAAATATAGAAACAATAGAATTACAAAATTTTAATTATAAAACGATGATACATAACACCAAAAAAATGACCCTTGGATATTTTTCCTTAATATGTTTTCTGGCAGCTAACCTTGTAGGAGCACAGACTACATCTTCTTCTAAGGAAAAAGGAGAGATTAGAGTTATGCAGAAGTACGAAAGAGAGATAGGGTCTATCGCAAAGCACGCTAAAATACAGAAAGCTTTTAAAACAATAGAAGATCTGGAACCTCAAACCAATAAGGAGCATATTATGCTGACGGAAATTCCGGCACCACCTTTCAAAGAGGAAGTAAGAGCTGCGAAATATGCCGATTTACTAAAAGAAGCTGGGGCAGATTCTGTATGGATAGATGAGGTTGGAAATGTTATTGGTTTAAGGCATGGTACCTCTGGTGAGTTTACGGTTGCCTTGGATGCCCATCTTGATACGGTTTTTCCGGAAGGCACAGATGTGACTGTCATGAAAAAAGGAGATACATTAATGGCACCCGGTATTGGAGACGATACCCGCGGCTTAATGGTGGTACTTACAGTATTACGAGCACTGGAACAAAATGATATCAAAACCAAATCGGATGTTTTATTTATAGGTACGGTAGGGGAAGAAGGATTAGGTGATCTTCGGGGAGTCAAGCATTTATTCAATGAACAGGAACCAGGAATTGATTCATGGATTGCGGTAGATGGAGGTGACATGGCTGGTATTTCTCATCGGGGCTTAGGATCACACCGCTACCGAGTTACTTTTAAGGGGCCAGGAGGCCATTCTTGGGGTGCATTCGGAATGGTGAATCCACATCATGCTCTTGGGAGAGCTATAAAATATTTTACAGCAGAAGCAGACAGATTTTCAAGATCAGGAGAAAGAGTGAGCTATAGTATAGGTCGCATTGGTGGAGGTACTTCAGTAAATTCTATTCCATTTGAATCATGGATGGAAGTAGATATGCGCTCTGAAAATATCGAACAATTAGAAGATATGGATCAGCTACTGCAAAAGGCAGTACAAAAAGCTTTACAAGAAGAAAATAAAGTTAAACGTGAAGGGCCGGATCTTTCTGTAGATGTAGAAATGGTAGGAGACCGTCCTTCAGGGAAAATCGCGGTCGAGAATAGTCTGGTACAAAAAGCTATGGCTACCGCAGCCTTTTTTGGAGCTACTCCTTCTTTGAGAGCGGGATCTACCGACTCTAACATTCCGATAGCTCGGGGAATTCCGGCTGTTACTATTGGTCGTGGAGGCACAGGCGGAGGGTCTCATTCTCTTCAGGAATGGTGGATAAACAAAAAAGGACATTTAGCTATTCAGAGGGCATTGTTGCTTCTGCTATCTGAAGCGGGTGTAATGAACTAAAGGTGTAATGAAATCAATTTTTATTTTGTCACCTTTTATTTCTACATTTTCATCAAAGGGTGAGTAATCAAAATTAAAAATCCGCTCTTTCCATTCTGACCGACTGATAATAATTTTTTTGAGGTAGGCATTTAATGTCATATCTTTAAGATCAATAAAAACAGGAAAAAATGGAAATTTTTAGGGGTCAAAATCTCATAGAGTTTGCTGAACGCTTTAAAACAGATGAAGATTGTAAGA
>Ga0307486_1002598_pt1 | contig 12468 bp, 12 predicted proteins | sample CBIW02metaG_FD_203663 | JGI IMG/M metagenome (GOLD analysis project Ga0307486, IMG submission 203663) | Sea-ice brine microbial communities from Beaufort Sea near Barrow, Alaska, United States - CBIW 0.2 | ecosystem: Environmental > Aquatic > Marine > Coastal | place: USA: Alaska | collected... | reverse complement strand
TTGCCGAGGCAGACACACTGGAAAAGCTGGAAGCACTGCTGCCATGGAATGTGGATCTGGAGCGGGCTTCAAAAAAAGTGCCGCAGTTCGATTAAGGGCAAGTGGGTCGATTTAACGGCGCTTACCGATTAGGTAGCCACAGACTGAGGGCAGACCATGACCAAATATCTTCGCAGCTTGGAACTAAGCGATGACGGAGCCCTTATTGAATTTGGCATGAGCAAGCGTAATAACCAAGCAGTTTTTGAGGGCGTCGTCGATCTCAAAAGCGACATTCAGCGTGGTGTTGAGTTAGTGCGTATTCTGGTGATTCCGATGGCGCAGCCGCCAAGATATGTAGTGTCCACTTGTTCCTTAGCGGACACTGGTCAAGCACCAGACAGGCGGCTTCCTGTTTGAACTCAGGGGAAAAAGAACGACGTTTTCTGGTCATCAGACACCTCGTTTATGGTGGCGATATTACCACCAACGTTGGTGTCCGGAATCATTGAACCACTACACTAATCTGAGTGTTTGATCCCAGATAAAAAATCTTGCTACCTAATGGAAGTGCGCACTACCGTGGCATGAGCGGGATGTCGTGGGCTCCTCCCTGTAGCCCGCGACATCCCGCGCCTATCGATCGGCTTTAGTTGTTGGCCAGTGCTGTTTCGAGTCCGCCAGCAATAGCCTCGGCTATACGATCCATTTCGATTTCAGTGGAAACCAGAGGTGGCCCGATAATCAGAGTATTTTCACGGCCGGGCACGGTATTACCATTGCGCCCGATAATCACACCATGCTCCTGCAGAGCATGAGCAATCACCGCGGTCACTTTGCCTTGGCCCAGTGGCTCCCGGGTTGCTTTATCCGTTACCAATTCAAGCCCCGTCAACAGGCCTTTGCCGCGAATTTCTCCCAAAAACGGATGCTCCGATAAGCGTTCAGCCACCTGAGCTCGGAAATAATCGCCTTGTCGAGCCGCGTTCTCCACCAGTTTCTCATCTTCCAGTATCTGGATATTTCTCAACGCGACTGCAGTAGAAACAGGACTACCGCCAAAGGTATTCACCGAGCGCAACTCGCGTCCGTCTCCAGGCTCACCGTGAAAAGCGTCAAAGATTTCCTGTTTGACCGCTGTTGCCGCAATCGGCTGGTAGCCACTGGCCAAGCCTTTCGCAAAAGTATAGATATCGGCCTTAGTGTTCCAGTGGTCATGGCCAAACATCTTTCCGGTGCGCCCGAAGCCGGACACCACTTCATCGAGAATCAGTAATACGCCATACCGATCACAGATCTGACGCACGAGCGGGAGATAATTGTCGGGAGGAACAATGACACCGCCACCACTGATGATGGGCTCCATAATGAACGCAGCAACGGACTCATACCCCTCATGAATGATAGTTTCTTCCAGTTGATGCGCCGCTTCTGCGCCCTGCTCTTCCAGGGTCAGCTTCTGGTGATCCCGATAAGGGTAAGGCGGCATCACCTTGATAAAGCCCGTCGGCTCAGGATCATAACCAAGCTTTCGGTTTGCCTGCCCGGTTGCAGCCATAGCACCCATCGTGGCGCCATGGTAACCGCGATACCGAGACACAATCTTATAGCGTCTGCGGCCATCACTTTTGCCAGACTGGAGATGATACTGGCGGGCAATTTTGAACGCCGTTTCATTGGCCTCTGAACCACTGCACGAAAAATAGACACGTAGTGGCAGGCCGAGCATTTGCTCAATCTTGGCAGCAAGCTGCACAGTTGGCTCACTGGCCATAGTGGGCGCCAAGTAGCTGAGCTTTTTCATTTGCTCATACGCAACATCCGCCAACTCTTGACGGCCATAACCCACATTGACACACCAAAGGCCAGAGAAGCCATCCAGTAATTTGCGGCCCTGATCATTGCGAAGATAACAGCCCTCGCCCTGAACCATCACCGCAGGTGACGTGCCCATAAGCGGCTGATGTTGTGTCATGTGCCGCCAAAAGCTGTCTGGCATTCTTTCATTGCTGTTCATAAAACCGCTCCTATATTGAATCACTGACATTCTCTTTTTGTCAGATTTTGTTTGTGCTCAGTAATCCCGGAAGCCGGGGCATTCTTCTCGACCTAGTGGTCACCAACACTCCACAAAAGCCAACCGTTACCTGTATCCAAACAAGGATGGAATATACAAAGAGAACGTCGGAAGGTATGTCACAAGCAACAACACAGGGATGTTCACAAGCGCAATGAACTTAAAGAGATGTCCCGCATAACGGTTCATCGGAACATTGCCAGCCACACCACTGGTCAGGAACAATAAGGGCGCGACCGGAGGAGTTATATTTCCCAAGCCGAGGTTTACACCCACAATGGCCACAAAATGGAAGGGATCGACGCCCAGTTCAGATGCCACTGGATAGAGAATGGAAGCGGCAATGATGGAGCCGGATATATCGTCCATAATCATGCCGATCAACAACAGAATTATGTTTATAAACAACAGCCCTTGCCACAACTCCATCTCACCCGATACAAAGTTCGCCAAGTCAAAAGGCGCACCCTGATAAATCAGTATCTGGCTTAGAAACAGAAGAGAAGCGATCATGAAAATCAGAGCACCAATCAGCTTGCCCGCACCTACGGTGGCGTTGAAGAAGCACTCAAAATCCATAGTCCGGTAAGCAAAGAACGCAAGGAATGCTACATACACCACGCCAAAAGACGCTGCTTCTGTTGGGCTGGCGATGCCGCCATAAATACTCCCCAAGACAATCAACGGCATTAGCATGATCAGAAACGATTTTTTTGCCGAGCTAGACACCTCACTCCAATAGCTCGATTTGTTTCCGCCCTCCTGGTCGGCCTCACCTTGGCTAATAGGAAAGCTTTTGCACATTTTAAGGTTAAGCAGAGAGTACCCGACTGCCAAAACAATACCCGGCAGGATGGTGGTCAGAAAGGCACCGGCAATGGACACCTGCATCGTGAGCGCGAGGATCAAAAGTGGAATGCTTGGGGGGATCAGCAATGTCAACACTGAAGAGCTGGCAACCAGAGCAACCATATACTCCCGGGGGTACCCCAACTTAACGGCTCTGGGGATTATTACCGAACCAATACTTGCCACTGCCGCACTGCCAGCACCAGACACAGCACCAAAAATCGCGCACGAAAACACCACAACAACGCCGAGTCCACCCTTAACACGCCCGACAACACTTGAGGCGAAGTCGATGATTCTGCCGCCGAGCCCACTTTTCTCCATCAGGAAGCCCATATAAATAAAGAGCGGCAAGGCAACCAAAGTTGGCGAATTAATTTTGGAAAACATTGTTGAAAAAGGGCCAACAATATCTATTTCATTAGCGTGACCGATAGCAAGGGCGCCCAAGCCAAAAGATGAGGCCACCGGCACCCCTATAATCACAAGCAACATCGCAAATAGCAGCATAAACACTACTGAGATATACATTAAAACCTCCAACAAACGATAAATATTATGTTTTTGTTAATTCCACTTTATGGAGATGCCACTTAGCAGTAATGAAAATCTGCGATATAAATGTTTTAACGAAAAACAATGAAGTTAATGCAAACCCTAAAAAAATACTTGATACCCATAAGTAATCCGGAAGGCCGTAATAAATACTTACATAACCATTATCGATGCTGCTTTCCAATAGTAATGCACTGTAGTAGGTGGCACTAATAGCAAACGCGGAAGAGAAAAAGCTTGAGATTATCGCCAGCACTTTTCGGAGCGACGTCGATTTAATGAGGTCCTCCATGCCACCCTGAATATTTTCATTTTTCAGCGTTGCATAGGACATACCGATAAAGTAAACCCAAACCACAGACAGCAAAATAAGTTCATTTGCCCCCGGAAAACTCAGGTCACCAAAATGGCGAAAGATTGACTGAAAGAATGTCAGCCCTGTGGTCGCAATCATGCCGGTGAAAATGGCTATTTTAATAGTTTTTTCAAGGAGTGCAGGTAACATAACGGCCTCGAATCTTGGCTTAAAGAGAAGGCTAGCCACCAGGCTAGCCTTTCAATCAATCTCGAATTAATAAGCCATATCGCGGATGCGATCCATCATCTCGGGCCCAACGAGTTTTTCAATTTCCGGCCACTCGTGTTCTTTAACCAGATCTGAAATAGCCTTGTATTCCTCGTCACTGAAAGTTGTTACCTTTACGCCAGCCGCACGCAACTTGTCGAGAAACTCCTCTTCCCGCTCTTTGGCGCCTTTCCAGATGTTAGCCGTCGCTTCCTTACCCGCTTTATCCAGAGCCGCCCTCTGCTCATCAGAAAGCGAGTTTTCATACCAGTCCAGGTTGACCGCAATCCCAATGATTCCTTCGAAGTAATCGCGAGTATGAACGTACTCACCCATCACATCGGAAAACACCTGATATGCCTCCTCGGGAGGAGTAGCGCCTTTAGCATCAATTGCACCGGTCTGCAACGCGGTGTACGTTTCTGAGTACGCCATCGGTACCGGATCAAAGCCGAGCCCGGCGTATCGGTTGATCATGCTTTTATAAGGGGCACTTCGGGTTTTATAACGTTGAGGTGACGGTATTTCGCTTGGCCCCTCTTCGCGGAATGCAATGCCCCCAAACCCTGTGGGCGCCCAAGCAAGATATTTGTAGCCTGACTCCATGCCGATCTCATTCAGCAGCTTCATGAAGTCGCCATCAGGACCGTACAACTCTTCGGCCTGTTCATAGTTATAAACGAGCCCTCCCATATACCCAATCGTCAATCTGGGGTCTATGTCTGATGACACGGTCACAACATCAATCTTCCGCTGGCCATTAGCGACCTGCTTCCCAATTTGGTATACGTCTCCAAACGGGCTGCCAAAGCGGGCTCGCACATTTATATCGCCGTCGGTGTAGTCCTTAACTCTTTCGGAAAAGTCGACCGACATCCTTGATACCGCATGGTCTTTACCAAACACAGTACCGATAGAATAAGTATCGGCCTGGGCTGAGATGGATACCGCCATACACAATGACGCAACAGACATACCAATGAATTTTTTGTATTTATGATTCATTTTAACTTCACTTATTTTTTGATGAGTTTTATGTTGCTTACTGAACGCCTTCGACGATCAATATCGTTGCCTCGCCCGCCCCCTCTCGCAGCTTCTTGGCTGCCTGGTATTCCTCAGAGTTGTAACAGGCCTCTGCCAGCTCCAGGCTGTCAAATTCCACAACGACGTTTCTTGGCCGAGCCTCGCCCTCCATAACCCTGGTTTCTCCGGCTCTGGCCAATATTTTTGCCCCGTACTTCTGAAATGCTTGGGGCCCCAATTCCGCATACTGTTGGTAACTATCAGGGTCAGTAATTTTGACTGACGCAATCCAATAGGCTTTCGGCATGGTTCAATCTCCAGTTAGTTGAAGGTGAGCAGAGCGCTGATCATTCCATTGAAATAGTGCTGTTGATCCCACTGGATACGTTCTCAGGTTCAAACCAGCGTGCCGTCACAGTCTTGGTCTGCGTCCAGAAACCGATGGCTTGCTTGCCGTTAGGGCCCAAATCACCCAACTTGGAGGCACGCGAACCGGTGAAGCTGAAGTAAGCCACGGGCACAGGAATCGGAACGTTAATGCCCACCTGACCAACATCAATGTCGGACTCGAAACGACGTGCGACCCAGCCAGAGTTGGTGAAAATTGAAGTCCCGTTACCGTTAGGGTTGGCGTTGATAAGTTCAATTGCTTCATCAAGCGTTTCAACATTCATCACGCACAGTACCGGGCCAAAGATCTCTTCACGGTAAACAGTCATATCTGCGGTAACGTTGGTGAACAGGGTCGGGCCCACAAAATTGCCATTCGGGTAGCCTTCCACCTGACAGCCGCGGCCATCCACCTCCAGCTTTGCGCCCTCTGGCTCTCCGGTCGCAATCAAACGCTCGACGCGGTCCTGGGCTGCAGGTGATACCAGCGGGCCAAGATCTGCATCAAGCTGGGTACCGGGCCCAACTTTCATCTTGCGGGTGCCTTCGATGATATCCCCGATCCATTCCTGTGCTTCACCCACCAGCACCACTACCGAATTAGCCATGCACCGCTGGCCTGCCGCTCCATAGGCCGAACCTAGCAGGCTATTAATGGCTTGACTGCGGTTTGCATCCGGCATGATGACGCAATGGTTCTTGGCGCCAAGCATCGCCTGCATGCGCTTCCCTGACGCCGCGGCACGGTCGTAAAGCAGCTGCCCTACACGCGTGGAGCCAATGAACGACAACGCCTGGATGTCAGCGTGGTCGGCAATCTGGTTAGCCACATCAGGCCCGCCGTGCACAACGTTGAGCACTCCTGGCGGTACACCCGCCTCGTGAGCCAGTTCTACCAGACGCATGGACGAGCTCGGGGCCTGCTCGGAGGGCTTATAAACGAAGGTGTTACCGGTGACGATGGCCATCGGGAACATGAAGCACGGCAGCATTATCGGGAAGTTGAACGCGGTGATACCTGCGCCAACACCCAAGGGCTGATTCAGCGTATAGACATCCACTTCGTTGGCAGCATTGTTGGCTCGTTCACCCAACTGCAACGACGTGATTGAACAAGCGTGCTCCACCACTTCCAGGCCGCGGCCCACCTCACCCACTGCGTCGGGCAAAGTTTTACCATGCTCTTCGCTGATCAGCGCAGCCAGTTCGTCGGTGTGTTCACGAATCAGCGCCTGAAACTTCAGCATGATGCGCATGCGCCTGCCCAGGGGGGTCTTGCGCCAGCTGGAAAACGCCTTTTTTGCATTGGCAACGGCGTGCTCGACTTCTTCAGAAGTACAAAACGGCACCCGTGCAACCACTTCCTGAGTGGCAGGATTCACCACGTCATGCCAATCCTCACTGCTGGAGGCAACCGGCTGACCATTGATATACATGGGGATTTCACGAATACTCATAACATCATCTCCTGTTATTATTTATGCATTGTCGTTAGATATATTTTTATCTTTTTCACTAAAATGAGAGTGCTTGTCTTTTTTTTTAAAAACAGACAAACCCTAACTAGCCACATTCAGTTCTCGATTTGTGCTTTGCGGCTTATCCGCAATTAATATTTAAGCTTTGAGATACCGAAAGAAAACTACGGGCGTGCTTAACAGATAAATTAATGTGAAGTTGGGTTCGCCATAAATCCATACCTACATAAAATACTTTTTATTGTAAGAAGTTATTCAGTCGACAGCGTTGCAGGTTCAAGTCAGCTTTAAATTATTGCTGCTCGCCAACACGAATCGAGAGTATCCCGTCGCTGCCAACGTCTTAAAGACTTGCTTTCTAACGTTAGCGTCCAAGAAAGCTGACGCAAGAAGGAAAGACCCAGACCCATCTGGTTTTCCGGGGTTCAGGCTTGCAGAAATACGAGAGGATTCAAGAGTGGCTTGCTCAGTCGAGAGCGCGTATTCGAGCTGCCAACAGCGCCAGAAATGCCTCCAGCACCCTATGGGGTCGGCGGTCATAGCGAGTGATAGTCACCAGTGGCGTCAAGTAGTTCAAGCGCTCGGGGCAAACCGCCCGCAAACGGCCGGCCGCGACCCAAGGCGCAGCCAAGTGGTCAGGCAGATAACCTATGTAGCTCCCAGTGAGGATCAGAAAGGCCGCTCCGGAACGGTCCGTGGCGGAGGCCGCGCCTTTCAACAAGGCGCAGGCGCTTCGCCCGCCTTCTGGCAGCGGATAGTTCGGGATAACTGCGTCGTAGTCGGCCAAGTTTTGCTTTGTAATGGAGCTATCTGGCTTTCCATAGAGCGGGTGTATGTTGGCACAGTAGAGCAGCGAACGCTCATCGTATAGCTCTTCGCTAGCCAGGGTTTTCAGGAGATTGACTTCGGGCACGACGCCCACATGAAAGCGGCCGTCTGAAACGCCCCGAACCACGCTGTCAGACACTTCCATCGATAGGTTAATTCGGACATCGGGGCCGCGCGCCTTCAGGTCAGCGAGGCTATGAGTGACGCACTCCCGCGGCATGCTGACCAGGTTGTCACTGATGCCAATATTGAGCTCACCGCGCAGACTATCGTGCAGGCCATTAACTTCGGTGCGAAAAGTCTCCAGCGATGCCAGAAGAGTTAACCCGGCTTCATAAACCTGGCGCCCCTCTTCGGTCAGGGAAAACCCGCCGCGCCCACGCTGGCAAAGCAGAAGCCCCAGCCGTTTTTCCAGGTCGTTCATATGCAAACTGATAGCCGAGCGACTGATGCCGAGCACGTCTTCGGCTGCGGTAAAGCCACCGCATTCCGCCACAGCCTTAAAAACACGAATCATGCGGAGCTCGAAGTCGCTAACCTGGCCCAGTGATGGTCCCTGACGTTCAATCATCGCCAATACACCCATAGCAGGGTGTTCAACCAGCATTGTGCCACGCCAAGTTCGGCAAAAGCCTGCGTTCTCACTACCAAAACCTATTCCCCCTCACACCGGCGTGACCAGCACAAACTTGATTTCGCCATACACGGCGGGGGAGCGATTATAGCATGGCCAAGTGCCCGTGCTCGGACACCCTGCTTTAGTCTAAGGAAGGTGTCAGCGGCAGCAGAGCCGGATCAATTAACGTACATTCTCGGTACCCTCTGGGTGATTCCGGTAAACAGGTGGTAGGCGATGGTGTCGCAATAGGCCGCCACCTCATTTGCCGGTAGCGATTCTCCCCAGAACTCGACATCACTACCCACGCCAGCCTCTGGAAGGTTGGTCAAGTCCACCATCAACATATCCATGGAAACGCGCCCAATTAGCCGCGTACGCTGGCCATTAACGAGCATCGGGGTGCCCTCAACCGCCTGTCGGGGATAGCCGTCTGCGTAACCCATGGCAACGGTCCCTACTCTCGTCGGGCGCTCAGCCACGAATCGCCCGCCGTAACCCACACCAGCGCTCTGGCCAACCCACCTGACGGCAATGACTTTGCTTTTGAGGGTCATGACCGGGCACAGTTGTTCGCTGAACGAGTTTTCTTTGGCCAGCGGAGAAGCTCCATAGAGCATGATACCGGGTCGCTGCCAGTGCGCTCTCACCACTTCATGGGCCAGTATTCCTGCTGAGTTTGCCAGGCTCAGCTCAACCTCCGGCGCCAAAAGAGGCGCGGGCAATCGGGACACCTGAGCCTCAACCGACACCCCCTGTGTTGAGCAACCATCTGCATTCGCCAAGTGCGTCATCACCACTAAGTTGTTGACCTGAGATAAGCGTTTTAACTCCCCATAGACCTTGGCCGCGTGTTCGGGGCTGAACCCGAGCCGGTGCATTCCGGTATCCACTTTCAACCAGACATTAACCGGACTGGGCATTGAACTCTGTGCCAGCGCATCCACTTGATCCTGCCTGTGCACGGCCGTCCAGAAACCTTCACGCGAGATAACTTCCAGCTCACTGGATTCAAAAAAGCCTTCCAAAAGCAGAATGGGGTGTCGTAACCCCGAGGCGCGCAACGCCATCGCCTCTTCTATACAGGCTACCGCAAATACCTCGGTGTCTTGGGCGAGGCATGCAGCAACTTCCGCCGCTCCGTGGCCATAAGCGTCGGCTTTGACTACGGCAATGGTCTTGCCATTTGGTGCCATGGAAGCAGCTAGCTGGAAGTTGGCTCGGACATTGTCCAGATTTATTTCAGCAACAGCGGGTCTGGCCATGCTTTTTGCCTCCTGATCGATGAACGGGCTTAGTGTAAATATCGGTCAATAGAAAGACCTTCGTTATCGATCTCCGGCGTCTTGTTGTTGATGACATCAGCAATCAGACGCGCAGAACCCTGAGACATGGTCCAGCCGAGGGTTCCATGCCCGGTGTTGGTATAAAGGTTGGCGATCGGCGTCGAACCGATAACAGGCACGCTGTCAGGCGTCATCGGCCTCAACCCGCACCAGAAGGTGGCGTTGCCAAGATCGCCTGCACCAGGAAACAGGTCGCTAACCACAAACTCGGCCGGCTTGCGCCGTTTTTCTTTAAGGCTCAGATCAAAGTCCGCGATTTCGGCGGTTCCGCCTACCCGGATTCGATCTTCAAAACGGGTGACCGCCACTTTAAAAGCTTCATCCATAACCGTAGACTCGGGCGCTTTGGCGGCGTCCATGAGCGGCAAAGTTAATGAATAGCCTTTGATGGGATAGATTGGCAGCTTGAATCCGAGGGGGTTGAGTAACAGTGGAGAATAGCTACCCAGACATACCACGTAAGCGTCGGCTGTAAGCTCACCCTCGCTGGTGTGTACTTTAGTGATTTTTCCGGATGCGACCTCAAGTTTGTGCACTTCAGTATTCAGCATGAACTGCACCCCGGCGTCGCGACAGTGCAGGGCCAGACCCGTAGTAAATTTTTGACAATCGCCAGTGCCATCCTGGGGAAAACGCAGGCCACCGACAAACTTTTCCGAAACATTGGCCAAGGCGGGCTCGTGCCGAATACACTCGGCATGGTTGATCACCGCGTGCTCCACACCACATTCCCGGAGGGAGGCCAGATCGGCTCCAATGGAATCCATTTTTTTCTGATCCCGGAACAGCTCGATCGTGCCTTTAGTCCGGTGATCGAATTCCAATGGCACTTGCCGGGTCACTTCGTCGAGGCAGGTCCGGCTATATTCCGAAATCCTTAACATTCGTCGTTTGTTGATGCGATATGCCTGTTCGTTGCATTGCCCCAACATTTTAAACATCCAATTGACGGTTCGGGCATTAAATGAGCTGGAACTAACCAGAATCGGCGCCATCTCCTGCATCATCCATTTCATCGCTTTCAACGGGATGCCGGGCGCTGCCCAGGGATTGGTATACCCGTACGAGAGCATGCCCGCGTTTCCATAGCTGGCCTCATCGGCCACTGCGGCGCATCGCTCAACAACGGTCACATCATGCCCTGAATTGGCCAAGTGCCACGCTGTGGAAACCCCAGCAACGCCACCTCCCAGAACAATAATTTTCATTATATTTTAACTCCACATCTGGGCAACTGGGGCCTGTTTCCAAGCGCCCCCCTACCGACCCCACTAATCATGCGAGTGAAGTCTTATACAAACAGGTTGCCCCACCCCCAATGTTGAGTTAAATAGCAATTTGCTAACCGATAGTTCAGCAATTCGTTAACTATACAAATGAGATCGTCATGAGTTTCCGCCCGTGATCAACCCTATCCTTGGCCTCCGACCTAAGCAAAGCTGTAAATTAGTGCCGTCTGGAGCCACGCGGTCGCTCAAGCCGATCACAAATACTCTAGAGAGAATAGAAATATGGTTTACGAAGTTTCGGTCGACGAATCCGATCAGATCGAAACGTTAATGCCAATATCAGACTACTTTAGGCTTTAGCTGATCTCGAAAGGGCAGCAACTCGATTTTCGCGGACAAATCCCAGTCTCAAAGAAGCCCGGCAACCTACTGTATACAAGCCGCATTTCAATGTGCGACATCATTTGTCGCACCAATCACATATAATGTTTCCTGCTCCTTATTGATCTGGCTACGAACTCGGCAATCCATTTATGACAGGAAACACAATGCACGATTTCCCAACAATTCTTGCGCGATACGGATTCACTCCGAACCAATACGATTTTGACTCAACCATTGTGGGATTCGACTACGACCTGCAATTTGCGCTCTTTGATGAAGACAGCCCGCTTGATATTGAAAGGTCCAAGATCATTCGCCAGTGGGACAACCCAACCGCCTACTTGCGGTGCGAACTGTTCACCCAAAACACTGACACGTCCGCTGGATTGACGTTTTTCGTGCAATGCTGGGTATCCGAATTGAGGTATCAAACGGTGACGAGGGAAATCCTTGATATTACTGAGACAAAGCTCCATTGAAATACTGTCTGGCGTCAACTATCTTGCCCGATCGTATTGGCTCAATAAAAAATCAAACTTCGCCAGATTTTCTCACCAGAATTATTGTATGGTTAACTGCTTATCAGTTGCGCCATTCTAGTCTGATAGCTTTGTTCACGTAATCTCCATTCGTTAATACGTCGCGGGAAGGTCCTGAATTGGCTAGAGTGCTCTACTGAGAGCCATTCAATGATTTCACGAGCGTAGCTTTTAGTCTGAAGCTCTAACTTGAGCTGGATTAGTTGACCACTACATTCTCGTTGCTGGTTGCTACCTCCACAGTTCAACCTGCCTGTCTTACACACTCTCTCGCGGATAAAGCCATCAGCAGCTTTATGCTGTCAATCAGCTGTATTTCATGAAATGAGGCCTACTGAGTACAAGCTCAGCAGGCTCACATTCTAAGCAATCAGCGAGTAAATAAATCTTTTCAATAGTGACGTTGACTTGCCCTCTCTCAATCTTCCCCACATAGCTTCTATCTATTCCAGATTCATACGCCAAGCGTTCTTGCGAGAAACCTTTTAATTTACGGATCGCTCGAAGATTTTGACCAAATGCCTCGCAAACTGGAGAACCCATTTCTTGCCCTCATAAAAAGCAAGACTATGGTTTCTTGAGCCTAAAACGACCACGGCATATACTA
>Ga0307486_1002597_pt1 | contig 12469 bp, 13 predicted proteins | sample CBIW02metaG_FD_203663 | JGI IMG/M metagenome (GOLD analysis project Ga0307486, IMG submission 203663) | Sea-ice brine microbial communities from Beaufort Sea near Barrow, Alaska, United States - CBIW 0.2 | ecosystem: Environmental > Aquatic > Marine > Coastal | place: USA: Alaska | collected... | reverse complement strand
CTCGCTTCAGCTGCGCATGCACCTTCCGGACACCATAGACGCCGTAGTTCTTCCTGTGCACAGTGTGGATCTTCACCGCGGTCTCCTCGTCACTGACGGCGCGTTTTGAGGGCGGCCTGTTCCGGGCCGCGTAGTAGGTTTGCGGGGCGATCGGCAGTTGGCTGCAGATCGGCTCGACCCCGAATTCGTCCTTGTTCGCATCGATGTAATCGATCATCTGTTGTGTGGGCGGTCTGGCTCCGCCGCGAAGAAAGCCGACGCGCTCCGCAAGATCGCATTCGCCCGACGCAACTCGCGATTCTCCCTCTCAAGCTCGATCAGCCGGGCCGCGTAATCGGTGGTCGTTCCTGGCCGGCTACCGCTATCAATCTCCGAGCGTTGGACCCAGCCTCGCAGCGTGTCGGAGGGAATACCGAGCTGCTGGCCGATACGCGAGCATGCACCGCGGTCACCGCCGGGACCACCACGCGCCTCAGTCACGAGCCGGACCGCGCGCTCTTTCAGCTCGGTCGGATACTTCTTCAATGCTGGCATTTGGTCCTCAACCTTTCAGGTGATCAAGAACCTCCATTAAACACGGGGCGCAACAGAGGGGATCTTCTCGCCAAACTCCTGGGTATCAACGCCGTCGAACCAGATGGACTGCGGACCGTTGTCCCACCCGGACTTTCTCAACCGTGCACGAATGCGCAGGACCATCGTCTTGGTGTGGTCCCCATGAACTTTCGCCGGAGTTTTCGGTGCCCGCGAATGAGGATTCAGGGCCTTATTGCCCTCAGCAATATAGCGTTTCTTTACCTTGTAATAAGAGGGCCTGCTGATGCCCAGTTGCTTGCACAACTCCGAGATGCTCACCGCATCTGGCAGGTCCGGATTGAATTCAATGATCTTCCGACGTATCGACGCCGACAATGTATTTTGCACATCCCATTATCAAAAGTTCAAGGTCAAACCCGGACCGGTCAACGCGATTGCTACCTGTCAACGATGCCGTGAGAGATCCTGTAAGCGAAGTCCTGAGTGAGGTTGTAAACGATGCTATGAGTGATTACACACCAACTACGTGGACTCGCGCTACCATCAAGGGCTACTCGCCAGGCATCCGCAGCCGATGCAGTCATCGAGGGATTTCCTTAGTGCGTCCAGTTCCCGAATCTGGGCGTCTACTCTGGCTTTCCACGGTTCACTGATCCGGCTCCAGTCAACGGGTGTTGGAGCTTTATCGGTTGGCAGGCCTTTGAGGGTTTCGCTGATCTCGGCGAGGCTTATTAGCCCGACGTTCCGGGCTGCAGCGATGAAGGGCGATCGGCCTAACACGCTCCGATCAAATCAAACACGCGTTGGTGTCCCTTCCGCCCAGCACTGTGAACGATAGCGGTAGGCGCCACGACTACTACCGCTTGGAATGGTGGAGGCTTGTGATGGGGTAGCTGGATGACACCAAAAGCGAAACGGCGACACGCGAGAAGCGTCGGAAGAACCACTGCACCGTCCCTTGAAGGACCCATGACCGACGACCTGGAGAGGCGGTTCTGTTCGTCAATATCATGAAGAACATGAGTCGTGTTGTGTTCATGTGCGGTCCGGCCGGATCAGGTAAATCGACCTTGGCCCGGCCGTTAGAGATCGCGGGCCGTATCCGGCTGTCGATTGATGAAGAGGCCTGGAATCGCGGTCATCGGCATCAGCCGCTTTCAGTCGGCATTCGTCGAACAATTGAGAACGAACTGCGAGACCTGCTGATCAGCCAGGTGAATAGTGGCATAGACGTTGTCCTCGACTACTCGTTCTGGTCACGGGCGATGAGGGACGAATACCGGCAGCTTCTCGCCCCGTTCGGAGTGACGTCGGAGATGATTTACCTTGCCACCCCACGCAACGTTGTTCTCGATCGCATCAGGGCCAGTCGAGTCCCTTGTGCGAGAGCCAGAGAGACAGGGCGGGATTGGTCGAGCGCTTGTTCCACATGGCACAGATCTCAGCAATGTTTTCCTCCAGGTCCTCGAACCCCAAGAATTCAACGCCTTCGATGCGCAGACTCTTCGCAGATTCGGGGACCAGTGCGACACCGTGCCCGCGGACGGTCAGATTGATCATCGTTGTGATCTGGCCCAGGTAGTGTTCGACTCGGAACTCGCTCGTCGTGAAGTGTTTGGTGATGAGATCGGAGAAGTACTTTGCGCGCTCGGGCGAGTGCATGATGATGGTACGACCACTTAGATCGCTGCGTCTGATAGTTCCCGAGCCATCTACGAGCCGGTCAGATGTAGGCACGGCGGCAACGAGGCGTTCCGAATGAATCACCCGCGATCGCAGCTCCTCGTGGACACCGGTCAGGCGACCGAGACCGAAATCGATATTTCCCGACCGAAGCTGCTCCACCTGTTCGCCCGTAACGAGTTCGTGCAGGTCAACATGCACCCCGGGCATGTGCTCGTGAATCTCATCGAGAATAGTGCCTAAGACGCTGAACCCCGTGGCTGCGGTGAAACCGACATTGAGCAGCCCCCGCTTTCCAGCTGCGATCTGCTGGACATGGTGGGTGGCGCGCTCGACGGAGTTCAGCAATCCGCGAGCCTCGTCAAGGAATGCCTTGCCCGCATCGGTGAGCGCAACACTGCGGTTATCGCGCTCGAGCAGAGACACACCCACGGCACGTTCAAGTTTTTGAATCTGTCGGCTCAAAGGGGGCTGCGTCATCGATAGAGCGTCGGCAGCATGTCCGAAATGCCGATGCTCAGCGACGGCCACGAAGCACCGGAGCTGATGCAAGGTGTACACGCTCTCACCCCCGTCCACCGTCGGCACGCTCAATCAGCAGTGATCGTGATGGTATCAGTAGTCCAACTCCGCGCCTGATCGCTAAGGCTGATTCCTAGACCGAGACGGTCGGGAACGTGCATGCGACCGTCGCTGATCTCGAGTTGCTCATTAAACAAAGGGGATAACCAGTCGAAGTGTTCGACCCAGGGTTCTGTTGGATAGCAGGCCGCCAGGTGGATGTGGAGTTCCATGGCGAAATGGGGTGCCAGGTCAAGTCCAGCGTCGTCGGCCAAAGACATCACCTTGAGGAATTGAGTGATCCCTCCTATGCGGTCAGCGTCAGGCTGGATGACGTCACAGGCTCGGGAGTCGATGAGCCTGCGGTGTTCGGCAACGGAGACCAGCATCTCACCAGTCGAGATCGGAGTGTCCAGAGCCTGCGTCAGCCGTGCGTGGCCTTCACAGTCGTAGGCATCCAAAGGCTCCTCGATCCAGGTGAGGTCGAACTCCCCGAGGGCTCGACCGATCTTCATGGCATTGGATCGAGTCCACTGTTGATTGGCATCAACCATTAGCTTCGCCGCGTCACCGATGTGATCCCTCACAGCCGCGACCCGACGCAGGTCTTCCTTGCTGTCGGGAAGCCCCACTTTGATCTTGATCCCGCCGATACCCGCGGCCAGTGATCGTTCGGCGGCCGCGGTGATCTGCTCGACGGAATCGTGAAGGAATCCTCCCGAGGTGTTGTAGACCTGCACCGAGTCACGGTGGCTTCCGAGCAGCTTCGCCAGCGGCAGCTGCGCGCGTTTGGCTTTGAGATCGTACAGTGCGACGTCGACAGCGGCGATGGCCTGAGTTGCCACTCCCGTGCGTCCCACGGAAGCTCCGGCCCAGAGAAGCTTCGAGTAGATCTTCTCGATGTCGTTGGGGTCCTCACCGATCACGGTACCGGCTATCTCTTTGGCGTGGGCGTACTGCGCAGCTCCTCCGGCACGCTTGGAGTAGCTGAATCCCACACCTTCGAATCCGTTGGCGGTAGTGATCTCAGCGAAGAGGAAACTCACTTCGGTCATCGGCTTCTGGCGCCCGGTGAATACTTTCGCATCTGAGATCGGCTTGTTCAGCGGAAGCACCACCGCGCTGAGTGCGACAGTGGTGATCTCATCGCGGTCATATGTCGATTTCATCATTGGGAATGGTCGGCCTTTCTGGGCGGAGAAGCGTTCTGGTCTTCGGGCACCGTGATGCCCTTCTTGCGATTGCTGATGATTCCAAAGATGACCGAAGCGATGATCAGGGCCCAGATCACGAGGTCGATGGGGCTGCGGGTGAAGAAGATCAGGAGGTCACCGTTATGGGCCTGCATGCTGTCAAGGAAGTTCAATTCGAGGGCTCGTCCCAGAATGAAGCCAATGAGGAAAGTGGTGATTTGGATGCCGATCTTCATAAAGACGAAACCAAGGGCTCCGAAGATCAGCGCTGTCCATACATCAACCATCACGCCGCTGTTGATGGCATAGGAGCCGACGACGCACATCAGCAGAATGATTGGGTAGAGGATGTATTTGGGCACCGCGAGGATCCGGGCGAAATACCGGATGGAGGAGAACATCATGATGAACATGACGATATTGGCGAACAGCAGGACATAGATCATCGCCTGCCAAACATCGGGGTAATCAGTGATAAACAGCGGCCCCACACTGACGCCCTGCAGAACGAAGGCACCGAGCAGGACTGCGGTAGTGCTGTCGCCGGGGATACCCAGTGACAGCAGCGGGACCAGCGCTCCGCCAGTGAGTCCGTTGTTCGATGCCTCACTGGCGATCACACCTTCAGGTGCCCCCTTCCCCAGACGCTCGGGATGTTTGGAGAAGTTCTGCGCCTGCGTGTAGGACATGAGGGAGGCGGCGCTGCCACCCACTCCCGGCAGAATGCCCAGAAATGTGCCGATGAAAGAGGACCTGACCGTGTTGACAGTCTGCCCTTTGAATACACTGAACTTGAACTTCGCCTCGTTTTCAGTCCTCTCCTTCGTCATTTTGACCTTGTTCTTGGTGACTGTCTTGAGCCCCTGTTCCGAACTGCGCAGAATTTCGGAGATTCCGAACAAGCCGATCAGCACCGGCAGCAGCGAGAAGCCGCTGTAGAGCTCGTCCTGGAGAAAGTCGGGAACCAAGCGCAACTGATTGTTTGTGGGGAACACTCCCACAAGGCTGAAGAAGACACCGAGCACTCCGCTGAAGATGCCCGTCAGCAGACTCTTTTCCGAGATCGAGGCGATGATCGTCAGCGCGAATACGATGATGAGGAATTTCTCCACCGGAGTGAAGTTGATTGCCACAGAGCCAAGCAGAGGGGCAAAGAAGTAGAGCACAATGAGACTGATTGTGCCGCCGATGATGGATGCTGTGATGCCTATCTTCAGCGCCTTCTCCGCTTGTCCCTTCTGCGCCATCGGATAGGCGTCAAAGGTGGTGGCGATGGAGGAAGGCGTGCCGGGAATCTTGAGCAGCGCGGCAGGGATCATCCCCCCACTGATGCCTCCGACGTAGAGGCCGAGAAGAAGAGCGATTCCTTCGACGAGGTCCATCGAGAAGGTCAGAGGCAGAAACACCGCCAACGCCATGGTGGCCGTCAGCCCCGGAATTGACCCGAAGATGATGCCGACGAAGACACCGAAGATTACAAGGAGGAACGAAAGGGGAGAGAGAATCGCGAAAATTTCCATGTGGAGCCCCTTCTACGGAAGCGTGATGTCCAACAGTCGGCCGAAGACCAGCCAGATAACAAGGGGAGTGCAGATGGCGTTGGCAGTGATGCCAGCCAACACCCGCTTGTTCGACGTTGGGTTGTAAATCATCGAGATTGCCAAGATGAACAGGATGCTCGCGGCCAGAAATCCCAGCGGGGTCAATAGGAGGACGTAGAGCACCATGCAGACCAGCGACCCGAACAGCTTCTTCCAGTCGAACCCCCGGTCGAAGAACCGAAACCCCTGGCGTTCCTTGTCGCTGCCTTCCCTAAACCTGGCAATGATGGCCTTGATACCTATGGCCACCAGAAGCACAGCGAGGAGCGTCCCGATGGCGATCGGAAAGACGAGATGGTAGTCGTTGAAATCGATATCTAGAGTCATGGGACCAGACCTTTGACAGACGGGACAAGTTCCCGGTGAGGTCCACGTTCGGTCGGAACGGAAGAACCTCACCGGGGTGGGATCAATCGACCAGTTCGGAGAATTCCGGTGCCTGGTCGATGATCGCTTCGAGACGCTCGCGCTTGCTCTCGATGTATTCCCTGCTTTCCGCCATCGGCACATAATTGGGCAGGAACTGGTTCTTCTTCAACTCTTCGACATAGGCCTCGGTCTCAATTGCCTCACTGACAGCATCATCGAGTGCCGAGCTGAACTCCTCATCGACGTCCTTGGGCATGAGCACGAAGAACTCTTTGTCGAATGTGAAAGGCTCGCCGTCGACTTCGATCCCCTGTTCCTTGAACGTGGGGACGTCGAATCCTTCGACCCGTTCACTGGCCGTGATCCCGAGGAACTTCTCCCTGATCTTGTCCTCGACATCGTCACGGGTGTACTGTCCATTGCCGCCAATGGAACCGTAGATGATGTCGACGTTTCCGGCCCACAGTGCCTGGTTCTTCTTTTCGTCGGAGCCAGTGGCAAAGACCTTGATTCGGTCGGCCACATCTTGACCGTAGGTGTCGGCGACCCAGAGGTAGAAGGCGTCGAGTGACAGTTCCGAGGTTCCGCCGGCTTCCACCGCGAAAGTCAGTGTCTCCGAACCGTTGTCCTTGAGCCATTCCGCCGCCTCGACCATTGTGTCGTATGGTGCGTCATGCTTGGCCAAGAAGCCGGCACCGGGATTCGTGGAGACGACTGGGCCGACGGTCCAGTTCTCCAAAACGAACTTCTCCGGCATGCTGCCGTACTTGACGGACAGATACGCCATGTCATGGAAAAACATGATGGTACTGCCGTCGCTTGGAGCACGTTCAAGAGCCTGGAACGCGTTGTTGGCACCGACCGCGTCCGCCTTCATGCTGGCACCGAGCTTGTCCTCGACGTTCGTGGTGAACGCATGGGCGTTCTGATATGTGTCGGCGGTGGTCGAACTCGAACCGAGTACGACCCGAACTCTTGAGACGTCGACTCCGTCGGAGCTTTCGCTGCTTCCCGAGCTTTCCGAGGCGCAACCTGCAATGGTCAGAGCGATAATAATTGGTGCGGTCAAGAGCGCAACCAGTTTCTTTTTCATTTTTATCCTCAATTCGAACGATCCTGTATTTGCGGTTGGACGTCTGTTCCAACGACGAGAACTGCTCGCTCCCGATCGACTCCATGCTCCCCGATCACACCAGCGTTCATTCATCACAACCTGGTCGCGGTTCACCGCGAGTAGTATTCCAGCTCACACGTCCTTGTGGTGATGTCGAGGTTATTGGATCGCGAAACGTCCTGTCCAAGACTTATTTGACATTAGCTAATGCATTCTCTGCATCGTAGACGCCATTGGCGATGGAGAAGCAGCGATACCGTGCTTGCATTATTAGATGCATGTTAGGTCTTAGACAGACTTATAACTCGCTCATAGACTGCTGAGAACAAGGTCCCGTTTGAGCAAAGGAAAAGTTCATGGCAAAGTTTTCACCACGCGAATTGGCAGCACATCTGAAAAGCGGATTGCTCTCTTTTCCCGCCACAGCGTTCACTTCGAACGGCGAGATCGACGAGGCAAAATACCGGGAGCACATCGCTTGGCAGTCCAGCTACGATGTCGGCGGGCTCTTCGCCGCAGGTGGCACTGGTGAAGGTTTCAGTCTCACTTCCGAAGAGACTGCCCGGGTTGTGGCTCTCGCCGTTGCCGAATCGCATGAAGAAGTTCCGGTTCTCGGATCGGCAGCAGGATCGACCCGGCAGGCGGTCCAGAATGCCAAGGACGCTGAGACAGTCGGTGCGGAAGGTATCCTCGTCCTTCCACCCTACCTCACCGAATGCGCCCAGGAAGGCCTCTACAATCATGTGGCGGCAATCTGCGCAGCTACCACGATCGGCGTGATTGTCTACAACCGCGCCAACGCGGTCTTCTCCGCCGAAACTGTCGAAAAGCTCGCGGCGAACTTCGACAACTTCATCGGTTTCAAGGACGCCACCGGCAATATCGAACATCTCACCAGGGTCTTCTCGCGCAATGGTGATCGTCTGTTCTACCTCGGCGGCCTGCCCACCGCGGAAATGTTCGCACTGCCTCTGCTCCAACTGGGCATGAGTACCTACTCCTCAGCCATGTTCAATTTCGTACCCGAGTTCGCACTTTCCTTCTACCACGACATCCGAGCGCAGAATCATGACGCGGTGACTCAGAAGCTCAATGAGTTCGTGATTCCTTTTGTCGACATCCGGGAGAAGCAGCAAGGCTACGGAGTTTCCATCATCAAGGCCGGCCTCCGCGCTGTCGGTCGGGACAATGGACCAGTCCGGGCTCCTCTTCAAGATCTTACTGAAGCAGAGGCCGCGGAGCTGAAGGATCTCATTGTCTCAACGGGTGTTTCTCCGGCCCTTTCCTCTGCCGCAGCCGTCTCTGTCTGAAGAAGCCATTCGAAAGGACCGTCTCATGAGATATTCGACCGCAACTGGACCCACGATCACCTCCCTCGAAGTGCATCCGGTAGCTGGGCGCGATTCCATGCTGCTCAACTTGTCTGGAGCTCACGGCCCGTTCTTCACCCGAAACATCACGGTGATCACTGACAGCGATGGACGTGTCGGCCTTGCCGAAGTTCCCGGAGGCAATGCAATAAGCGCGGCGATCGCTAGCACGGCCGATCACCTCGTGGGTCAACCGGTCGCGCGGTATCGCAGTCTTGTGACGGAACTATCGATCCTTCTGCAAAAACTGGACCGTTCGACTCGAGGCAACCAGACCTTCGATCAGCGCGTTGCCATCCATGCTGTCACTGCCATTGAATCCTGTCTGCTCGATCTGCACGGGCAGTTCCTCGGCGTCCCCGTGTGCGAACTCCTCGGTCAAGGGCAACAGCGGGACAGCGTTCCAGTCCTGGGGTACCTGTTCTACGTGGGTGATGCTGGGAAGACGGATCTCGAATATCTGCGAGAACCGCAGACGGCAGGCTGGGAGCGTCTCCGTCGGGAAGAAGCACTGACCCCAGACTCCGTTCTTGAACTGGCAATGGCCGCGCAGGAAAAGTACGGCTTCCGTGACTTCAAGCTGAAGGGAGGGGTCCTGGACGGGGACACAGAGGTTGCGACTGTCACTCTGCTCAAACAGCGGCTCCCAGACGCTCGCATAACGCTCGATCCCAATGGTGGCTGGATGCTCGAGGACGCCATCCGCTACGGCAGGGCCATGGAAGGCGTCGTAGCTTATGCCGAAGACCCGTGTGGTGCCGAGGGACGATACTCTGGTCGCGAAATCATGGCCGAGTTCAAACGTGCCACCGGACTGCGTACGGCAACTAATATGATTGCCACCGATTGGCGGGAGCTGGCCCATGCGATCCGTCAGGGATCGGTCGACATCCCCCTTGCCGATCCCCATTTCTGGACCATGAGTGGATCGGTCCGTGTGGCTCAATTGTGCCGTGACATGGGGTTGACCTGGGGCTCCCACTCCAACAATCATTTCGATATCTCTCTGGCTATGTTCACGCAGGTGGGAGCCGCTGCCCCGGGAGACATCACAGCCTTGGACACGCACTGGATTTGGCAGGACGGGCAGAACCTCACGACCGATCCCCTTCCTATCACAGAAGGAACGATCACCGTTCCCGAAACGTCAGGTCTCGGCATCACTCTCGACCGAGACCGGTTGGAGGAGGCCACGGCCCTGTACTACGAGAAAGGACTCGGTCACAGGGACGACGCTGCCGCCATGCAGTACTTGATCCCAGACTGGACATTCGACCCGAAGTCTCCCGCCTTGGTTCGATGACTTTCCCCGCGACTGAATGCAAGCAGTAAACGAAACTGAAGGAGTACAACCATCATGACCGATTTGACCACGTTGACGGGATCATCACTCATTGCCGGGCACCCGATCGACGGCAAATCCGGGACCACCCACGCGGTGAATCCTGCGACCGGGGAGAACATTGAGCCCGCATACACACTGATCTCGGAGGAGCAGCTGCGCGAGGCCACCCAGTCAGCGCAGGAGGCGTTCGCCTCGTACTCAGTGCTGCCACCAGAAGAACGTGCGGCTTTTCTCGCGGAAGGCCGGGGCTGGCAGGAAATCGGAAACCGAGCCGCAGTCACCAGAGGAGCAGTCTAATGACCACCGTAGAGCAGACAAACGAACAGATTCTCGCGGCCCACGCCGCGTATGAAGAGTCGAGGGATGCCACCCCGCAGACCCGGTCCGCGTGGCTGGAGGCGGTTGCCTCGGCGCTGGAGAACAACGCGGATGAACTGGTCCAGCTGGCGCAGCAGGATACCCATCTGGCCGAAGCCAGGCTCCGGGGCGAGCTGAAGCGCTCGGTGTTCCAGCTGCGGCTATTCATCCGTGAAATCTGCAGTGGCGAGAACCTGGATGCGACCATTGATCACCAGGATGGGGCATGGGGCATGGGGCCGCGGCCGGACATCCGGCGGGTCAACGTTCCGCTGGGCGTCGTTGGCGTTTTCGGGGCTTCAAACTTCCCCTTCGCCTTCAGCGTGATGGGCGGAGACACATCCTCGGCCCTGGCCGGGGGTTGTGCAGTGGTGCACAAGATCCACGAAGGGCACCTCGAGCTGGCCACGCGGACGTCTGAGATCGTTGGTGAGGCATTCATGTCGGCGGGCGCGCCGTCGGGCATTTTCTCTACCATCACCGGCCGCCAGGCCGCCGAAGCACTGGTGGACCACCCGCTGGTGAAGGCCATCGGATTTACCGGTTCCACGGCCGGCGGGAGGGCGCTATTTGACCGGGCCGCTCGGCGCCCGGCCCCCATCCCTTTCTACGGGGAACTCGGCAGCATCAACCCAGTCTTCGTGACCGAAAGGGCGTGGCAACTGCGCAGGGACGAGATTTTGGGGGAGTACGCGGGATCATTCACCCTGGGAATGGGGCAGTTTTGCACCAAGCCAGGGCTCCTGTTCGCCCCGGCCGCCGAATCAGCCGAGGTGGCCGCGGCGATGCGGGACAAACTGGATGCGACGGTGTCCGCCCCGCTGCTGAGCCCCAGACTCCGCGAAGGTTTTGATCAGGCCCTGGACGTGGTGCGGACCAGCGGAGGTGTAGAGGTCCTGATACCCGGGGACGATGCGGAGGCTCCGCGGCCCACCGTGCTGATCACCACCGCCGAGGAGGTCCGGCAGCGGCCGGAACTGCTGGAACAGGAAATGTTCGGCCCAGCCACCCTGATCATTCAGTACGAGCCCGGAACAGATCTGGCCGAGCTGGCCTCGCTGCTGCAGGGACAGCTGACGGCTACTGTGCAGGCGGAGACCGATGAGGACCTGGCGGAGCTGGTCACCGTCCTGCGAGAGAAGAGCGGCCGCGTCCTGTGGAACGCCTGGCCCACGGGCGTGACCGTCACCTACGCGCAGCAGCACGGTGGACCGTATCCGGCCACCACCACCGGCACAACATCCGTGGGCACGGCCGCCATCGGGCGGTTCATGCGTCCGGTCGCGTACGACTCGTTCCCGGAAGCGGCGCTGCCGGCACCGCTGCGCGATGACAACCCGTGGGGAATCGCGCGCCGCGTTGACGGCCGGCGCGAGCCCGCAGCAGCCGCGGCAGAAGCAAAGGACTAGAGCGTGTCTCCTAAATTTGTCGGATTCGTTTTGAGAAGCTGATTTTATGGTTCGTTCGAACGTGATTTCCGATGAAAGGGGTCCCCATCTTGGTACCCTAAAGTACCTACAAGCACAGGATATTGCGATTCGATATGTAATCACTCGTGTCTTTGTTTACGTCCTCGCTCACCACTTCGTTTACACACGGTGTCAACACATCGCTAACAGTAAAACTCGTCACTTCGTTGACACCGTGCGCGCAGGAGAAAACGTCCGCTCAGGACACGAACGCGGTCTGATAATGGTCGTTTTCGTACTCGATCTTTTTCGCCACCCAGACCGGATTGGGATCACGAATCCTGGCGCCATAGACCTGCCACAACGGCACCAGCCGCTTGCTGGAGGCAACACGCACCGGCAGCGGGAAGAAAATACATTCCTCACCATCCGTACTGCTGAACAACGTGAACCCGGTAGCGGTGGCCACCAGCTGGTAGGTGCCCACCAAATAGGTCGGCACCTCGAACTAGAACACGGGCAATCCAAGTGCTATCGATGTTGTGCCACCATGTGCCAATCCCCTTGATGTAGTCATAGACGGGGTCGTAATTCCGTCCAGGTGCTCGAAGGTCGTAGGTGATCAGGTGTGTCGCCATGCCGGTAACCCTTCTGTTCGGTTGGTCTAATGGTAGCGGCCAGCATCTAAACGAATTGGCTTTGACGAGGAAGGCTGAGGTCATGTTCGTGAGACTCAGCGACCGAGCATCACGAGAAATAGTGAGCCTCTCTTGCTGGCCAGCACCACCCAGTCACCCATCTCGTTCGCGTGAGCAATCGTTGCCCTGTCGCCTGTTCAATTCGCTCGCGAAACTCGCTCGAATGGGTGAGGTTATGAGGAACGGGTTAGAGAGGAGACTGCCGAAGAAAGAATTTCCGCGCAACATTGCC
>Ga0307486_1002593_pt1 | contig 12481 bp, 10 predicted proteins | sample CBIW02metaG_FD_203663 | JGI IMG/M metagenome (GOLD analysis project Ga0307486, IMG submission 203663) | Sea-ice brine microbial communities from Beaufort Sea near Barrow, Alaska, United States - CBIW 0.2 | ecosystem: Environmental > Aquatic > Marine > Coastal | place: USA: Alaska | collected... | reverse complement strand
ACTTCGTCATCTGGGCTGCCGCATGGTTCGTCGGGCCCGGCATCGCCTTGGGCGTGGGAACCACCGTCTCGCCGATCGGAACCGTCGTGGGCACCCTGCCCGGCGTGCCGCTGTTCGGCGCGCTGCCGCAGGGCACCCCGGCCTACGGCTTTCTCGGTCTGCTCGTTCCCGTGCTCCTCGGGTTCGTCTGTGCGGTCGTGATCCGGCAGCGGCTCGACCATTCCGGGATACCCGAACGCAGCGCGCTCGAACACGTGCTCACCGGACTCGGCATGGGCGTCGTCGCCGGAGCGCTGCTCGGCCTGCTCGCCTGGTGGTCTGCCGGGGCGATGGGCCCAGGTCGTCTGGTTGAGGTAGGGCCGAACCCGCTGCTGGTCGGAGCGCTGGCCGCCGCCGAAATCGGCGTCGCTGCGGCCCTCGGCACGCTCGCCGGCCGGGTGCGGATCCCCTCGGTTCGTCGCGCCAAACGGTAGGCTTGAAGTCGTGCTGTCTATAGTCGTGTTGATCTCCGGCGGAGGATCCAATCTCCGAGCCCTGTTGGAAGTGTCCGAAGACGCCGAATTTCCGGCCAGGGTCGTAGCGATCGGGGCCGACCGTGATGCCGACGGGCTCGAGCTCGGCGTCGAATTCGGCATTCCGGCGTTCTCCGTGCCGTACTCCTCGTTTGCCGACCGGGCAGCCTGGGGCGACGAACTGCTCGCGCAGATTCAGCAGTGGCAGCCCGACCTGGTCGTGCTCAGCGGCATGATGCGCCTGCTGCCGCCCCGCGTGGTGGCCGCGCTGTCACCGAACCTGATCAACACGCATCCGGCTTACCTGCCCGAGTTTCCCGGGGCGCACGCCGTGCGTGACGCCCTCGCCGCCGGGGCCGTGCAGACCGGCGCGAGCATCATCGTGGTTGACAACGGAGTCGATGACGGCCCCATCCTCGTGCAGGAGCGCGTCGACATCGTGCCCGGCGACACCGAAATTTCCCTGCAGAATCGCATCAAAATCGTCGAGAGGCGCCTGCTCATCCAGGCCGTGCTCGACATCGCCAACGGACACATGAACCTCAAGGAGAACTCCAACGCATGAGTGGAAACACCAACGCGCCCAGCTCGTACCGCAATCGGAACCAGGTCGCCATCGAGCGTGCACTCATCTCCGTGAGCGACAAGACCGGCCTGCTCGACCTCGCCGCCGCCCTGAAAGCGGATGGCGTTGAAATCGTCTCGACCGGCTCCACCGCGGCGACCATGCGCGCCGCCGGTTACGACGTCACCGACGTCTCGGCGGTCACCGGTTTTCCGGAATCGCTCGACGGCCGTGTAAAGACGCTGCACCCGGGCGTGCACGCCGGCATCCTGGCCGACCTGCGTCTGGAAACGCACGAAGCGCAACTCGAAGAGCTCGACATCAAGGCTTTTCAGCTCGTCGTGGTCAACCTGTACCCCTTCGTCGAGACCGTCGAGAGCGGGGCCGAGCCGGCCGACGTGATCGAGCAGATCGACATCGGCGGACCGGCGCTCGTGCGGGCATCCGCTAAGAACCACGCGAACGTGGCGGTCGTCGTCGACCCGGCCAACTACGGCGAGATCATCGCCGCCGTGGCTGCGGGCGGCTCGACCCTCAAGCTGCGCCAGAAGCTCGCCTCGCTCGCCTTCGAGCACACCGCCGACTACGACCTGAGCGTGTCGAGCTGGTTCACCGAGAATGTCTACGACCAGTGGCAGGACGACACCGAAGCGCTCGACGAAGACGTGACGTTTGAGGCGGCCGACGACGAAGACGACGACGCGTCGCCGTTCCCCGAGGGACTCGGCATCGAGGTGAGCCGTGAGGCCATCCTGCGCTACGGCGAAAACTCGCATCAGGCCGCTGCGCTCTATGTCGGCGAAGGCGGCCGCGGAATCGCGCAGGCCAAGCAGCTGCACGGCAAGGAGATGTCGTACAACAACTATGTCGACGCGGATGCCGCGGTACGCGCTGCCTACGACTTCAGCGAGCCGGCCGTGGCTATCGTCAAGCACGCCAACCCGTGCGGGATCGCCGTCGCCAAGCCCAACGCACCCGATGCGATCGCGTCGGCGCACCTGCGAGCCCACGCCTGCGACCCGATCTCGGCGTTCGGCGGCGTCATCGCCGCGAACCGTGTCGTCACCTTCGGCATGGCCGAAACCATCAGCGAGATCTTCACCGAGGTACTCGTCGCTCCCGGATTCGAACCGGCCGCGGTGGAGCTGCTCACCAAGAAGAAGAACATTCGCCTGCTCGAGCTGCCCGCCGACTACGAGCGGTCATCGCTGGAATTGCACCAGATTTCCGGCGGCCTGCTCGTGCAGGAAACCGACAGCTTCGAAGGCTTCAGCTCGGCCGGATGGACGCTCGTCGCCGGCCCCGAAGTGGATGCCGCCACCCGCGCCGACCTCGAATTCGCGTGGAAGTCGTGCCGTTCCGTGAAGTCGAACGCGATTCTGCTCGCGCACGCCGGGGCATCCGTGGGTGTGGGCATGGGACAAGTCAACCGGGTCGACTCCTGCCACCTCGCCGTGAGCCGCGCCGGCGAACGAGCCGAGGGAGCCGTCGCAGCGTCTGACGCGTTCTTCCCCTTCGCTGACGGACTCGAGGTGCTGCTGGAAGCCGGCGTCGCCGCCGTCGTGCAGCCCGGCGGATCCGTGCGCGACCCCGAGGTCATCGCTGCAGCCACCGCCGCCGGTGTCTCGATGTACTTCACGGGAGAGCGCCACTTCTTCCACTAGGAGCAGACGTAAGAAAGGCACCTTCGATGTTCGAAGGTGCCTTTCTTACGTCAAGCGGCCGTCGGGACGCCGCACGCGGGTGCTACTCGCGCAGGTCGGCCGGGAGGGTCGGTAGAACACGTGCGGCGGCGCGGCGCTCCTTGAGCGTCGTACGTGCGGCCTTGCCCAGCTCGGTGAGAATCGGGATTCCGGAGAGCAGGATGATGGCGATGATGAAGTATTCGGAGTAGGCGGCGACGAACGCGATCTGTCCGAGGAAGAAGCCGACGAGGGTGAGGCCGACGCCCCAGCCGAAGGCACCGAGTGCGTTGTAAGTCACGAAGCTGCGGTAGCGCATCTTGCCGACGCCGGCGGCGACCGGCACGAAAGCACGAAAAACGGGCAGGAACCGGGCCAAAACGATGGCCTTGCCGCCGTGCTTGGCGAAGAAGGCGTTCGTGCGTTCGACGTTCTTCGGGTTGAAGAAACGGTTCTTTTCTCGCGAGAAGACCGCTGGTCCTGCCTTACGCCCGATGGCGTAGGCCAGCTGGTCGCCGGCGAAAGCAGCCACAAAAACGACCAGGCAGGTGATCCAGATGGGGAGCGGCACGACACCGGTGGCGGTGAGCAAACCCACGGTGAACAGCAGGGAATCGCCCGGCAGGAACGACAAAACGATGAATCCGGTCTCGATGAACACGACCGCGGCGACGCCCAGCAGTACGAACGACCCGAACGAGTGGATCAGCCACTCAGAGTCGAGAAAATCGATTCCCAACAGGGTGGGCAGCATGAAGAATCCTTCCAACGGGCGAGTGCGCGGGGCATGGTCATCGCGACGATCAGCGCAAATCCCATGCTACGTGACCCCGGTTGGGAATACGCGCTGTGGAGTCTTGTGGGAATCTCGTCGGTGCCATCGGTCTTGGGCGGACGCTCGTCGCGCTACTTGTCCGACCCCGCGGTCAGACCGCCCACGATGTACTTCTGCAGATACAGGAACAGAGCCATCACCGGCAGCGCAGCCAGTACGGCGCCAGCCGAGAATGCACTCCAATCGGCATAGTTCGGGTTGGACACCAATTTGTACAGGCCGACCGCCAGAGTCTGCTTCTCGGGGTCGATGAGAAGCACACTCGCCACCACAAAATCATTCGTGGTGGCAATGAACGAGAGCAACCCGACGACGGCGAGAATCGGTGCGACGAGCCGCAGGATGATCGTGAAGAAGATGCGCGCATGGCTCGCCCCGTCGATTTTCGCCGCCTCGTCGATCGACGCAGGGATGGTATTGAAAAAGCCGTACATCAGGTACGTGTTCACGCCGAGGGCGCCGCCCAGGTAGACCATGATCAGGCCGATCTGCGTGTTCAGCCCGATTGCCGGGAACAGATCGCCGATCGTGCTCATCACGAGAAAGATCGCGACGACGGCGAGCAGCTGCGGAAACATCTGCACCAGAACGAGCGTGAGCAGGCCCACCCGACGCCCGGTGAAACGCATGCGTGAAAAGGAATATGCCGCGAGTGCTCCGAGAAACACGGTGAGTACCGACGTTGTACCGGCGATGACGACGGTGTTGCCGAACCACTGGGCGAACGGTGTTTCCGGGGTGGTGAGAATGCGAGCGTAGGATTCGAAACCGACCTGTGAGAACAGTGCGTTCGAACCGGTCAGGGTGCCCCGCGGGTTGAGTGAGGCCGACAATACGTAGAGCAGCGGGAACGCCGAGAATATGACCATCACAATCCCGACGAGGTGCCGCCAGCCGGTTCGGCCGAACCAGCGTTTGAACGCGAACGGACGTTTCAGCGGTATTACCCGGGGTGGCGTGGAGACGGATGTCATCGGTTCAACTCCTCGAGAGCCTTGGTCTTGCGGAACGCGATCACCGAGATAACCGCCACGAGTACAAAGATGATGATCGAGAACGCGCTAGCGAGCCCGTAATCGCGGGCTTGACCGGTGAAGGCAACCTTGTAGACCATGGAAATCAGGATGTCCGTGGCACCGACGTTCACGTCGGCGGAGGCATCGCGCGGCCCACCCCCGGTGAGCATGTAGATGAGGTTGAAATTGTTGAAGTTGAACGCGAAAGACGCGATCAGCAGCGGCGCTACCGACACGAGCAGCAACGGCAGCTTGATCAGACGGAACACGGCCCAGGGTCGTGCCCCATCGACCGTGGCGGCCTCTTCAAGCTCGGCCGGGATCGACTGCAGCGCGCCGGTGCAAACCAGGAACATATAGGGGAATCCGAGCCACAGGTTCACCACGAGAATGCTGATCTTGGCGAGCCACTCATTGGTCAACCAGGGAATCTGCGCCCCGCCGAGGAGTACCTGGTTGACGAAACCGAAACTTTCGCTGAGCATTCCCGCCCAGACCAACGCGGAGAGGAAAGCGGGAAACGCGTAGGGCAGAATCATGGCGACCCGGTAGAACTTGCGGCCCTTCATGCGCATGTCGTTGAACACGATGGCGAGGAACAACCCGAGAAAGAACGTCGTGGCGACCGACAGCGCAGCGAATGTGATCGTCCACAGGGTGACACCGATCAGGGGGGTGCGGATGCCCTCCTCGGTGAACGCGCGAGCGAAATTGTCGAAGCCCACGTTGATGCGCCAGCCGGGCAGCATTTCTTCGCCCGAGGCGGCTACGAAGGCGCCGTCACCGGTGTCCGAGTAGACCGTGCCGCTCCGGGCATCCGTCATCGTGTCGGCCTGCTCGTCGTAGACGAGCGACGAGAGGTAGATGTAGGCGTTGCTGCCGTCGTTGGTGCGCAGGGCGCCGTCGTTCGGATCGTCGGAGAACGGCACGGTCAGTGCGGTGATCTCGGTGGTGCGCGCCAGGATGTCCTGAAAGCTGAGGGTGGTGTACCCGCCCAGTCCGACGGCCTCGCCACCCTGGATCTCGGCGTTGCTGACGGGGGTCAGGGGTGTGTCGGCAGATCCGATGCTGACCTTGCCGTTGGGGTCGGTGACCAGAAGGCTCAGGGTGCCGAACTGATCGAGCACGGTGACAGCATAAGCCGGAGAGTCGGGCACACGCTCCTGGGCGCTGCTCATGAGCGCTGAGATCGCCTGCGCCTTGTCGCTGTTGTGTCCGGTGCTGTAGTTGGTGAAGCCGATGTAGGCGGTGTATCCCACGACGAAGATCTGAAACACGACGAGAAAGATGACGCCGGGGGTGAGATATTTGGCCGGAAGTTTGCCGGGGGTGAAATAGATCCAATTCACTACCGCGGTAACGGCGGCGACGAGCGCGAAGACCAGCCACTGCTGGTGCAGGAACAGGATGAGCAGACCATACACGGCGATGGCATCGACGATTCCGAGCAACGCGATCTTGACCAGGATCGCCCGGAGTCCGCCGGACGCCGCTTCCGCGATCATGGCGGCGCGGTGCTGCTTCTTCGACGGTCTGGTCGGGCTGACATCGGTGTCACTGGTGCGCATGCTTCGGCTTTCGTCAGGTTCAGGGGGCAGGGAATGGTGTGGTCGCCCAGTCGGGCGACCACACCAACTGGTGGTGCTAGCCGATGGCACCCTGCACGTCGGCGGCAAGCTTCTGCCAGGTCGCGGTCGGGTCTTCGCCGTTGATGATGGCAGCCTGGGCGATGCCCCAGAACTGCCACACCTGGCCCATAGCCGGGATAGCCGGCATCGGAACGGCCTCAGCACCGACTGCGGCAAAGCCGGCGACCACGGGGTCGCTTGACGCGGCCTCTGCGGATGCCTTCAGCGCGGGAAGTACCTTGCCGGATTCGAAGAGTGCCGTCTGAACGTCTTCAGTGGCCATGTAGTTGACCAGGAAGTCGTTGGCAGCGACCTTGTTCTTGCTTTGTTCGCTGATGAAGAAGCCCTTGACGCCCGCGAAGGGGGCGGCGGCATTCGTCGACGGGGCGGGGATCGGATCCACCGCAAGGTTGATACCGGCGTCGAGGGCAGCGCTGACGTTCCACGGCCCGGTCAGCCAGAAGGCGGCATCGCCGGAGGTGAAAGCGGTCTTGGCCACGTCCCCGGTGATCTCGGTGTTGAACACGCCGGTGCCGTTCTTGCCCTGGCTGCCGAGCCAGGAGGCGAATGCCTCGCCTCCCGCGTTGCCGATTTCCAACTGTGTTGCGTCATAGCCGCCGCTGGCGTCGGTGCCGAATACCGGCGCACCAAAGGAGGTCTCGAACGGGTACAGGTGGTACGGGTTGCCGTCGACGCCCTGCTCGACCAAAAACGGGTAGGTAACTCCCGCAGCGGTTCCTCGGGCGATCATGTCGTCGAAGGAAGTTGCGGCTTCCGGGACGAGGTCGGCGTTTCGCAGCATCGCGAGGTTCTCGACGGCGTAGGGCAATTCGTAGACCTGGCCGTTGTAGGTCGACGCCGTGATGGCAACGTCGAGAAAGTCGTTGGCCGCGTCGCCGAGCTCAATCGGACTCACGACGCCGTTGGTGACGAGCTCTCCGAGCCAGTCGTGGGCGCCCATCGTGATGTCGGGACCCTTGCCGGTCGGCACCTGCTGGATGAAATCGTCTTTGAGGGTGGCGTTGTCCTTGGAGACCAGATCGACCTTGACACCGGTTTTCTCGGTGTACGCGGCGGTGGCCGGCTGCAACGCGGGGAGACGCTCGGCGTCAACCCAGACAGTGAGCGTATTGGCAGGGGCGGTATCGCCGGACGTGTCGTCGGACGACGAGGGGGAGCATCCGGCCAAAGCCAGAGTCGCGACGCACACGAGGGCGCCGGCGCGGAGCAGGTTCTTGGTGTTCACCGTCATTGGTGTTGCCTTTCGCAGGTTTGTGCCGGCATCACTGCAGGCAGGGGTGTGTTCGGCTCATTCTGCAAGCGGTTGCAGATCGAACCTGGGTTGAGGCTAGTGCCTAAAACGCCCGCGTAGGTTACGAATCGGCAACAAGGTGGCACCGGGCGCAAAATTTTGTGCCCAGCAGTATGCAAACGCTTACAGACGCCGGAAAAATGTGTAGCATATCGACTACGCCACCAACGAGGGGGCATCACGCTTGGGGTGACATGGTCGGTATTGCAGACGTGGCCCGTAGGGCCGGTGTCTCCACGGCGACAGTGTCGCGCGCGCTCAGCGGCCGTCCCCACGTATCGCCGGCGACCCGCCTGCGCGTGGAGGAAGCGGCGGCCCAGCTCGAATATGTGGTCTCATCGAACGCGTCCAGTCTGGCCTCCGGACGCACGAAGAACGTCGGCGTGGTCGTGCCGCTCTTGAACCGCTGGTTCTTCGCGAACGTCGTCGACGGCGCCCAGCAGGCGCTGCAGCGCCACGGCTATGACCTCACCCTGTACAGCCTCACCGGGGGACCCGAGGCGCGCCGCAGCGTCTTCGAACACTTCCTGCTTCGCCAGCGAGTGGATGCCGTCATTGCCGTTTCGCTCGAGCTGACTGAAAATGAGGTGGCTCGATTGCACGCCCTGGGCAAACCACTCGTGGGAGTCGGCGGACCGCTGGCGGGGGTACCCACGCTGGCCGTTGACGATCTGGCTGTCGCCCGTCTTGCGACGGAGCACCTCATCGCTCTCGGACACACCCGCATCGCACATATGGGCGCAGGCCAGGCCTTCGACCTCGACTTCAACTTGCCGGCCAATCGGCGTTTCGGCTTCGAAGCCGCCCTCACCGCGGCGGGAATCGACGGTTCAGGCTACGACTACTGCGCGGCCGACTCCACCACGGCCGGTGGGTATCGGGCGGCGAAGCAGCTACTCGGACGGCCGCATGACCGACCGACGGCCATCTTCGCGGCCTCGGATGAGATGGCCATCGGCAGCATCCTGGCCGCCCGCGACCTCGGGCTCGTCGTGCCCCGCGACGTGTCGGTCATCGGGGTCGACGATCATGAGCAGGCCGCATTCTTCGGTCTCAGCACTGTCGCGCAGTTTCCGCGACAGCAGGGCGAGAAGGCCGTTGAGGTGCTCATGGATGAACTGCCGCCCCACCCCGTTCCGTGCGCCGGGCTCAACATTGACATGCCTTTCGAGCTCATTGTGCGCGGCAGCACGGCCCGACCACCCGAGCGGACGGCCGCGACCGGCTCGGCCGGCGGTTCGCTAGGTGGGTGACCAGCGGGCGGCCGCATAGTCGACGCGGTAGGCGGCATCCGTTGTGCCGGTGCCGCCAGCGCGGGCGAGGAGCAACGGCGTGTTCTCCGCGCGGTAGTGCGGGAGCGCCTGGGCCTCGTGCCCGATCGGTGGATGCCCGCCGGCACGAATCACGCGCCACCACGCCACATTGGAGCCATAGCGGGCCATGACCTGGCCGACGGCTCGGGCGGCGCGCGAGCCGAGCTGCGCGGCGACACCGCCATAGGTCATCACGCGGCCGGGCGGGATGGACTCGACGACATCGAGAACGCGGGACACGAAGTCGTCGGACTCGGTCATGCCCGGACTAAAGCTGCAGGGAGCCGATGACCTCGCCGTACTGTGTTTCGCCGACGTCGACGAAGCCCAGGCGGTGGAAGAACGCCCCGGGGCCGTCGTCGCCGGGCTCCCAAATAACGTTGACGTGGTTGAAGCCGCGTTCACGGGCTTCGGTGGCGAGCGCTTCGGCGGCGAACTTGCCGACGCCCTGGCCCTGGGCATCCGCGTTGACGTTGATGCGCCAGATGCACGCACGAAACTCTTCGTGCTCGGAGTCGGTGTCGAAGTTGCCGTGGATGAAACCCGCCACGACACCGTCGAGAAGCACCACGCGCTGCCAGGACGTTGCCGGGTTGATCACCGAAGCAGCGACCGAATACGATACCGGCGCAATGAATTGTTCCTGGCCCGGTTTCAGGCTCAAGGAGTTTGCCGCAACGATGTTTCGTGCGGATAGTTCTTCCAGCTTCAGCTCACCCATGTGTTCAGGCTAACGTGCGCCCGGGGTGGTCGGTAGTCGCACGAGGGTTAGACCCACACGATTCGCTGGCAAGATGTATCTCGATGTCAAGATAGTTCCGGGCCTCTAGTAGGCTTGATGCTGGTCGTGACGTCCACACTAAGTACAGAGGAGATTTTTTTGTCGAAGATCAAGGTTGAGGGAACAGTTGTCGAGCTTGACGGCGACGAGATGACCCGCATCATCTGGCAGGCCATCAAGGACACGCTCATTCACCCGTACCTCGATATTGACCTCGAGTACTACGACCTCTCCATTCAGAAGCGTGACGAGACCAACGACCAGATCACGGTTGATGCGGCCCACGCAATTCAGAAGCACGGCGTCGGCGTGAAGTGCGCAACGATCACCCCCGACGAGGCCCGCGTTGAGGAATTCGGCCTGAAGAAGATGTGGATTTCGCCCAACGGCACCATCCGCAACATCCTCGGCGGCACCATCTTCCGCGAGCCCATCATCATCTCCAACATCCCGCGCCTCGTGCCCGGGTGGAACAAGCCCATCATCATCGGCCGCCACGCGTTCGGTGACCAGTACAAGGCCACGAACTTCCGCTTCGAAGGCGAGGGCACGCTCAGCATGACCTTCACCCCGAAGGATGGCAGCGCTCCCCAGCAATTCGAGGTGTTCCAGGCTCCCGGCAGCGGTGTGGCCATGGGGATGTACAACCTCGACAAGTCGATCATCGACTTCGCTCGCGCCTCGCTCAACTACGGCCTCGAGCGCAAGTTCCCGGTCTACCTGTCGACCAAGAACACGATTTTGAAGGCCTACGACGGTCGTTTCAAGGACATCTTCCAGGAGATCTTCGACGCCGAGTTCAAGGAGCGCTACGAGGCTGCCGGCCTCACCTACGAGCACCGCCTCATTGACGACATGGTCGCATCCGCCATGAAGTGGGAGGGCGGCTACGTCTGGGCCTGCAAGAACTACGACGGCGACGTGCAGTCCGACACCGTGGCGCAGGGCTTCGGTTCACTCGGCCTCATGACCAGCGTGCTCTCCACTCCCGACGGCAAGGTCGTCGAGGCGGAGGCCGCGCACGGTACCGTGACGCGTCACTACCGCCAGCACCAGCTCGGCAAGCCCACGTCGACCAACCCGATCGCGTCGATCTACGCCTGGACCCGTGGCCTGTCGCACCGCGCGAAGCTCGACTCCAACCCGGCCCTGGCCGAGTTTGCATCAACCCTCGAAGACGTCGTCATCAAGACCGTCGAGAGCGGCAAAATGACCAAGGACCTCGCGCTTCTGGTCGGCCCTGAGCAGGCCTACCAGACCACCGAGGAGTTCCTCGCGGCGATCGCCGATAACCTGCAGACGCGTCTGGCGTAGTTCGCACCAGCGCCCAGCGCGCCGCACAGCGCCGGGGTATCTTGACCACGGGCTCCGACCAAACGGTCGGGGCCTTTGGTGTCTCTGCCGGTCGATAGAGGTTCCGGTCGGTGTGATCTGCCGGTGTGATTTGCCGGCGTGATCTGCCGGTGTCTACTGACCCGTTTGCTGGCCGTAGACGGTCTGTGGTGCAACTGAGGGCAGGCACAGTGGCGCGAGGCCCCGCAGCGCGGGAGAATGCAGAGATGCCCCGCCTTCTCGCGCTCGCTCGCCGCTACCCGCTCGTCACCGCCACCGTGCTCGTCGGCCTGCTCGGGCTGGTGCTCGGGGCCTTCGGGGCAGCGGATGCCGTGCGCTGGCTGTTCAGCGGATTCGGCCTCGTGGCGGCACTCATCGCATCCGTCGGTATGGTGCGCCAGCTGTTTGCGGGATCCTTCGGCGTTGACCTGCTCGCCATCATCGCGATCGTGGCGACCGTTCTCGTGGGGGAATACGTTGCCACCCTGCTCATCGTGCTCATGCTCTCGGGCGGTGCGGCCCTCGAAGACTTTGCCGCGGGCCGGGCCGCCCGGGAGCTCGATGCGCTGCTGAAACGTGCCCCGCAAATTGCACATCGACTCGACTCCACGTCGGGTGAGGCCACTGACGTTCCGGCCACCGAGGTGCGCGTGGGGGATCTGCTGCTCGTGCGGCCCTCTGAAATCGTTCCAGTCGACGGGCAACTGCACAGCGACAGTGCCGCGTTTGACGAGTCCTCGCTGACCGGTGAGAGCCTCCCGGTTGAGCGCACGGCCGGCGACGAAGTACTCAGCGGATCGATCAACGGGCAGATCGCAGCCATCATCACCGCCACCGCAACGGCGGCAAACAGCCAATACCAGCACATCATCGCCCTTGTTGAAGAGGCATCGAAGAGCAAGGCGCCGGTGGTGCGGCTCGCCGATCGCTACGCCGTGCCATTCACGATCGGCTCCCTCGCTCTTGCCGGGCTGGCCTGGGCGGTCTCCGGCGATCCGGTACGGTTTGCGGAAGTGCTCGTCGTGGCGACGCCGTGCCCGTTGCTGCTGGCCGCCCCGGTCGCATTCATGGGTGGCATGAGTCGCGCGGCGCGCAACGGGATCATCGTCAAAGGCGCCGGGGTACTCGAAGCGCTCTCGCGCGCCAAGACCGTGGTGTTCGACAAAACCGGCACGCTCACCTATGGCACGCCGGCGATCACCGAGGTGCGCCCCGAACCGGGATTCTCGAGCGACGAGCTGCTACGGCTCGCGGCGTCGGCCGAGCAGTATTCGAGTCACGTGCTCGCGGCATCCGTTATTGCGGCCGCGCACGAGCATGGTCTGGAACTGCAGAGCGCGGATTCGGCCAGTGAAGCCGCGACAGCCGGGGTGTCGGCGCAGTTCGGCGACCGGAACGTGCGGGTCGGCAAACTTTCGTTCATCAACGACCAGAGCGCGGACGCCACGGCGGCCCACCTCGCCGGCGGTGAGCTGGCCATGTATATCGCCATCGACGGGCGGTTT
>Ga0307486_1002590_pt1 | contig 12486 bp, 10 predicted proteins | sample CBIW02metaG_FD_203663 | JGI IMG/M metagenome (GOLD analysis project Ga0307486, IMG submission 203663) | Sea-ice brine microbial communities from Beaufort Sea near Barrow, Alaska, United States - CBIW 0.2 | ecosystem: Environmental > Aquatic > Marine > Coastal | place: USA: Alaska | collected... | reverse complement strand
AATGCCCCCGCCTGAGCGATGACCTCCACCAACGTAAACACGGGTTCCGACCCGGACGCGGCGGCTTCAGGTGGTCTGGTGAGGGTCATGGCAACGGTGCCTCCTTACCCCAATTATAGCTCAAAACTGCTTTGAACTCGAGAAAATCTCATGGTACAAATGAATATTTATAGAAAACACATCCCATTGTTTAGGAACTGAAATCTTGTCCCTTCTACGCCTTTATCAGCCTTCCGCCGTCTAGATCGAGGCGGCAAACTACGCTTGGAGCATGACCACTGGCCCACTCACACCGTTCACCGCCAATAGCCCCGATATCTCAACGAACGCACCCGGTGACGCCGCCGTGGACGCACCACTGGCAGCCAAGAAGCCTCAACGGCGCGTGCACCACAACGACGTCTATATCGATGACTACGAGTGGTTACGCGAGAAAGACAACACGGAGGTCATCGCGCACCTTGAGGCGGAGAACAGGTATACCGATTTCCGCACGGCCCACCAGGGCTCCTTGCGGAAGCAAATCTTCGATGAGATCAAAGAACGCACGCAAGAGACCGACCTCAGCGTTCCTGTACGGCGCGGCAACTATTGGTATTACACCCGCACCGTGGAGGGCCAGGAATATGGTATCCATTGCCGAGCGCCCATTGACGGTCCCGACGATTGGACCGTTCCCCAACTCGGAGGCGCCACCTCGGCCGGTGGCGGGCTGACCGATGAACAGGTAGTGCTCGATGACAATGCCGAAGCCGAGGGCCACGAGTTCTTCTCCTTAGGTAGCTTTGATCTCAGCGACGACGGCACCCAACTGCTGTATGCCGTCGACATTGAAGGAGACGAGCGCTACACGATTCGGGTGCGCACCATTGCCACCGGTCAGAACCTGCCCGATGAGATCAGTAATACCAGCGCCGGCGCCCTGTTCGACCCGAGCGGTCGCTACCTGTTCTACACGACCGTCGACGACGCCTGGCGACCCGATACCGTTTGGCGTCATAGGATCGGCACACAGCGCGATGCTGACATCAGCATTTTTCACGAGACCGACGAACGATTCTGGGTGGGTGTAGGCATCACCCGCAGTCGCAAATTTCTCATGATTGAGGCAGGGTCGAGTGTCACGACCGAAGCGTGGGTGCTGGAGGCGAACGATCCAACCGGTGAGTTTGCGGTGGTCTGGCCCCGGGAAGACAACGTAGAGTACGACGTTGATCACGCTGTGATGGACGGCGAAGACCGTCTACTAATCGTGCACAACGGCGGCAGTGCGGTCAACTTCGAGCTGGTCAGCGTCGCCGCTGCCAACCCGCAGGGCAAAAAACTGATGGTGCTCCCGCACGACACTGAAATTCGGCTGGAGGGCGTCGATGCCTTCGCCGATTTTCTTCTCGTGGAGTACCGCCGGGCCGGCCTCACGCGCCTTGCAATTGACCGGCACGATGGCAGCGGCTTGACCGAGCTTGAATTTGAAGAGCCCCTGTTCGCCGTTGGTGCCGGGGGCAACCCGGAATGGTCCCAACCGAGAATTCGGTTCGGTTTCACCAGCTTTGTCACTCCATCGACAATCTATGATCTCGACATAGCATCGGGCGAGCGGCACCTGCTCAAACAGCAGCCGGTTCTGGGCGGCTACGACGCTGCCCTGTACGAACAGCGCCGGGAGTGGGCAACGGCGAATGACGGCACACGTGTACCAATTTCGTTGGTCTACCGGCGCGACCTCGTCACCCTCGGTAGGCCGGCACCGACTCTGCTTTATGGTTACGGCTCTTACGAACAGAGCATCGACCCCGGGTTCGGTATTGCCCGGCTCAGCCTGCTCGATCGTGGCATGATCTATGCGATCGCCCATGTGAGAGGCGGCGGTGAACTCGGCCGCACGTGGTACGAAAACGGTAAAACCACCACTAAACAAAACACCTTCACCGATTTCGTGAGCTGCGCCCACCACCTCATCGCGCACGGTTTCACCACTCCGACCCAGCTGGTGGCTGAGGGCGGCAGCGCCGGTGGCCTACTCATGGGCGCTGTGGCAAACCTTGCACCCGAGCTTTTTAAGGGCATTCTCGCCGAGGTGCCGTTCGTGGATGCCCTCACCTCAATGCTTGACCCCTCGATACCGCTGACCGTGATCGAGTGGGATGAATGGGGCGACCCCCTGCACGATGCCGACGTGTATGCATATATGAAGGCGTACTCCCCGATCGAAAACGTGCACGCCGTTGCCTATCCCGCAATTATGGCCGTAACCAGCCTGAACGATACCCGCGTGCTCTACGTTGAGCCCGCCAAATGGGTTGCCAAGCTGCGTGAAGTGGGCGCGGATGCCTTACTCAGGACCGAGATGTCGGCCGGCCACGGCGGAGTTTCCGGTCGGTACAGCGCGTGGCAGGAACGCGCGTTCAACTACGCCTGGATACTCGATATCGCAGGTCTGAACCCGAAAGACTGACTCCGCTCCCCCGGAGCCGCCGAATGGTCGAATGCGGCGCTAACAGCACGCTGCGGGGTGTGCAACGACGTCTCCGTGAGATCATAGTTAAATGTCGGATATTCCCAGTGCGCCGGCACATGAGCCCCCCACAGCATCACCTTGGAAGCAGCTGGTAAAGCCACCGGAACCGCCGGCGGGGGCATCCTTTCCGCCGCGAATAGGCAATTTTGGACAAATGCGGCGGACAGAAACCGGGCCCCTAGTGCCGATGGGACTGCAGTTCGAGTTGCGCGAGCAGACGCCTCGAACTGACGACCGCTGGCGCGGACCAACCGCCAAATCGGTAAAAGTCCTCGTAGCCGGACATGGCGAGTTTCGATTGGGAGTGCGGCCGGTCATTCAGAATGTGGCCGGCAACTGGGTGCGCAGCAACATCACCTGGAGCCACCTTGCCTTTCAACTCAACCGCTTCAACCTCGACCCGGAACACCACCGGTGGATTTCGCAGTTCGCCGCCCTCTACAGGGCGGTTCGCGAGATTTATGGTAGCCAGGAAACCGACTGGATCTACCTCGACAACTACACCAGCCCCCTACTTTGGCCGCTACTAAGCGAGGCGCAGCACCTCGGAATCGGGCTGTTCGGCAACAAAAAAGGCATCTTGGTACAAATCGGTCTTCTCGCCGAAGTGAGCCTGGATGCCACCCGGGGTGGCGAGGCTGGCCCCATCGTATTGCAATCTCAATTGCACATCGATGGTGTTCGGCACCCGCTCGACGCGGTGGGAACTATCGCGGGCCACGGCGTCTACAGTGTTTCTTTTGAAACACCAGCCGTGGTGACCCTCGCGCCAACAGCTGCCCCCCTTAACGCCGAGCAACGTCACCTGCTGCGACAGAGCGCACCGGCCAGTGTTCCCCTGAACGATACGACGGAGTTTCTCAACACGGTCTACCCGCAGTTGCAGCGCCGAGTCGCTGTGGCCAGTGCGGATGCCACAGTGACCTTTCCCGACGTCATCCCCGACAACTTTGAGCGCACCGAACCACCCCACCTCACGATTACGACCGTGGAGACTGATCAGCGCGATTGGTTCGACCTCGGAGTGATCGTGACGGTCGGTGACGTGACGGTTCCTTTCGGTCCGCTGTTCAAAGCCCTCGCCACAGGACAGACTCGTCTCAAACTGGTCGACAACAGTTATCTGTCCCTACAAAGGCCCGAATTTTTGCAGCTCCACGAGCTTATTGGTGAGGCTCGCTCTCTGTCGGAGTGGCAGACGGGCCTACGCATCAGCCGTTTTCAGGCCAGCTTGTGGAGTGATTTTGAGGATCTCGCCGACGACACGGTGCAGGCCATATCGTGGCGGGCTGCGGCTTCTGGCCTTGTCGACGCCACTACCGCAGAGACAACCCCGCTCCCGAGTGGCGTGCACGCCACTCTCCGCCCTTACCAGCAGGAGGGCTTCTCCTGGCTCGCCTTTCTCTGGCGGCACCAGCTCGGCGGGGTACTCGCCGACGATATGGGACTGGGCAAGACGCTGCAAACGTTGGCACTGCTGGTGCACGCGACCGAGTCACGACCGGGGCCCTTCCTGGTCGTGGCACCGACATCCGTTGTGGCCAACTGGGCAAACGAGGCCGCCCGCTTCACCCCGGGGCTGCGCGTGACAACACTCACTGCCACCGAGTCAAAGAGCCGCGTTCGCCTAGCGGATGCCGTGGCGGGCGCCGAGCTGGTGATCACCTCGTACACCCTGTTTCGCTTGAATTTTAATGCCTATCAGTCGCTGAGCTGGGCCGGCCTCGTCCTCGACGAAGCGCAATTTGTGAAGAACCGAACTAGCCGCGCCTATGCCTGCGCCAAAGAATTGAACACCCCTTTCAAACTGGCTATCACCGGAACCCCGCTGGAAAATAACCTGATGGACCTCTGGTCGCTGCTGAGCATCGTAGCTCCCGGCCTGTTTGCGTCTTCGCGCAAATTTCTTGAGGACTACGTGCGGCCGATAGCGCGCGCCGAGAGCCCTGAACGACTCGCAAAGTTGCGCCGACGCATCCGCCCGCTGATTTTGCGCCGTACCAAAACGGTCGTGGCGCGTGACCTGCCGCCCAAACAAGAACAAGAGTTGCAGATAGCCCTGAACCCGGCGCACCAGAAGCTGTACGACACGTTCTTGCAGCGCGAACGCCAAAAGCTGTACGGCCTTATCGACGAGCTGGATAAGAACAGGTTTATTATCTTCCGCTCGCTCACCCTGCTGCGACTGCTGAGCCTGGATGCCTCGCTGGTTGACCCTGCATATGTCGGGGTGCGTTCCAGCAAACTCGACGCCCTGTTCGACCGCCTAAACGACGTTGTCGCTGAGGGACATCGTGCGCTCATTTTTAGCCAGTTCACGTCGTTTCTGAAGCTGGCCGCCGCCCGCCTCGACGCCCAAGGCGTTCCCTATTGCTATCTCGATGGATCAACGCTGCGACGAGGCGAAGTCATTGATCGTTTCAAAACCGGGGCGGCACCAGTGTTTCTGATTAGCCTGAAAGCAGGCGGTTTTGGCCTCAACCTCACGGAAGCCGACTACGTTTTTCTACTCGATCCGTGGTGGAATCCGGCAACGGAGGTGCAGGCCATTGACCGCACCCACCGTATTGGCCAGACCCGCAACGTTATGGTTTATCGCTTGGTCGCCACCGGCACCATCGAAGAAAAGGTGGTTGCTCTGCAGAAGCAAAAGTCACAACTCTTCTCTGCGGTGCTCGATGACGACGCCCTGTTCAGTACAGCGCTCACCGCCGCCGATATTCGCGGCTTGCTCGAAACTTAAGCGGCGCTCGAGGCCGCCCACAGGTTGATGCCGTTATCCACGGCGTGCTCGTCGATTGCGGTCAATTCTGCAGCGGTGAATTCCAGGTTGTCCAGTGCGGCCACGTTTGACTCCAGTTGCGCCACCGACGAGGCACCAATAAGAGCGCTCGTCACCTCGGGATTACGCAACACCCAAGCCAGGGCAAGTTGTGCGAGCGACTGCCCGCGCGACTCGGCAATATTGGTCAGAGCGCGGATATGCGTGAGCGCTTCATCGCTCACCATAGACTTCGTGGCCGAGCCCTCCCTGGCCACCCGTGAGTCTTTCGGAATCCCAGCGAGGTAACGGTCGGTGAGCAGGCCCTGCGCGAGCGGGGAGAACGCAATGCACCCGGCTCCCAGCTCGTCCAGCGTGCCGAGTAGCTCCTGTTCAACCCAGCGGTTAAACATGGAGTACGAGGGCTGGTGAATGAGCAGCGGCGTGCCCAACTCGGCCAAAATTGCCTGCGCTTCGCGCGTGCGCTCCGGCGAATACGAGCTGATTCCGGCGTAGAGAGCCCGTCCGCTGGTGACGGCCGTATGCAGGGCCCCCATGGTTTCCTCCAGCGGGGTGTCCGGGTCGGCGCGGTGAGAGTAGAACACGTCAACATAGTCAACGCCCATTCGGGAAAGTGACTGGTCCAAGCTCGACAGAAGGTACTTGCGACCGCCGAAGTTTCCGTAGGGGCCCGGCCACATATCGTAACCGGCCTTGGTGGAGAGCACCAGTTCATCGCGCAGGTGGGAGAAATCTTCGCGAAAGATCTTGCCAAAATTTGTTTCGGCGGAGCCGTACGGCGGACCGTAGTTATTGGCCAGGTCAAAGTGGGTGACGCCGAGGTCAAAAGCCCGATGCAGAATAGCCCGCTGCGTTGCGAGAGGCTTGTCGTCGCCGAAGTTCTGCCAGAGGCCGAGCGAAATGGCGGGAAGTTTGAGGCCGCTACGCCCAACCCTGCGGTAGGGCATTGAATCGTAGCGGGATTCTTTTGGGAGATAAGTCATTTGATCATTCTCTCTTGTTCTTACATCGCTCACACTCGATGCCGGTGTTGAGCTACCTCACGGCGGGCTCATCGCGCTGGTCAACGTCAACGTTTTCCCGCAGGTAGCCGGCGAAACCGGCCGGCGTTCGACCCACCCTTCGGCCCGAAGTGAGCACAGGAATGAGAGCGGTGCGGGCTTCAGCCACGCCCAGAGCGCGCAGTGCTCCCACCAGCAGCACGTCTTCGTCACGATCTACCGGCGCAAACTCACCGGCCTCCAGGTAGCGGTCGGCACGCACACCCAAATTGGCACCGTGCACATGGCAATGACCCTCTTCGAGAACTTGCAGAGACTGCCAGCGCAGAAGCTCCTGGCCCATTATTTCGTCGTCGGGGCGCACCGTTCCCAGCACGAGTTCGCCTCCGTTGCGGGCCAGCGCCAGTTGCGTGACGAGCCAGTTCGGTGGCACGGCGGAGTCGGCGTCCGTCGTAGCAATCCAGATGCGATGAGACGCTAGACCGCTCGGCGGAGAAGAAGCGCGTAACGACCCCAGTGCCTGCCGCACACCGTCCCGACGAGCTACCCCTACCGCCCCCGCCCTGATCTCGCACTGGTCGAAATTTTTCCAAACGGCGGCGATTCGAGCTGAACGGTCGGTGCACCGATCCAGCACCAGAAGCACGGAAACTTTGGGACGCTCTGTCTCCGGTACGTTCCCCAGCGCATCAATGGCGGCCGTAAGCGCATCCAGGCAGCGTGGCAATAGCGCTTCTTCATTACGCACCGGAACAACTACGACCACAGTATGGATTGAACCGGGACGATTCGGGCCGGAACTAACAGGGGCAAAGGGAGTTGGGCCGGTCATGAAACCAGCCCGTCCCGCTGGGCCACCGATTGGGCAGGACGTTGTTCATAGACTTCAAGCACGAAATCACGTTCCACGTGATGCACTGTGCGTTGAAGCCCGACCACTTGGGAGAGGCACGCATGAACGGCATCGCCGGTGATCGGATAATCCTCCACCAGATGCCGCCAATGGCAGGCAACAAGTACGCCACCCGGGGCCAAGCTTGCCCGGCATTGCTCCAGTAGGCGGCGCAGCATGACGATGGAAAAGTAGTAGCCAACCTCAGACAAGACGATCAGGTCGAACCGTCCGTCTGGCCAGTCCTCTGGAAGGGTTCTCCGTTCGAAACGCACCCCCGTGTGGCCGTCTAAACGCTTTCTTGCAATATCAAGAGGCGCCTCCACGACATCGATTCCGAGCAGGAAATCGCAGCGTGTGGCTAGTTCTTCGGTAAGTACTCCAATCGAGCAGCCCAATTCGAATGCGTTGTCAAAGTGTTGCCGTGGAAGGGCCGCGATAAGAGCGGCGCGCTTACGTTGCTCGTACCATCGCGTCTCAAAGCCCCAGGGGTCTGGGTTTGCGGAGTAAACGTCACCGAAGTAGCTCGCGGTGAGGGTCTCGTCCATGGTGCCAAGCGGTGTGTCCACGTTCGTTGCCGAACCCCCGATTTTGCCCGACACCTCGTCTACCTCAATCAATGTTTCAAAGCCTCGAGCGAAATGAGCGCGAAAGTGTTCCGGAACGACGGCCTCGTCGCCGGGGAGGCCCGACAGGGGGCGCACCTGACTGTGATGCATTGACAGCGCGCGGGCTTTCTTCGCGCGCTCAGCAGGGGTCAAAATAAACAACCCGATGGCGTGGTCGTTCCAGATCTCATCCTTGGGGGTCGACCAGTGCCAGGCCCAAATCGGATACTCGAACAGTCGAGCATGGCGTTCCACGGTAGCTTCCCGTGCGGCCGCACTGGCGGCGGCGTGATCCGGATGCCCGTCTGCTCGCCACGGCGCCACCACCCAGGTCGATTCTGCGCGTTCGCCAATCGCTTCCGCGATGGCACGGCGAGAAGTATCGGCGTATTCTCCGAGTTTGCCATCGGGCAGATCAAGCTGATGAACTGTGGCATGGGGTGCGAGGTGCGCTATGGCCGCCGTTACTTCGATGCGACGAATCTGCGCGAGGCGGGCAGGATCGTGGGTGGATGATTGCGGATGAGATGCTTCCCCGTTGCTCAATACAACGACCATAATCGGCAGGCCACGCGCGGCAACATGGGCGATGAGTCCGCCAACGCCGAGACTTTCGTCGTCGGGGTGCGCCGACACCACCACCAGTCGCTTGAGGTCGTCTGCGCGAAGCGACGTGAACCGGTCCGATAACTGAGCGGCCTCCCAGGTTTGCTCCGATGTGCCGCTGTCGAAATGTGTGAACGTCACCACGGAACCCTGCCCTTCGTGACCAGCAAATGTCCGAGTGCTGCATCGTCGTGCTCGCCGTGGTGCTGGCGCACGTAGAGCTGTAGGTCGGCGATACGCTGCGCGTGCCGTGCGTCCAGGGCGAGCGGGGCTGGTCCAAGCGCATGCCCGACGTGGAATATGACACTGTCGACGGAGCGAGCGACTTCCCCCCTTACTCGAGCGGCCAGCAAGGTTCCTGCTGCACCATCCGCTTCACCGGCGTCAATGGCGGTAGCGGCCGCAGCTAGGGCATACGCCGACGCCGTTACGGCCAAGTCGACGGCGCCGAGGTGGGCGAGGGCGATCTGGTCGGGTTTGCGCGCCTGGAGCGAATTGTATAGCGTGCGTGCCAGCCCCACAGTTCCGCCCCACCACACCGCAGCCACACCGATACCGCCCCAGGCAAACCCCGGCCGCGTGAGATACCAACCCTCATCGCCGACGGCGTCGGCTTCGATATCGTCAAAGTCCACCGGGCCACTTTTTACCTCCCGTAGCCCACGGGCTACCCAGGCTTCGTCATGCACGGTGATTCCGGCCTGGCGTAAATCGACGGCAAAGAGGCGACGGCACTGACCTCCGTCTGGTTGAACGACGCGCGCTGTTACAAGTGCATGGCTGAGAATCCCCGCAAGCGAACACCACGGCTTGGTCCCATTCAACTTCCAGCGGTTGCCCAGTGGTGATGCAGTAAGTGTTGTTCCAGAACCCTCCGCAGCGAATACTCCCCAGGTTTGATCCGCTGGGGCATCCGAGCCTGCTTGGGCGAGTATCGCGCGGGCATCAAGGTGTGCCTCTGCCACCCGCGCCGACGTGAGATCTTCCGTTGCCAGCTGTGCCAGCTTCTCGAAAAGTTCACGCGTACGACCCCGGCCCGGATGAGGCACGAAATCCAGGTCACGCAGCAACGCCAATGCCCGCCGCGCATTCCCATTGACCTCTTTGGCGGCTACCGCAAGAGCGTCAATGCCATCGTCAGCCTGGCGCACGTTCAGGCTCGGTGTCAATTGACGCTCCACGGCACAACCTCTCGGCTCACGAGGTCCGGATGACTTCGGTCAGGATGCTCGAGAGTCTGACTTGGTTGTAGAACGCTTGCGCGGCTTCCGGTTCTCAGCGCTGACCATCCACGAGTACTGTTCCAGCTTTTCGATAAAGGCGTGAAGAAGGTCAGCGCTCGTAGGATCTTCCTCGTCTACCTCATCGTGTACTTTGCGGATGTTGTCTACCGTCGCGTCCAAGCGCTCCGTTACGAGCGTGACCGTCTCGGCCGTGTCGACTTCGCCGTCGGGAAATTTGGGAAGGTGGGTAGTTCTCGTCACCGTCTCACTTCGACCATCGGGCATAGCGTCGAGGGCGCGCATGCGCTCAGCAACCTCGTCGGAAAACTCGCGCGCGTCAAGAATTATCTCATCGAGCTGCAAGTGCAGGTCTCGAAAGTTCTTACCGACGACACTCCAGTGCGCCTGCTTGCCTTGAACGTGCAGTTCAATCAGGTCGACCAGAACGGATTGCAGGTTATTGCTGAGTGTTTCTGACGCTTGCATGGTGTCCTTTCACCTAAACGTGGAGAAATCTAAAAAGTTATCGCCGAGACCATAGCACTGGCGACCAGAGCAGGTCGGCAAGGAATGGCCGCCACCAAGCGCTCTGAGCAAGCGCTCCGTGGCGACCGGTCCATGACTGGTCGCTACGCCTTGACGTCGCCGCGCCAGCCGCCATTTTGATTGGCGGGGTCTTCAATAAATAACTTGAAATTTTTCAGATCTTTTTTGATGACGTGGTCATCCACCCCAAAAACAACACCCACCTTTTCTAAGAAGCCCTCGGCCTCCCAGTCCAACTGCACGGTGACCCGCGAGGTGGAATCGCTCAACTTATGAAAGGTAACTACTCCGGCGTGATCTTCATCGCCGCCGACGCTGGTCCAGGCCACGCGCTCATCCGGGTGCTGTTCGGTAATGACAGCGTCGAATTCTCGCTCTGCACCGCCAATGCGCACTTTCCAGTGAGTATGCGTGTCATCGGTTTGTTGAATGGCTTCGACGAAGTCCAAGAAGTGCGGAAAAGATTCGAACTGGGTCCACTGGTTGTAGGCCACGTTCACGGGCACATCTACATCGACCGTTTCAATTACCTGTACCATCGGCTGGTCCTCCTCGATATTTTTAAGGTTTATGGGGCTAAACCGAAACGAACGTAGCGCGATATCTACTCTCAAAAACGACCTTCAAATTATTCACAGAGGTCGTTAGGGAGATCCCCAGTTAGGAGTCTTGCCGCGGGGACCGTGGCTTGCTGTATTTCTTGTGCGCGGTCTGCGGTGCGGTGCCAAGAATTCTCGCGATGTCTGCCCAGGTGCACCCACCCTCCCTCATTGCGTTTACCGCAGCTGTCACGCGCAGGTTGACTTCTACCCGATCGCGTACGGCTCGTTCCAACTCGCGTTCGAGCGCCCGGTACGGGCGGGCTATCGGTTTCGACTGAACACTTTCGTTTGAACTCGCGGCGAGAGGTAGAGTCGATTCATCAAGTGCACTGACATTCATGGATAACCTTTCCATCCAGCAATGTAGGGCGCTCAGGTTACCGCGTCAACAGATTCAGCAAACAAGGTGACGTATTGGTGTGAAGGGCTACTGTCATCGCTTCGAACACGTCTGCGTTGTGAGAGGATCGGTGGCATGCCGCGTAAGAGAGCTCCCGGCACTGTCGGTGGCGGCACCGTCGTTTCCGTCAGCCGCGACGACGAGCACCACTTCAGCAAACCGGTGGTGAGCAGTATCCGCTTACTCGCGGGGCTCGGCATCGAAGGCGATTCGCATGCCGGAGCCACGGTGCAGCACCGCTATGCCCAGAGACGCGATCCTTTGGCGCCTAACCTGTGCCAGGTGCATCTTTTAGCCGTTGAGTTATTCGAAGATTTGGCTCTTACCGGCTATGTCGTAAAACCGGGAGAACTCGGCGAGAACGTGACAACCTCCGGAATCGAGCTCATGACGCTGCCGCTTCGCACCCAACTGCACCTGGGCGGTGATGCCGTGGTCGCAATCACCGGGATGCGCAGTCCATGCTCACTCATTAACGCCTATCAGAAGGGTCTGATGAAGCAGCTCATCACCACGGACGACGATGGTGCTATTCGCCGCCGTGGCGGCATCATGGGCGTCGTTGTAACCAGCGGAGTCGTATTTTCCGGCGACGAAATTCGCGTGGAATTACCAGTCGGTGAGCACCTGCCGCTCGGTGTCGTGTAGGGCAGCTTCGGCACCACGGGACCGGGAAAGGGGAACGGGCCGCGTTTCGTGCTCCTACCCGTGCCCCTGCCCCTGCCCCGTGAGCTCTACTCGGGATCAGTCGAGGTGTGGAACCAGGGCGGGTAGACCGCAACTTTGGGCTTGAAATCACTAGCCTTCAAGATGCCCCGAACGCTTTCACGCACGTTGTCGTTGCAGACACCGATGAGTGTGATTACGTCCAGTGGTACCGCGTCAGGAACCAACAGCTCAGCCTCAAGAAGCATCGTACCGTCGGTTTCGGCGCGCAAAACCTGCAGCATGCTCTCGGCATCGGCCAATGTCGACCCGGATCGAGTAAGCGTCGCGGCGGCATCGCCATTGGTCACGGCGACGACACCCGGAACGTTCGAGGTCTCGCTGGGCACGGCGCCAACATCCGTCGCGGCGGCGCCCACTAGACCCTCATTGATTTTTTTAACCGTACTGACGAGCATGACGAAGTCGAAGGCCGTCGAGCCATGGGGGTCGAGGGCGAGCCGTGCGTCTGCCCTGTCGGAGCGAATGTTCTCCCACACCGTGGCATTGGGCGACAGAAAAAACGGCACGTACTCGTTCACGCTGCGCCCATCGTCGGAAACAGTGGCCGCCCGGCGCGCGTCTCGGGTAGCGGAAGTCGAG
>Ga0307486_1002588_pt1 | contig 12490 bp, 9 predicted proteins | sample CBIW02metaG_FD_203663 | JGI IMG/M metagenome (GOLD analysis project Ga0307486, IMG submission 203663) | Sea-ice brine microbial communities from Beaufort Sea near Barrow, Alaska, United States - CBIW 0.2 | ecosystem: Environmental > Aquatic > Marine > Coastal | place: USA: Alaska | collected... | reverse complement strand
CCATCGAGGGGTGTGAACGATGTCTTGACACATGGGTGAACGATGTCCTGAAATCAGACACTGTCACCCCGACTAGTGTGATGTGTCAAGACATCGTTCACAGGTGTCTCGGGACATCGTTCACATTAGCTCCTCCTTCGGGAGGGGCTTTTGTGGTTTCTGGAGGTATCCGCCCTCGATGTGTGGGATGTGAGCCGTGGACGCGAGCCGTCGCCACGGATGAATGGCTCACTCTGCCGTTGTAGAGGCCCCCCTGTGCGCCGGTGCGGTGGACCGCTGCGGGGGCACGTAGGAACATGCAGGGTCAAAGGGGCTCGCTAGTCGTCGGAGACGGTGACCTTCACGGAGATGTTGCCGCGCGTCGCGTTCGAGTACGGGCACACCAGGTGGGCGGCATCGGCGAGTGCCTGCGCCTGGTCGTGGGGCAGCGACGGGGCTACAACCTCGAGCTCGACAGCAATCTCGAATCCGCCCTCGCCGTTTGAGCCAATGTGAACGCTGGCGCCCACGGAGGAATCCGTGAGGTCAATCTTCTGAGCGCGCGCCACGCCCTGCATCGCGGAGTGGAAGCATGCCGAGTATCCGGCCGCGAAGAGCTGCTCCGGGTTGGCGCCTGCGCCCGATCCACCCATCCCCTGGGGAGCGGCGAGGTCAAGGTCGATGCGGCCGTCGTCACTGCGTACATGTCCGTTGCGACCTGCGCCGGTGGCGAGTGCCTCTGCGGTGTAGCCAATCTGCTGAATCATGGGGGTAGAGCCTTTCGGTTAGGGGAGACGCGGCCCCCGTGACTTTTTTGCCATGAGGGCAAGGCCGCTTCCCCCGGTGCAACGCCCCAGTTAAGGCCCGTCATTCCCGCTAAACCCAGATTGAACGGATGTGCGCGTCTGGCGTAACCGGGGCGTCGTCCCGCACCGTCCCGCACCGTCCCGCACCGTCCCCTAGAAAGGATTACCCGTCAGCGTGTACTTGGTCTGCAGGTATTCGTGAATGCCCTCGACGCCGCCCTCGCGACCCAGCCCGGACATCTTCCATCCACCGAAAGGCGCTGCCGCGTTGGATACCAGGCCCACGTTGAGGCCCATCATGCCGGTGTGGAGAAGGTCGATCATGCGCTGGCCGCGCGAGAGCGACTCGGTGTACACGTAAGAGACCAGGCCAAACTCGGTGTCGTTGGCGAGGCGCACCGCCTCGTCCTCGTCGGTGAACGGGACAATCGCGAGTACCGGGCCAAAGATCTCCTGGCTCAGAAGGTCACTGCCAGCCGCAACATCGGTCAGCACGGTGGGAGCGTAGAAGGTTCCGTCGCCGGCGATCTCTTCGCCGCCGGTGCGCACTGTGGCGCCCCTGGCCACGGCATCGGACACGAGGTAGTGCACCTTGGTGACCGCGTCGTCGTTGATGAGGGGGCCGATGCTCACGCCATCTTCGGTGCCGCGACCGACCTTCATGTCCGCGACCCTTTCGGTCACTCGGCGCGCGAATTCCTCCACCACCGACGTGTGGACAATAAAGCGGTTGGCTGCGGTGCACGCCTGGCCTACGTTGCGAAACTTCGCGGCTATGGCGCCGTCCACGGCCTTGTCGAGGTCCGCGTCGCCGAACACCACAAACGGGGCGTTGCCGCCCAGCTCCATCGACGTGTGCAGCATGCCCTGCGCGGACTGTTCGAGAAGTTTCTGGCCTACCTGAGTGGAGCCGGTGAATGACAGCTTGCGCAGGCGCGGATCAGCGATGATTGGCTCTGACACGGTCGAGGAGTTGCTGGTAGTGATGACGTTGAGCACGCCCTTGGGCAGGCCCGCGTCCTCCATGAGCTTGGCGAAGTACATGGTGGTGAGCGGGGTGAGCGACGCGGGCTTCACCACTACAGTGCAGCCAGCGGCGAGCGCCGGCGCGATCTTGCGGGTGGCCATCGCCAGCGGGAAGTTCCACGGGGTGATGAGGAAGCACGGCCCCACGGCATGCTGCGAGACGATCATGCGCCCGGTTCCCTCTGGGCTGGCGCCGTAGCGCCCCTGAATGCGGGGCGCCTCCTCTGCGAACCACCGCAGAAACTCGCCGCCGTAGACCACCTCGGAGCGGGACTCCTCAATGGGCTTGCCCATCTCGATCGTCATGAGCAGCGCGAACTCCTCCTTGCGCTCCTGCAGCAGGTCGAAGGCTCGGCGCAGAATCTCGCCGCGCTCGCGAGCGGGAGTGGTGGACCAGGAGGGGAAGGTGTCGCAGGCCGCGTCTAGCGCAGCCTTGCCGTCTGCCGCCGATGCCGAGGCCACGGTTTTGATGACGTCACCGGTGGCGGGGTCAGAGACGTCCAGGGTGGCGCCGTCGGCCGCGTCTCGCCATGCGCCGCCAATGAAGAGTCCGTTCGGTACCTTTGCCAGCAGATCAATCTCGCTTGTGCTCATCTCAAGGCTCTCCTCGCCGCTAGGGTGCGCCGGAACTTCCGGGCATTACCTAGAGGTCAACACAAGAAGCGGCCTGGCGCATTCCAATGCGGAGGCGCCAAGGTGAGGGGGAGCGCGGCTGGCGTGCCGGGACTACTCGGCGTCGGCGCTCTCTTGGGGTTCGGCTGCGGGCTTGTCGGCGGGCTTGTCGGCGCTGTCCGCTGGCTTGGCGAGCGAGGCCTTGCGCACGCGGTCGCTGGCCCAGTTGCGGTCCACCGCATCCAAGATATCCGCGGCATCGGTCAGCGTGACCCACTGCTCGGGAGTCAGGTTGTCGAACATCGGGCCCAGTGCGGAGCCAAAGTCCATCCGCCAGTCGTCTAGCGCCTCGGCGCCGCGACCAGTCAGCGACAGGATGGAGATACGGGAATTGGAGGGGTCCTGCGTGCGCTCGACGAGGCGCTGGTCCTCGAGATTGCGCGCCAACTGGGTCGCGCCGGCCGGACTCACGCGCACCTCGCGGGCAAGGTCGTCGATGCGCTGAGGGCCCTCGCTCTCCAGCACGTCGAGGGTGCGCCAAGCTGACGCTGGCGTGGGGTCGCCTGAGGCTACCGCTGCGCTGCGGGACACCCGGTGAGTGCCGTTCACGAGGCGGACAAGGGTGTGTCGTTGGCTTGAATCCATAGTTGGACTATATATCTCGCCGATGCTCATGACTTTTGGGGGTTTGCCTGGCCCCGCGCGCGGGGGCGTTGGCCCCGGGCGGTTTCAAATGTGCATACCTACATCCCCGTTTGGGGGTGCGAGCCTCAAGCAAGTAGAATTGTCGGGTTGCTCTGCCGCGAGAACGAATCGTGTATGGCTGAGCCTTCTTCCAGCATCAGGAGTACGTCAGTGACCAGCGCCTTCGAGACAATCGACGCCACGACCGTCAAAGTCACGGTCAACCTCACCGAGGAGGACCTCGCTTCCTCCATCAAGCACGCCTATGAGCACATTGGCGAGCAGGTGCAGATTCCGGGATTCCGCAAGGGCAAGGTGCCCGCAAAGATTCTTGAGCAGCGCGTGGGCAAGGGTGCCGTTATTGAGCACGCCGTCAACGACGGCCTGCCTGGTTGGTACTCCGAGGCAGTCCAGGAGTTGGGCCTTCGCCCCTTCGGGCAGCCCGAGGTCGACGTCACTAAGATTCCCGGCTCCGTAGAGGGCGATGAGGGGCTTGAGTTCACCGCAACAGTGGAGATTCGTCCCGACGTTGAGCTTCCCGCGTCCGACACGCTCACCATCGAGGTCGACCCCATTGAGGTGTCTGACGCTGACGTGGACGAGCGCGTTGAGGCACTCCGCGAGCGCTTCGGCTCACTTGCGACCGTTGACCGCCCCGCGGTCGAAGGCGACTTCATCTCGATCGACCTTGCAGCCAAGGTTGACGGCGCAGACGTCGACGCCGTCCAGGGCACGTCGTACCAGGTGGGTTCGGGCAACATGCTCGAAGGCCTGGACGATGCAGTCGTGGGCTTGAGCGCTGGCGAGGAAACCACCTACGAGGGTCCCCTCGCCGCCGGTGACCAGGCAGGCACCATCGCAGTCATCACCGTCAAGGTGACCGCGGTCAAGGCTCGCGAACTGCCCGAGGTTGACGATGACTTCGCTCAGCTCGCTTCTGAGTTCGACACCGTTGCTGAGCTCCGCGAGGACCTCAAGGAGCAGGCCGCCAAGATCAAGACCAACAACCAGGCCGTCCAGGCTCGCGAGAAGTTGCTCGAGGCACTCATTGCCGCGACCGACTTTGAGCTTCCCAAGAAGGTCATCGAGGCAGAGGTGCACAGCCACCTCGAGAACGAGAGCCGCCTTGAGGACGACGTCCACCGTGCCGAGGTGACCGAGGAGGCCCACAAGGCTCTGCGTGCGCAGATCCTGCTGGACCAGCTCGCTGAGGACCTCGAGATTGAGGTTCAGCAGAACGAGCTCCTCGACTACCTGCTCAACGCTTCGCGTCAGTACAACATGGACCCGAACGAGTTCATCCAGCAGGTCGAGCAGGGTGGCCAGATTCCGGCCATCGTGTCCGAGGTTTCCCGCTCCAAGGCAACGGCGTACGCGCTTCGCCGCACAAGCATCAAGGACACCGCGGGTGCAGTTGTCGACCTGAGCGGCGTCATTGGCTCGCTTGAGGACGAGGTCGCTGAGGCCGAGGCCGGAGCACCTGCCGAAGACGAGCAGACTGCTTAATTCTTTGCCGTAGCGCGAGCTACGGAAGCTCAACGAAGAAGGGCGACACCCACACTTGGGGGTGTCGCCCTTCTTCGTTGCTCAGGCTTTTCGTTTGCTCAGCCTCTTTGACTGCGCAGTCTTTTCGTTTGCGCAGTGGTGGCGCAGGCGTTAGACGGTGCCCACGGCGGGATTAACGGTGAAGGTCCACAGCGCAAAAGCGGCGGCGGCCACTCCCATAGCAAGCCCAATCGTTGCCGGGTAGCGGCCCACGGCGGTGCCAGTCTCTGCGTGGTAGAAGAACGCCCGCCTCAGCCCCATCACGGACAAAACGATCGCTGCTACGGCGGTGAGGATGACCGCGATGCCTGAGGTCGGCATGATGAGCGCCGCGATGCTCAGCAATAGCCCGGCGTTCGCCTTGCCGTTGCGCGGCTTGGAGGCTGGCGGCGCATCGGGATCGAAGCTCTCGGGGGTGGGATTGTGGGGCGAAGCCATGGTTGCCTTTCCCGAGGCCTTAAGCCTCACGGGTTTCGAGTATCTACTACCCGGAGCCTACGGGCCGCTAGGGGCTGGTGAAAGTCGCCACCAGCGCGAAGGCGCGTCACGCGATTGCGGATCGCCCCGCACGAAGGCCTCCCTGGCATCGGCCGGAAATCGTTCACCCCGTAGCGAAAACAGGCCCAAATGGGCATCGGACGGGGGGTGGGTCGCGTTACTGTCTCACAAGACGCTCTATAGGAGGACACACGTGAACGACCAGAATTCACAAGAGATTACCGCGAGGAGTGACGGCGCCGGAATGGCCCTGAACGACTCGATCTTCAACCGGTTGCTGCGCGAGCGCATCATCTGGCTCGGCGACGAGGTTCGCGACGACAACGCGAACGCCATCTGCGCGCAGCTCATGCTGCTTGCCGCGGAGGACCCGGACAAGGACATCTACCTTTACATCAACAGCCCCGGCGGATCGATCACCGCGGGCATGGCGATCTACGACACGATGCAGTACATCAAGCCCGACGTCGCCACGGTGGCCATGGGTATGGCTGCATCGATGGGGCAGTTCCTGCTCGCATCGGGTGCCAAGGGCAAGCGCTTCGCGACGCCCCACGCCCGTGTGCTGATGCACCAGCCGTCCGGCGGCATCTACGGTACGACCACGGACGTCCGTATCGGCGCCGAGCTGATCATGCACATGAAGAAGGTGCTCTCCGGTCTGACCGCAGAGCAGACCGGCAAGTCGATCGAGCAGATCACCAAGGACGCCGACCACGACCGCTGGTTCACCGCGCAAGAGGCGCTGGAGTACGGCTTCATCGACGGAGTCATCACGCACGCGGCCGATGCCGGAGACGCTTCGCAGGGAGGCAAGAAGTGACCAATGAATATCAGGCAGTTCAGGCTGCGGGACGCACCGCAGGCGGATTTGGCGGATCGGCACCCACCGGCCCCTCGTCGCGCTACATCCTCCCCACGTTCGAAGAGCGCACCGCGTACGGCTTCAAGCGTCAGGACCCCTACGCGAAGCTGTTCGAGGACCGCATCATATTCCTCGGCGTGCAGATCGACGACGCGTCCGCTGACGACGTGATGGCGCAGTTGCTCGTGCTCGAGTCCCAGGACCCCGAGCGCGACATCACGCTGTACATCAACAGCCCCGGTGGCTCGCAGACCGCGTTGACCGCGATCTACGACACGATGCAGTACATCAAGCCGCAGATTCAGACCGTGTGCCTGGGCCAGGCTGCCTCCGCAGCTGCCGTGCTGCTCGCGGCCGGACACCCCGGCAAGCGTCTCGCGTTGCCCAACGCTTCCGTCATGATTCACCAGCCTCGCATTGAGGGTGGCTCGCGTGCGCAGGCCTCGGACATCGAGATCTACGCCGAGCAGATGATTCGTATGCGCGAATGGCTCGAGGACACTCTTGCGTTCCACACGGGCCAGGACGCGGCGAAGGTCCGCGAGGACATCGAGCGCGACCGCTTCCTGAGTGCAGCGGAGGCCAAGGATTACGGACTCGTGGACCAGGTACTCGAGAGCCGTAAGGCTGGCGCTCCAGAGATCGCCCCTCAGTAAAACAGGTGTTAAAGCGAGCGGCGGTCCGGGTGAAAACCCGGGCCGCTTTTTGCGTATTTGCCACCCTGTGCTCCCAAGCCAGGACCGGCATCGGCCCCGAGCGGGCGATCCAAGTACCCGCTGGTGGCGAATAGGTACTAGTACGCGCCGATAACGTTGCGGCGCGCCGCCCAGCGGGTGTCAGAGCCCATCTGTAGCCTGTAACGGATGGCGCTGCTGTTGATAGCGCAAAAAGGAGCCTCGATATGACTCGTCCCACCGACACCGGTGACCTGTTGAAGTGCACGTTCTGCGGCAAAACGCAGAAGCAGGTAAAAAAGCTCATCGCGGGCCCGAACGTCTACATCTGCGACGAGTGCATCGAACTGTGCAACGAGATCCTCGAAGAGGAGCTTGCGGAGGCTGTCGAGGCCGAGTTCACCGACCTGCCCAAGCCGCGCGAGATCTTCGATTTCCTGGGTCAGTACATCGTGGGTCAGGATCAGGCCAAGCGTGCGCTGTCCGTCGCCGTGTACAACCACTACAAGCGTGTGCGCGCGGGTGAGGGCAAGGGAGCGGACGACGGCGTCGACATCGCCAAATCCAACGTGCTCTTCATTGGCCCCACCGGTACCGGCAAGACCTACCTCGCTCAGACTCTGGCTCGCATGCTCAACGTGCCCTTCGCCATCGCCGATGCCACAGCGCTCACCGAGGCCGGCTACGTGGGTGAAGACGTAGAGAACATTCTGCTCAAGCTGCTGCAGTCCGCCGACTACGACGTAGAGAAGGCCCAGCGGGGCATCATCTACATCGACGAGATCGACAAGGTGGCGCGCAAGGCAGAGAACCCGTCCATCACCCGTGATGTCTCCGGTGAGGGTGTACAGCAGGCACTGCTGAAGATTCTTGAAGGCGCGACCGCGTCGGTTCCCCCGCAGGGTGGGCGAAAGCACCCGCATCAGGAGTTCATCCAGATCGACACCACCAACGTGCTGTTCATCCTCGGAGGCGCGTTCGCCGGCCTTGAAGAGATCATCTCGTCTCGCGTGGGCCGCAAGGGGATCGGTTTCGGCGCTTCGCTCAAGGAGGCCGACAACTCGGACCTGTTCTCGCACGTCACTCCCGCGGACCTGCACAAGTTTGGCCTTATCCCGGAGTTCATCGGGCGCATGCCGGTGATTGCTACGGTGACGCCGCTGAACATCGACGCGATGGTGTCGATCTTGACCGAGCCCAAGAACGCGCTCGTCAAGCAGTACCAGCGCATGTTCGAACTCGACGATGTCTTGCTGGAGTTTGACCAGGGTGCCATTCAGGCCATCGCGGAGCAGGCGCTGCTGCGGGGCACCGGTGCTCGTGGGCTCCGCGCGATCATGGAAGAAGTTCTTCAGAACACCATGTTCGAGGTACCCGGTCGCGACGACATCGGCGCGGTACTGATCACGGAAGACGTGGTCCTGAACAAGGTCGCGCCGGCCTATATCGCGCCGGTTCCGGAGCAGATCGAAGAGTCGGGCGCGGCCTAGGCGCTCCAGCTTGATCTGATCCGGGCTCAACCTGATTCTTTCGCGCCCGTCCCCATCCGCTTCCGCGCCGCTTCCGCGTTAGTTCTCTCTATGGGCTTGATATGGCACGTATCTGGCTCTGTTAGCGCGGTGGGGGCTGTTTTTGGCACGGTCCCGCTGTAGACCCCACCCGGAGCCTTGCTCCCGGTGCCTGGTTTAGCCGGCTGAGCTGGGCAGCTCGATACGGGACGCTGCGGCGTGTGCACACGGTGCCCCTAGTGAGTGATGTCCACGGGCGGGGCCTCGTATCGAGTTATTCAGGGTGCGCTACGCAGTCCAGCGCGATCGACCGCGATGCATTGCGCTGTTGCCATGACGACACTTCGTGCGCTCAACATTCCGGCGCCGGGCCAAGACCTTGCGACGTGGCTCAGCGCGACATGGCAGGCCTACTCGGCAGCAGAGTTGCACGCGCTATTCAGCCGGCGCGCGCTTAGAGCGGGCCTCGATTCCGGTGTGGTGACTCGTCTCGCGCCGAATGTCTATGCCGGCTCTATGCATGCGCAGTCGTTCCAGACGCGAGTCGATGCGGCGGTGCTGTGGGCCGGAGCACGCAGTGCAGTGGGAGGTGCTGCCGCGCTATACCTCTACGGGGCGCTCGATCATGAGCCCGCGCGCATCGAGGTGGTGGTCGACCACGATCGACGCATGGCTGCGCGTCCCCCTTGGATCCGAGTGCGCAGAGTCACCTACAACCCGCCAGTTCAGCATGTGGGCAGGTGGTCGGCGGTTCCTCCTTCGATCGCACTGTGTCAAGGCTTTGGCGAGTGCCCACCAGACGTGGGAGTGGGAGCTGTGGCGCGCTTGATTGCCAGCGGCAAAGCGACCGCGATCGACATCGTGGACGCGGTGGACTTTGTGCCGCGAGTGCGTGCTCGACGAGCGCTACTCAGAACAGTGGCCCAGTGCGCTGCTGGGGCAGAGACCTACCTTGAATGGCATGCAGCCGAGCACGTGTTTGCTGGGAGGGAGTTCGACTGCTTTGTTAGGCAACACCGGGTATTAGCTCACGGACGGGTGTACCGCCTCGACATGTACGACGAGCGCACTCGCGTCGCAGTCGAGGTGGATGGGGCCAGGTTCCATTCGCCGCTAGACCTGTGGCAAAGGGACCTGCGCCGCGATGCCGATTTGGCCTCGCTCGGGATTCAGACAGTGCGGTTCAGTTACCAGGACCTACATGCGCGTCCCGCGTGGTGCAGGCAGCGGCTACTCGCAATTCTGGCGCACCGGGGACCGGCCGCGTGACCTGAACTCCGAATGGGTGCCGAATCCGACCCGCAGCGCTCCCACGGGGGTCGAAACCGTGCCAAATCCGACCCATAGGGGTTCGCGAGGGGGGTCACAGGAGATTTCCAGGAGAGAGGTCGAGAGCGTGCCCAATTAGACCCGCAGCGCGCGCTGAGTGGTCGAAACCGTGCCAAATCAGACCCATAGGAGGGAGTGAGTGGGCGTGAGGGGGTAGGGGGCGGGAGAAGAGCTGCCCGGGTTAGTCCTGGACTAACTCCACGTTCTCGGTACGCATGACGGTGGTGTCCGCGATCTCCGCGACGCTCCCGTCCTCGGGCTGCTGGCCGTCCACGCCCGGGTTCAACGCCATCACGGCGTCAACCACCTGCAGCACTCGCACGCGGCCTGCGGCCATGAGGTCGGGCTTCGCGGCGTTGACCGCAGCAACCTGCTCTTCCGGAACGAGCAGATCCACGGTAGCGATCTCGGTGCGCTGGGAGACCTTTGCCTCAGACTTGATCTTGCGCAAGGTCGCGAGGGCAGCTCCGGCGATAGAGATGAGCTTGGGGTCCGGGGCACCCGCGGAGTGAGCGGCGCCAGCAGCATCGCGGAGCGGTGCCGAGTCCGGCCACGGAGCACGGTGCACGGTGCCTTCGCGCCACCAGGACCACACCTCGTCCGTCGCGAACGGGAGCACTGGAGCGAACAGGCGCAGGAACGTCTCAAGCGCGATGGTGAGCGCAGCGCGGGCCGATGCGGACTCGCGTGAGCAGTCCGCGTAGGGGTCCACTGCCTCGCCGGGGGCGGCGCCGTCATAGGCGCGTGCCTTTACGAGCTCCAGGTAGTCGTCGCAGAAGGTCCAGAAGTAGGTCTCCGCGACCTCTAGCGCCTTGGTGTGGTCGTAAGCGTTGAGCGCCTTGGTGGCGGCGTCCACCACGTCGGCAAGCCCGGACAGCATCGCGCGGTCCAACGGCTCGGTCACGAGTCCAGGAGTGGCCTCGCGGTTGGCGTCCGCAGAGTCACCGCCAAGCAGCCCGCCGGTGACGTGAGCGGCCGCGGCCACACCCGCTTCGAGCGAGAAGTCGGCAGCAGTCGCGATGCCAGTAGCGCCCAGTACGAACTTGGAAGCGTTAAGCACCTTCATCGCCAGGCGACGACCGATCTTCATCATGCCGGTGTCGAACGCGGCGTCCGTGCCAAGGCGAGCGGAGGCCGCCCAGTAACGGACCGCATCGGACCCGTGCTCCTCGAGCAGTCCCATGGGGGTGACCACGTTGCCCTTGGACTTGGACATCTTCTTGCGGTCGGGGTCCAGAATCCAGCCGGAGATGGCGGCGTGCTTCCAGGGAAGCTCGTCGTGCTCCAGGTGAGAGCGCACCACGGTGGAGAAGAGCCACGTGCGGATGATGTCCTGGCCCTGGGGGCGCAGGTCCATGGGGAAGGTCTTGGCGAACAACTCGGGGTTGTCGCGCCATCCGCACACGATCTGCGGCGTGAGCGAAGAGGTCGCCCACGTGTCCATGATGTCCTTCTCGCCGGTGAAGCCGCCCGGCTGGTTGCGCTGCGACTCATCGAACCCGGCAGGCACATCGGCCTGGGGGTCAACGGGGAGGATGTCTTCCGCGGGCGCAATGGGCGCCTCGAAGTCGGGGTTGCCATCCGCGTCCACGTGATACCAGACGGGGATCGGCACGCCAAAGAAGCGCTGGCGCGAGATGAGCCAGTCGCCGGTCAGGCCCTTGACCCAGTTCTCGTAGCGCACGCGCATAAAGTCGGGGACAAAGTCGATGTCCTTGCCGCGGGCGACCAGCTTCTCGTTGAGCGCGGCGTCGCGGCCACCATTGCGGATGTACCACTGACGCGTGGTGACGATCTCGAGCGGCTTGTCGCCCTTTTCAAAGAACTTGACGGGGTGGCTGATCTTGCGGGGCTCGCCCTCCATGAGGTCTGCGTCGCCGAGCATCTCGACGATGCGCGCCTTGGCTGAGAAGACCGTCTTGCCCGCGAGTTCTGCGTACGCCGCAGTCGCCTTGGGGGACTCGAGACCTGAAGGAGGCTCAGACACGAAGCGACCGTCCCAGCCCATCACGGGGCGGGTGGGCAGCTGCAACTCGCGCCACCAGGTCACGTCGGTGATGTCTCCGAACGTACAGATCATCGCGATGCCGGAGCCCTTGTCGGGGGACGCGAGGTGGTGCGCGAGCACGGGCACCTCGACATCGAACAGGGGAGTGCGCACGTGCTTGCCGAACAACGCCTTGTAGCGCTCGTCGTCGGGGTGCGCGACCAGGGCCACGCACGCCGGGAGCAACTCTGGGCGGGTGGTCTCGATGTAGATGGAGTCGAACGAGCCAGTGGACTCTTCGGCATCGGCGCACTTCTCAAACGCGAGGCGGTGGTACGCGCCGGGCTGCTCGCGGTCTTCGAGTTCTGCCTGCGCGACGGCGGTGCGGAACGTGATGTCCCACAGGGTGGGAGCCTCGGCCTGGTAGGCCTCGCCGCGCGCCAGCGACCGCAGGAACGCCTGCTGCGCCACGGCCTGCGACGACGGGGAGATGGTCTGGTAGGTGCGCGACCAGTCCACGGAGAGGCCCAGGTGACGCCAGAGCGCCTCGAACTGCTTCTCGTCTTCTGCGGTCAGCCGCTCACACAGTTCAACAAAGTTGCGTCGCGAGATGGGCTGCTGATCTGCCGCACGAACGGACTTGCCGTCGCCGCCGTCGTGAGGCGGCTCAAAGCCATCGTGGTAGCTAAGCGTCGGGTCGCATCGGACGCCGTAGTAGTTCTGCACGCGCCGCTCGGTGGGCAGGCCGTTGTCGTCCCAGCCCATCGGGTAGAAAACCTCGCGGCCCTTCATGCGCTGGAAGCGCGCGATCACGTCGGTGTGCGTGTAGCTGAAGACGTGGCCTACGTGAAGCGATCCGGAGACGGTCGGCGGAGGCGTGTCGATCGAGTACACCTGCTCGCGGCTGGCGGTCTCGTCGAACCGGTATGTGCCTTGGGATTCCCAGGCCGCGTTCCAGCGGTCTTCGAGTCCGTCGA
>Ga0307486_1002587_pt1 | contig 12493 bp, 10 predicted proteins | sample CBIW02metaG_FD_203663 | JGI IMG/M metagenome (GOLD analysis project Ga0307486, IMG submission 203663) | Sea-ice brine microbial communities from Beaufort Sea near Barrow, Alaska, United States - CBIW 0.2 | ecosystem: Environmental > Aquatic > Marine > Coastal | place: USA: Alaska | collected... | reverse complement strand
AACAACTCGCCCACTGGTTCAATATGAATCCCAACCCAGCCCGGGAGATCATCCGCAAGGCGCTGCAGGCCAGTAACGCCCGCATGGCTGCGCGAAAGGCCCGTGAAACAGCACGTCGCAAGGGGCTACTCGAGGGCGGCGGCATGCCGGGCAAACTCAAGGACTGCCAGAGCAAGGATCCTGCCCTTTCCGAAATTTTTATCGTAGAGGGCGACTCGGCCGGCGGTTCGGCAGTGCAGGGTCGTAACCCAGAGACGCAGGCGATTTTGCCGTTGCGCGGCAAGATTCTTAATGTGGAAAAGGCACGGCTTGACCGCGCTCTGGGCAATAACGAAGTGCAAGCCATGATCACCGCGTTCGGCGCCGGTATTGGGGAGGAATTCAACCCCGATAAAGTGCGGTACCACAAGATTGTGCTGATGGCCGATGCCGACGTCGACGGTCAGCACATCACTACGTTGCTGCTGACCCTGCTGTTTCGCTACATGCGGCCTCTCATCGATCTGGGCTACGTCTATCTGGCCCAGCCCCCGCTTTATCGACTCAAGTGGACCAACTCCCCGCACCAGTATGTGTATTCCGACACCGAGCGCGATGCTCTCCTTGCCGATGGCGCTGCTGCCGGTAAGCGCATTCCGAAAGACAACGGAATTCAACGCTATAAGGGCCTCGGCGAGATGGACTACAAGGAGCTGTGGGAAACCACGATGGCTCCGGAATCTCGTACTCTGCTGCAGGTCACCCTGGACGATGCGGCATCCGCCGACGAGATCTTCTCCACCCTGATGGGTGAAGACGTCGAATCCCGACGCAACTTCATTCAGAAAAACGCGAAGGACGTACGGTTCCTTGACATCTGACGACACCACGGGCGGTTCCGACGGGGTACACCCCGAAGTTCACCCCGATGAGACTGCCGCGACTGCGGCAGCGGCAGCGCACCTCGTGCAGCACGGCAAGATCGACCAGGTAGATCTTCAGCTCGAAATGCAGCGTTCCTACCTCGACTACGCAATGAGCGTTATTGTCGGGCGTGCCCTGCCCGATGTACGTGACGGTATGAAGCCCGTGCACCGCCGCGTGATTTATGCCATGTTCGACGGCGGTTACCGCCCCGATAAGGCATTCTCCAAGTGCGCCCGCGTTGTGGGTGATGTGATGGGCCAGTTTCATCCCCACGGTGACTCCTCTATTTATGACGCTCTCGTGCGCCTCGTCCAGCCCTGGAGCCTGCGGTATCCGCTTGCTCTTGGCCAAGGAAACTTCGGTTCGCCCGGTAATGACGGGGCTGCTGCTCCCCGGTACACCGAAACTAAAATGGCTCCGCTCGCCTTGGAAATGGTGCGCGACATTGACGAAGACACCGTTAATTTTCAAGACAATTATGACGGTCGCACGCTCGAGCCCACCGTGCTGCCGGCCCGCTTTCCAAACCTTTTGGTCAACGGGTCGGTGGGCATCGCTGTGGGTATGGCCACCAATATCCCTCCGCATAACCTGCGTGAGGTCGCCTCCGGCGCCCAATGGTTGCTGGAAAACCCCGGCGCCAGTCGAGAAGAACTACTTGAGGCCCTGATTGCGCGCATCAAGGGCCCCGACTTTCCAACCGGCGCACAGATTCTAGGTACCAAGGGCATTCAGGATGCTTACCGCACCGGCCGTGGTTCCATTACGATGCGGGCCGTCGTCAGTATCGAAGAACTCCAGGGGCGCACCTGCCTGGTGATCACCGAGCTGCCCTATCAAGTGAACCCCGACAATTTGGCGATCAAGATCGCGGATTTGGTGAAGGACGCCAAGATCACCGGAATCGCGGACATTCGCGATGAAACCAGTGGACGCACCGGGCAGCGTCTCGTGATTGTGTTGAAGCGCGACGCCGTTGCCAAGGTTGTGTTGAACAACCTCTACAAGCACACCCAGTTGCAGGAAAACTTTGGCGCCAACATGCTCGCCATTGTTGATGGTGTCCCGCGCACGCTCCCTCTCGACGGCTTCATCTCTGCCTGGGTCGCGCATCAAATTGAAGTCATTGTTCGGCGCACTCAATTCCGCCTGAACAAGGCCGAAGCCGACGCCCACATTTTGCGTGGCTATCTCAAGGCACTGGACGCCCTGGATGAGGTGATCGCGCTCATTCGTCGTTCGAACACGGTTGACGACGCTCGCGAAGGCCTCATGGCACTGCTTGATGTGGACAAGTTGCAGGCTGACGCCATTCTCACCATGCAGCTGCGTCGACTTGCCGCGCTTGAGCGCCAGAAAATTATTGACCAGGCTGCCGAACTCGAACTTCAAATTGCAGAGTTCAAGTCTATTCTGGCCAGCCCCGAACGTCAGCGCACAATCATCAGCGAAGAACTCGCCGAGATCACCGCAAAGTTCGGTGACGACCGACGTACCGAAATCATGTTTGGTTTCGACGGTGATATGTCAATCGAAGACCTCATCCCCGAAGAGGAGATGGTGGTCACCGTAACCCGCGGCGGGTACATCAAACGCACCCGCAGTGACAACTATCGCAACCAGCATCGTGGCGGCAAGGGCGTCAAGGGTGCTCAATTGCGCGCCGACGATGTCGTGGAGCATTTCTTTGTCACCACGACTCACCATTGGCTGTTGTTCTTCACCAATACCGGCCGCGTCTACCGCGCCAAGGCCTACGAGGCCCAAGAATCAGGCCGCGATGCTAAGGGCCAGCACGTTGCAAACCTCCTCGCCCTGCAGCCGGGCGAAGAGATTGCGCAAATTCTTGATATCCGGGACTACGGGGTCGCTCAGTACCTCACTCTAGCTACCCGCGATGGGCTGATCAAAAAAACTGCCCTCCGCGAATACGACACGAATCGTACCGGTGGCATCATCGCGATCAAGCTACGCGAGGGCGATGAACTGGTGTCAGCCCTCTTGGTAGAGAATGATTCCGATCTGCTCCTGGTCTCGCGCAAGGGCATGTCCATCCGCTTCACCGCCACCGATGAGGCGATGCGGCCCATGGGACGCAGCACATCAGGTGTGATCGGCATGCACTTTCGCGGCGAGGACACCTTGCTTGACGCGTCCGTCATTAACGATGACGGATTTGTATTCGTTGTCACCGAGGGCGGCTACGCCAAACGCACCGCTGCCGACCAATATCGGTTGCAGAACCGTGGCGGGCTTGGAATCAAGGTGGCGAAGCTGAACGTAGATCGCGGTGACCTGGTCGGCTCGTTGATCGTGAACGCCGAGGATGAAGTTCTTGTGGTTCTGGCTAGCGGCAAGGTGGTGCGTTCATTCGTTGCCGAGGTTCCAGCGAAGGGCCGTGACACCATGGGTGTTGTCTTCGCAAAATTTGCGGATGAAGACCGCATCATTTCTATCGCGAAAAATATCGAACGCAACCTGGTCACTATTGACGAGGATGGCGTGACACATATTGATGCACCAGTCAGTGTTACTGACGTGGCCACCGTCGAGGGCGGTGACGATGTCGTTGCTACTGTGAGCGTCGCAGCTGTTGTGAACGATATTGCTGTTGTGAACGATAGTGCTGTTGTGAACGATAGTGCTGTTGTGAACGACAGTGCTGTTGTGAACGACAGTGCAGAGAAGGAAGAGACACAGAATGAGTAGCGTCGCCGAAAAGCTGGCAAAAAAGTCAACGCGCAAGACCGCCAGCAAACAGGTTCGTCTGAAATTGGTTTACGTTGACTTTTGGTCGAGCGTAAAGTTGGCTTTTCTTATTGCCGTGTGCCTGGGAATCGTCACAATCGTGGCAACTTTCCTGATCTACACCGTTCTCGTGCAGACCGAGGTCCTCACCAAGGTCGATGACCTGTACGCCACGGTCGCGGGCGAATCGGCGGATTTGGCCGCTATTGTCTCTATTGGAAACGTCATGGGTTTTGCCGTCGTTGTGGCGGTTCTTAATATGGTTGTCGTTACCGCTTTGGGTGCAATTTATGCCGTGCTTTACAATCTCAGTGTAAAAATCACCGGTGGATTGTTGGTGGGATTCACCAACGACTAGCCGTCAAAGCGATGTGGTTGACTGAATCGGGGGCTGTCTTGTTTGTGACGCGAAACAGCCCCCGTGCCACAACAGTCGGATTCTTCGCGCAGAGGGTGACTCGATTTCTGGTTCCGGCCAGATTCCGGTAGTCTTCAATCTGCCCATTAGGGGGATATAGCTCAGTTGGTTAGAGCGCTTCACTGATAATGAAGAGGTCCCAGGTTCAAATCCCGGTATCCCCACGCAGTACCAGATTCATGCTCATCTTCGCGTTCGCGAAAAACTCTTGCCGGTTAATGGCAGGAAAAATCGGGGCCATAGCTCAATTGGTAGAGCGCCTGCTTTGCAAGCAGGAGGTCCGGGGTTCGATTCCCCGTGGCTCCACAGTACGTTTTACCCAAAGAAACGGCCCGTCCAAGGACGGGCCGTTTCTTTTTTCCACTGTGAGTCTTTATTGTCGCTGTCAGGCTACGAACGTCCAATAGAGGCAACAATTTCCCCTAAACGAGCACGGGCCCGCATCGTATCGATGCGGGCCCGTCGTTCACTGCTCCGGAACGCTAGTCTTCCTGACGCGCTGCTGGCTCGACCTCGTCGTCAGCGACCCAGAGTTCGTCGTCGGCACGAAAGGTCTGCCAGACGGCGTAGGCGACGCCTACAGCGGCAACTACGGCGAGTCCGAGGGCAAAATACGTTCCGGCTCCGGCACCCTTAGGCTCAACAACAACAGGTTTCTGCAAACGGATGCGACCCAGGGCGGCGCGCACGCGGGCGTCACGGGCGACGTCGCCCACGGACAAAACGGTGCCGATAGCTGAGCCAATGCCCGGAAGGACATTATTGACGACGCGCCGTCGAACGCCGTCAGCGGCTTCATGCGTGGCGTCTACGCTCGGACGAACGTAGTGGTCATAGCCCTCACGCAACCGTGGAGCGACTTCTTCCCGGGCGAGGACGCCCGCTTCGTGACCGGCTTGGCGAGCTAAAACGTTTGCTCGCTCCATAACTTCTTGCTGGCGGCCCCATAGTTCGTCTGCGCTTTTGCGCAGCCGAGTGAGTTCTTTGCGGCGCTTGCGTGACAGGCTCATCTGGACCCTCCATTGTTTTGTGTGACGAATGTGTCTCTATCTTGCCACTGAGTGCCCATCTTGCCACTCAATCGCGGTCTTGCCAGCTAATGCACTGGGACGCTGTGCTGGTGATCAGATTCGGCCGCTGGTGCTGTGCAAGAATCAACGTATGTCTAAGCACACCGCTGTCGCCACCCTGAACACAACTCTCGGACCCATTAAGGTCAACCTCTTTGGTAATCATGCACCGAAGACGGTCAAGAACTTTGTCGGTCTCGCGACCGGCGAGCTGGAGTGGAAGCACCCCGCCACCGGCGTCGCTTCCACAACGCCGCTCTACGACGGAACGATTTTCCACCGGATCATCAAAGATTTTATGATTCAGGCTGGCGATCCGCTCGGCCAAGGAACCGGTGGCCCCGGCTACCAGTTCGACGATGAGATCAGCCCTGACCTCGATTTCACGCAGCCCTACGTGCTCGCAATGGCGAACGCTGGAATTCAGGGGGGCCGGGGAACCAACGGGTCTCAGTTCTTCATCACCGTCGTACCGACCACCTGGTTGCAGGGAAAGCACACCATATTTGGTGCCGTTGAAGACGAGGACAGCAGAGCCATCGTTGCCAAGTTGGCCACGGTCGCCACGGACGGCCGTGATCGCCCGCTGGAGGATGTTTCCATCCAAAGCGTGTCCGTCGAGTCCGTCTAATTCTCTAGTCCGCGTATTTTTGCCAGACAATGAGTAATTTGCCGCGTGAAGCGGCGAATTTTTGCTACCGTCATCGGGATCGTCAGAGTTTCATTCTCTGTCAACGCTGTGGTCGCACTATTTGCGCGGAATGTCAGACTCAGGCTGCAGTCGGGGTTATCTGCCCCGACTGCATGCGTGAGCAACGCAAAAACGCTCCCCGCACCAAACCGGCGATTCTAACGAAATTTGCCGGTAGTGAAGCGCCCACTGTGACGTACTCCATTATCGGAGTCACCCTGGTGGTATATCTGTTGCAATTCGTTTCGGGCGACTTCATCACAAACCTTTTGCTGTATGCGGGCGTTTATTCTCAGCCTGCCAACTTCGAGCCGTGGCGTTTGTTGACCACGGCACTCGTACATGGCTCCATATTCCACGTCTTGTTGAATATGTACACGCTGTGGATATTCGGCCAATTTTTAGAACATTCGCTCGGACGTGGACGCTATATCACTCTCTACGTGCTGAGCGCCCTCGCCGGCTCGCTCGGCGTGCTGCTACTGGCGGACCCGTACACCCCCGTTGTCGGCGCCTCTGGGGCCATATTTGGGCTTATGGGAGCTTTCTTGGTGATTCAACGCCGACTCGGCGGCAATGCCAAGCAGCTGCTCGTGCTCATTGGTATCAACCTGGTGATCGGATTCATTCCGAACCTCAACATCGCTTGGCAGGCGCATGTTGGAGGTATCGTGGGCGGAGCCATTCTTGGTTTCATTTATGTACAGACCCGCCACATCCGGCAAAAATCCGTTCAAACTGCACTTGTTGGCAGTTTTGCCGCCGTTCTCGTGCTTCTTAGCTTTGTGCGGTTCTTCGTAAACTAGCCGGTACCGTGCAGGTCACGGCGAAATTCGAAAGCTCGAGCCGAAAAGTGCGTGGCGACCAGAGTTATCCACAGGTCTGTCCACATGGGGATAATTACACCCGTGTTATTAGTGCTGTTAGCACCTGTTTGTAGCTGATTGGTAACGCGTCGCTAACGCGCGGCTGAACGTGACCGGGCTGAACGTGACCGGGCTGAACGTGACCGGGCTGAACGTGACCGGGCCGAACGTGACCGGGCCGAACGGCCGTGTGCACTACCGCCAGCGCGTGGTCATCAGAAAGCCTATGAAGGCGATTCCAAAACCAACCAAAATATTCATCGGGCCGAGACTCGCAATGGGCAGCTGGCTACCACTGACGTAAAAAACGATAATCCAGGCCAGGCCGAGCAGCATAAAACCAAACATGACCGGCTTAAACCAAACGGCATTAGGCGCGTCAGCATTCGAGCGGGCGACTTCAGTGCGGGCAGGACGGGTGCGGGGATTCTTACGTGCCATGCTGCGATCCTACCGTCTCAGCCGCTGAGGCGAATTTGGCGCGGGCCGTGGAGGGGGAACCGGTCGGTAGAGTAGAAGAATGTGCCCTCAGGCTGACGATCCCGCCGTGCCCGCACCCGACGTTGGCGGGGAGCGGGCGAGTGGACTCGCGCCGGAGGAAACGATGCCGGGTATCCCCGAAACGGCAAGGGCATCTCGGCGCTTGCCCCGCTCTGCGCGAGCCAAAATAACTGTTATTGGCGTGCTGGGCGAATTGCTCCTCACGGCCGGCGTGCTCGTGCTCCTCTTTCTCGGCTGGCAGCTGTGGTGGAATGACATGATTATGGCGAACTCACAGTCGAATGCAGCCAGTGAAATCAGTCAGAAGTGGATTAGCGAAGCGGAGGCCGCGCCCGAGCCTGCTGACGAGCCGGTGGGTGCGACAGAACCAAGCGTGGACCCGGTACCTTCCGAATACGGGTCGCCCATCGTAGCGGCCGCTCCCGCAAACGCGAAGGCCTTCGCGGTGATGTACGTGCCGCGATTCGGCAAGGACTATCACCGCACTATTGCCGAAGGCACCGGCCACGACGTGCTGAACAGCAACCGGCTCGGCATTGGGCACTACGCGGGTACGCAAATGCCGGGTGAAGTGGGCAACTTCGCCGTTGCCGCACACCGCAGCGCTTTTGGCGGAGCAATGCACCTAATCAATGAACTTCAGCTCGGAGACGCCGTCTATGTGCAAACATCGGACGGGTATTACACCTACCGGTACCGTGACACCGAATATGTGGCACCGTCAGAGGTGCAGGTTCTGGCCGCGGTGCCAAACGATCCGGACCAGAACGCGGCCGACTCCATCATCACCTTGACGAGCTGCAACCCGCTGTACTCCACGGCTGAACGAATCATCGCCTATGGAATGCTGGAGTCGTGGCAACCACTCTCAGCTGGCGCGCCCGTCGAGCTCGCATCGATCATTGCAGCCCAGGGCTAGGAGGCTTTTATTTACGTAGCACTGTGGCACATTTTGCCCGGACCCCTCTGGGTGCGGATTGTTCTGGTTCTGCTCTTGGTGGTCGGGGTACTCTTTGTTCTGGCGACGTGGGTGTATCCCTGGATCGACGCGATAATTAACAACCAGGAGGCGACGGTGGGAAGCCAATGACCCGCATTCTTGTCATCGATAACTATGACAGCTTTGTTTATACCCTCAACGGTTATCTTCAAGAGCTTGGTGCTCAAACGGATGTCGTGCGAAACGACTCCTTTGAAAAGGCGGATGTTGCAGTGCGCATCTCGGATTACGATGGCGTTCTGATCTCCCCTGGACCGGGGAAGCCTTCAGACGCCGGTGTATCAATCGCTGTGGTGGAGGCGGCGTTGACGGCTAATCTCCCCCTATTCGGCGTATGCCTCGGGCACCAGGCCATCGCTGAAGCCTTTGGCGCCACGGTGACGCATGCCGAGGAACTGATGCACGGGAAGACATCGTTGATCACCCACGATGGCAGCGATTTCTACGAGGGCGTTCCGCAACCGTTCACGGCCACCCGCTACCACTCGCTGGCCGTCGTAGCGTCAACTATTCCACGGGAGCTCATTGTGACTTCCCGCACACCGGGCGGCGTCATTATGGGCCTGCGTCACGCATCCGCTCCTATTATGGGCGTGCAGTTTCATCCGGAATCGGTACTGACAGAGGGTGGCTACGCCATGCTCGGAAACTGGTTGGCAGTGGCGGGATTGGCGGGCGCCCAGGAGAAGGCCAAGAATTTGCATCCTCTGCTTCGCCTGAGCTCTTAGCCAGCGCAGTAGGTGAGGGTGATTTCAGAGCGCTGGGGAACGTCTCCGGGTGCCAGGGATTGCGTTCTGATTCCAGTTTCCTGATTACAGGAGTACTCCGCTATCGGCGCCGGCGTGAGGCCGATAGCGGTGACCAGATCGATGGCGGCTATCAGCGACTGACCGGTGAGGTCCGTCAGGGTAACCAACCCACTAGAAACGGTGTAGTTCACGGTTACGCCCACAAATTCTCTGCTGTCGGCGACGGGGTCGGTGCCCATCACGACGTCGGCGGCGACCGTTGGAGAGTTCTTGGTCGTTACCGACCCGGAGACAAAACCGAGCGCAGTGATTGCAGCCTGGGCATCGGCAATGGGCTGATTGGTGACGTCGGGAACGACAACGGGAACCGGACCGGTCGACACGAAAATCTTGATCACGTCGGCGGGGTTGACGATGGTCGTCGCTGGAGGGTCGGTGCGAATCACCTGGTCGGCTGGAATGGTCGTGCTCGACTCCTCACCACGGATGGCGGTGAGATCCAGGTCGAGCAGCGCGTTCTGCGCATCGTCGTAGGTTTGGCCGGTGAGGGAGGGCACTTCGCGTGAACTATCCGGCAGCTTCACAGAAGGTTGCAGATTAGCGACCCAGATCATGACCGCCACCACGATAACAATCACGCACACGATGCCAGCCCAGACCCAAATCACCGGCGGACGCCTCTGCGTGCGCACCATGGTTTGGTCTTCTGACAACTGTTTTAGAGCAAGAGCCGAACCGGTAATACTTGTCGGCGGCGGTCCGAACAGGCCCGCTCCGACTTCTTCGCCGACCCGGTGTATGGGAATCTTGCCGGCCCCGGCCGTTTCGACGTCATTGCGAAATTCGATGGCGCTTTGGTACCGCGCAAAACGGTCCTTGGCCAGGGCATGCAGCACGACAGAGTCAAGGGCCGGTGACACCTTGGTGTTTATCGTTGATGGCTTGGCGGGCACCTCGCTGACGTGTTGATAGGCCACAGCAACGGGAGAGTCGCCTCTAAAGGGCGGTCGTCCGGTGAGCATTTCGAAAAGCACCACTCCGGTGGAGTAGAGGTCGGTGCGGGCATCAACGGATTCGCCCTTAGCCTGCTCCGGCGAGAAATAGGCTGCGGTGCCCAAGATTGCCGTGGTCTGGGCCACCGTTGTCGCCGAGTCGCTGATGGCTCTGGCGATACCAAAATCCATCACCTTCACCTGGCCGGACTTGGTGATCATGATGTTGCCAGGCTTTATATCGCGGTGCACGACACCGGCCCGGTGCGAATACTCCAAGGCGGTCAGCACGCCGTCAATGATACGAACGGCTTCCGTGGCCTCGATGGGGCCCTCGCGAATAATGTCCTTGAGCAGCCGGCCGTCGACGTGTTCCATGACAATAAAAGGAATTTTTGTATCGTGGCCAAATTCATCGGTGACGGTTTCTTCACCAGCATCGAAGACACGCACGATCGTTGGATGGGCCATGCGCGCCGCTGCCTGCGCTTCTTGGCGAAACCGGGTGCGGAAGGCCGGATCGGCGGCGAGGGTGGATTTCAACAGCTTGATAGCGACTGTGCGACCGAGCCGCGAGTCGGTGCCGAGGTAGACGTCGGACATGCCACCGCGGCCAAGAAGAGCGCCCACACGATAGCGCCCCGCAATTAAACGACCAGAGTCAGGCACGAACGCACTCCCCCACAATCAGACAACGTGTTCGGGTTGGACACAGTGCATTACTTTACCGCACGGTACGCCAGAGCTATCCACCGGCATCCGGAAGCGGCGCCGGGACTGCGGGTGTGACGACGACCGTATCGGATGACGGGGAGAAGTCTGAGTTGATTTGGCCACAGAAGTAACTGAACTTAACGGTGAAGTTGGCATTCCCCGCCGTAACGGTGGTAGTCGTAACTTCAGCTGCGGTGAGACCATCGCCAGCGACGACGGCACCGCCGCCGTCGGCCACAACTTTGTAACCAGCCAGAGTTTGCCCGGCCGGACAGGTTTGAGCAGACCACTTCACCGTGACGGTGCCTGCCTCAGCAACTGCAAGCTTATCCACGCCCGGCTTCGGAGTCGGTGCGGTCGGAGTTGCGACCGGACCGTAAACGGTCAGGGTGATTGTTGATCCGGCGGGCACCGGGCCGGTGGGGTTCACTCGTTGCACCGTGTCGACGGTCTCGCTCGTTTCGGCGGCATTACCGGGAACGATATCTGAGACGAAGCCCATTTCGACCAGCTTTGCAGCGGCGTCGGCACTGGGAAGTCCCTCAAAGTCAAGGGGATTAACCGAGGTGTTGGTGGGAGTGGGACTGGGGGTGGCGCTCGGCGTTGGGCTAGGACTCGGTGTCGGTGAGGTCGACGGGGTCGCCGACGATTCCGTCGGGACTGGCGTGTCGTTGTTTTGGGTGGCCAGGGCCACGAGTGTGGCTGCCAGCACAATGGCAAGCAGTATTACGAGCGTCACGAGGGGCCAGGTCCACTTGCTGCGTTTTTTTGACTCCGTCCCGGTGGCGGCTCGCGTAATGGGAGCGCCGGTAGCCGGGAAAATAGTGGTGGCCTGGTCGTTGGAGGCCGAGGCTGCGGCACCAGCTCCGGGCATGAGCATGGTGGCGCTCGTGGCCGTGAGGCCGCCAAGCACCGACGGTACAGCTACGGCGGCTGCCGCCACATCGCCGCGCCGCAGAGCGGATGCCGCTCGTGCGAGGTGCGCCGCCGAGGCGGGTCGGTCGGCGGGGTTTTTGGCCAGGCAGGCGAAGACCAGGTTGCGCACGGGCTCAGACACGGTATCGGGCAGGTCGGGCGCTATCTCATTGATCTGGGCCATAGCGATGGCCACCTGAGACTCACCGGTGAAGGGGCGTCGGCCCGCGAGGGATTCGTAGGCAACGATGCCGATGGAGTAAATGTCGGTGGTGGGTGATGCCGGATGTCCGCTGGCTTGCTCGGGCGACAGATACTGCACCGTGCCCATGACTTGGCCGGTAGCAGTGAGTGGAACCTGGTCAGCGATGCGGGCGATACCGAAGTCGGTGATCTTGACGCGGCCTTCTGGCGTGATCAGCAGGTTGCCGGGCTTGATATCACGGTGTACCAAGCCCGCTGCGTGCGCCGCGTGGAGGGCGGCCGAGGTTTGCGCGACAATATCGAGCACCTTGTCGGTGGGCAGTACATGCTCTCGCTCCAGAACCGTAGACAGGGCTTCGCCTGGGACGAGTTCCATAACGAGGAAAGCACTGCCGTCTTCTTCGCCGTAGTCGAATACGTTCGCGATGCCTTCGTGGTTGACGAGGGCGGCGTGACGGGCTTCCGCGCGAAAGCGCTCAAGAAATCCCGGGTCGCCGAGGTACTCATCTTTCAGAATTTTAATGGCGACGCTGCGTCCGATGACGAGGTCGGTGGATTTCCACACCTCGCCCATGCCGCCGATCGCAATTCGCGACTGCAGCTCATATCGTCCCCCGAAGGTGAGCCCTGCTGTGGGTCTCATTTGGTCAGCACCGCCTCTAGTACTTTCTGTGCGACTGGTGCGGCAAGAAGGTTGCCGAACCCGGTTTGTCCCATTC
>Ga0307486_1002578_pt1 | contig 12524 bp, 10 predicted proteins | sample CBIW02metaG_FD_203663 | JGI IMG/M metagenome (GOLD analysis project Ga0307486, IMG submission 203663) | Sea-ice brine microbial communities from Beaufort Sea near Barrow, Alaska, United States - CBIW 0.2 | ecosystem: Environmental > Aquatic > Marine > Coastal | place: USA: Alaska | collected... | reverse complement strand
CACTATAACCAGCTCCCAGGTGTTTGTATGCTGACGTCATACCAACCACTGCTTAATCGCCAGTGGCTTTTAAACAGTGATTCCATGAGTAAGGGAGCGGGTAGTTGCCAGTGATCTAAAGAAATTCTCATTTTTAGGGTGTAGTGCTGTTTAGGGTGTAATTCCGAAAGATTGATCACTGGAAAACTTTGTAAAGTACCTAAGGTCAGCAGGGCCGATTTTAAACTAGCAAAACTTTGTGTCTTAAGGTTGCGCGAGTTATAAAGGTAATAACGCGGATTTACACCTTCAACATAAAGGCGGGTCTGGTATTCAATCGACACTCGAGTACGTTCGTAATCGAAGCCCAATCGTTGGTTTTTTTCGCTGAGTCTGATTTCCGTTTTAAAGGTCAGCGGAATTTCATGGTTTATGGCGGTGATAATGGCGTCAGGCAGATTGAAGCGGCTTTCCGAATCCAACAATAGCTTTTGATTTTGCTGATAATCACTGACACGGAGAATCATGATTTCATCACTGGCCTGCGCAGCGGTTACGAAGCTTGTTATGCTAACCATTCCCATAAAGCTCTGAAAAACAGCGCGAATAACAGTCTGTTTTAAGGTGCTTTTTAAATGAGCAGGCCTGGTCGCATCTTGGCATCGAGTCCTTAAGCTAAGTGCCAAAGGTTTTCTGGTGTGGGTTGATGCTGATGCAAGAGAGTTCATGGGGGTGAGATTTTTTCAAGCAAACAGTAGAAAAATCCATCCATGCCAGACGTGCCTGGCAGTATTTGGCGTCCTGGACGATCGGAGTCTTCACCCCAGGCCGCTTTAATTGGAATCTCCTTTGCTGTGGATTCTTCTGCAAGGAAGTGCTGCATTTGTAACGTATTCTCTTGCGGTAAAATAGAGCAGGTGGCATATAGCAGCTTTCCACCCGGTTTTAACAAAGGCCATAATGCTTTTAAAATCTCGGCTTGGAGTGAGACCACTTCTTCAATATCCTCTTCGGTGCGGTGCCATTTGATATCAGGGTGGCGGCGAATAATGCCGGTGGCCGAACAAGGCGCATCTAATAGTATTTTGTCATACAAGTTGCCATCCCACCAAGTCTCTGGCAAGGAGGCATCGCCTGCTTGGTATTCTGCCTCCAAATCCAAACGATAGAGGTTTTCAGATAAACGCTCTAAGCGTTCAGGCTCTTTCTCTAAAGCAAAAACCTTGGCTTCATTGTTGGATAACTCTAACAAATGAGTCGTTTTACCACCCGGAGCCGCACATGCATCCAGAATGCGTTCACCCGGTTGAGGCGATAATATATTTGCTGCTTGTTGTGCCGCAGGATCCTGCACGCTGAAACCACCTTCCTCATAGGTTGGTAGGCTGGTGATATCGACGCCTTGCAGCAACACTATGCCCTGTGGGGCCGTTGGATGAAGTTCGGCTGCAATGTCTGCTTCAGTCAATTTGAGAAGGAGTGCTTCTCGAGTTTGTTGAATTGTATTCACGCGTAAAGTCAGTGCTGCAATCTCATTGTTAGCCATGAGAACGTTTTCCCACTCTTTGGGGTAGGCTTTACGGAGTTCTCTCACCATCCATTGGGGGTGAGCATAACGAAAGGCTGGTTTTAAGTCGACTTCAGCACAAATCGCTTCTTTATCACGTAAAAATGTCCGTAAAACCCCATTCATGAGTGCTTTGGCCCATGGCTTTTTAAGCTTAGGCACCAGTGCAACCGTTTCTGAAACCGCGGCATGTTCCGGGGTTTCCATATACAAAATCTGATACAAACCTAATAAAATAAGTTGGTTCACATCTTCGTCTTTGGCTTTGAGTTTTTTCTTCAGTAGATGGCTGCGGATGGCTTCTAATCGATACTGCCAACGTAAAGTGCCTAATACTAAATTTTGAGTGAAGTTGCGTTCTCGTCGATCAGAGAACTGCGCTAATCCTTCAGGCAAGGCCTGGCTTAAAGAACGTCCCCCATCAATGACGGCTAAACAGATTTTGAGTGCAATAAAGCGGCTGTTAAGCGCGGGACTATTATTTTGAGGGTGACTCATTTAAAACATGCCCCCAGTACTGGGCGCGACTGCGCAAAGTCATAGGCAGACATCATTTTTTTACCTGTAGGCTGAATCTGCTGCAATAAGATGGGTAAGGTACCGGTCATCACCACTACGCCAACCTTATTAATTGAAAGCACCAGGCCAGGTGTGTTTTGAGCAAGCACACTCGCATCTGCATACTGCGTGAGTTCTGCTAGTTCATCATGTAAGAGTTGCTTTGCTTGGCCGATTCTCAAAGGGTGTTCTTGAAAGTGGGTAAAGGCAACAGGCCAAGGGTTAAAGGCTTGTATTTTGCGCACAATTGATTCAGCCGACTGAAACCAGTCGATTTCCGCTTCTGCTTTGCTGAGTTTCTGCGCATAGGTGACCAGATTTTCATCCTGTTTTTCCGGTTGCAATGCCTGGCTTTGCAAAGCACATAAGGTCTCCATTAAAGCTTGTGAACCTAAGCCACTTAAGCGGTCGTGTAACGCTTGAGCATTATCTTCAGAGGTGATTTCAGTGATAACTTTGTGAAGCATCTCACCGGTATCCAAACCACTGTCCATTTGCATAATGGTGACACCACTTAAAGCATCACCCGCTTCAATCGCGCGTTGAATCGGTGCTGCCCCACGCCACCTAGGCAGTAAAGAGGCATGTATATTTAAGCAACCAAAGGTTGGCATTTCCAAAACCGCTTTGGGCAGAATCAAACCATAAGCGACCACCACCATGACATCCGCTTTTAAGCTGGCAAGTTGTTCGCAGGTCTCTGCGGTTTTGAAATTCTCAGGTTGGAACACCGGCAGATCATGCTCTAACGCCACGACTTTAACCGGGCTGGCCGTCAACTTACGCCCACGTCCAGCAGGGCGATCGGGTTGGGTGTAAACGCCGACAATTTCATGTTTTGAATCGAGCAGTGCCTGTAAAGGCGCAACCGAAAATTCAGGGGTGCCTGCAAAGAGTATTCTGAGCGGTCGTGATGCTGGAGATGCGGCGTTTTCGGTCATTGGCATTATTAATTTAGGACTCTTGTTGGAGAAGTGATTTACGGAATTTTTGAATAGCACGGGCACGTTTCAGACCAGAAAGATGGTCAATAAACATTTTGCCATTCAGATGATCAATTTCATGTTGAATACAAACGGCCAATAGCTCACTGGCTTCGAATTCAATCATTTTGCCTTCACGATTCATGCCTCGAACCAAAATATCACTAGGCCGTGTGACACTGGCGTAAATGCCCGGCATTGAGAGACAGCCTTCTTCCCACTCTATCGTGCCAGCGCTTTTAATGATTTCTGGATTGAGTAACGCAATTGGTTGATCATTACTTTCCGAGATGTCTACGACAATCAAGCGTTGTTGTACGGCAATTTGGGGTGCCGCTAAACCGATGCCGGGTGCATCATACATCGTATAGAACATATCATCGATGAGTTTGTCTAAGTCATCCGTCATTTCTGGGATGGGTGCGCAGATTTCTCTTAAGCCTGCTTCAGGGTAGAGAACGATATCAAGTTTTTCCATAGTGTTGTTTTATGCTTCAGTTATACTTGGTTTAATTAATTCTCATATTATAGCGAACTATGTCAAATTTTTCTGATTTACCCAGCTTTGACCTTCCTAGTTTACTGGCGTTGCACTTGAGCCATGTTTCTTTGAAACAACTACAAGATATTCTGGTCTATTTTGGCTCGATTTCGACTGCGGTGAGTGCCGGTGAAGCTGAGTGGAGAAACTGTGAGATTCTCTCTAAAAAGCAGTTGGAAAGCTTCATGTTAACAGAACGATCAGGTCTGGTCGATTTGGCTCTGGAATGGGCCGAGCGGCCTTTGCAAAGTTACCTGCCTATTGGTTCTGCTGGTTATCCAGAGTTGCTTGCCTCGATTGATGATGCTCCGATTTTATTATCCGCTAGAGGTAATGTAGCCTTACTCAAAGACCCACAGCTGGCGATTGTCGGTAGTCGTCATGCTTCTAAGCAAGGGGTGAATATTGCTAAGGACTTTGCTCAGCATCTTTCCAGTCAAGGGCTGACCATTACCAGTGGATTGGCTTTAGGTATTGATGCTGCGGCACATCAAGGTGGTCTACAAAGCTTAGGTAAAACCGTTGCGGTGATTGGTACTGGCTTGGATCGTATCTACCCTGCTGCCAATCAAACTCTGGCACGACAAATTGCTGAAGAGGGGGTGATGATTTCAGAGTTTCCCTTGGGAACACCTCCTTTAGCATTCAATTTCCCACGCCGTAATCGCATTATCAGTGGTTTGAGTGTGGGTACACTGGTGGTTGAGGCGGCTTTAAAAAGTGGATCTTTGATTACGGCGAAAACGGCCATTGAACAAGGTCGGGAGGTCTTTGCCGTGCCGGGATCGATCAATAACCCTTTAGCGAAAGGCTGTCATCAGCTGATTAAGCAGGGGGCAAAGTTGGTAGAGTCTGGGCAAGATATTTTTGAGGAACTGTCAGCTTTGATTCAGTTCTCCTTGGAGCCCCAACAGACCGTTTCTAATAGTAAGCAGTTACCGTTTGAATTGCAGAGCAAGAGTAATAAACTGGATTCATCGAAACAACCTATTTTAGAGCATATTGGTTATGAACCGATTGGTTTGGATGAGTTGGCTGTTTTGAGTAAAAGCCCTGTTTCAGCGATTCAAGGGCAATTGATAATGTTAGAATTATCAGGCGATATTGAGGCGATGTCAGCCGGGCGTTGGCGAAGAATTTCGTAAATGATTTGAGTAAACAAACCTGGTTTGTCACTTTGTCAAAGTTTCATAGAGTGTTACTTTAGGTTGATTCTACCAGTCACTTTTGAACCGTTATTTAGATACTCCAATTCATCAAAACTTAACTTGTTAGCAATTAAAATACCTCTTCCATGGTTATCCATAGCACGCTCTACTGAAAATTCTAAATAGGGCAAATAATCAAACCCATTTCCCGTGTCCGTAATGGTAAATTCTAATTGTTGGGGTGTTCGATTAAACAGGACCGTTACTAATTTTTTATGGTTTTCTGGTAGGGTGAGTCGTTTTAAAATCTCTTTTTGAAGTATGTTTTGTTGAATCAATTTTGTTTTTTCTTGATACGAAATTTTCAGATTACCATGCTCAATGGCATTGACCATTAATTCAAATAAACCCACTCTGCTTTCCCTTGGGTTTGGAGTCATGTAAGCCAATACTGAAGAGAGGCTCTTAGCGTCCTGAATGGTTCTGATGTGAAATTGGGCTTGGTCAATCATCGTCCGAATGTTTTCAATGTCAGCCACTCGACTAGTCAGTTCTTGGTGGTTGGTAAAGCCCTTTAATGCGGCTTTTAAGACAGAAAACAGTAGATCCTTGGTGAAGGGTTTTAGGAGAAAGAAATAAGCACCGTTGGCGAGACTCAATTCAATTTCCTGAGAGTGTCGACTGTCGGTTTGGAAAATCGCTGGAACGATGGCATATTGACTGTCTGCTTTTAAAATCTGTAAAAGATTCAAATTTTGTTCTGTTTGCTGGTGATCGTCAAATAAGTAGGCGCTGTAAAAAGAGGCTGGCTTCTCAAAGATAAGTCGTTTAGCTTCCTCGGGAGTTTTTACAAAAGTCAGTTGAAAGCCTTCTTTCTCAAGTGTCGTGCGCAAAAAACCCTCAGAGTTTTGGTCTGAACCAATTAATAGGAGTTGGATTGATTGAGGTTGAATGACGTCTTGCGCAGTGCTGATCACCATGAGTTTTTTCGTCTGTAATTAAAAGGTCACGTAAAAGGCTCAATTATAACAACTTAAATTTTTTTTGGTAAGCATAAGTAGGTAAGCTAACACCGAGAATGTTGGGTAAAAAGCCGATAAGCATAAAATAAGCTGAAAATTTGAATTAGTGTTTGCAAAAGTGTGAAAAATTTTGCACCCTTAAAAAAGAAGTAATTTCATTACACATATAATTGAGTAAAAAAAGATATGACAAATTTGGTGATCGTGGAGTCCCCGGCAAAAGCTAAGACCATTGAAAAATTTTTGGGTAAAGATTTTACCGTACTGTCCAGTTATGGTCATATTCGAGATATGCAGAAAAAAGGCATGGGAATTGATTTAGCCAATCGCTTTGAACCAACCTATGAAATTTCTCCAGATAAAAAGAAAACGGTGGCAGAGCTTAGAAAAATCGCCAAAACCGCCGAGGCCGTATGGTTGGCGACGGATGAGGATCGCGAGGGTGAAGCAATCGCCTGGCATCTTGCCGAAGCGCTTAATTTAGATGTTAAAACCACAAAACGTATCGTTTTTCACGAAATCACAAAACCCGCTATACAAAAAGCCGTTGCAGAACCGCGCACGGTGGATATGAATGTAGTGAATGCCCAGCAAGCCCGCCGCGTATTGGATCGTATTGTAGGCTTTGAACTTTCGCCTGTTTTATGGAAAAAGATCCGTACAGGACTTTCTGCTGGACGTGTTCAATCCGTTGCGGTACGTCTGATTGTAGAACGTGAAAGAGAGGTTGATGCCTATGAATCAAATTTTGTGTATCGTGTGCAAGGGGCATTAGATTTATTAGATGGTTCACAAAAAGCCGTTGGTAAATTGGATGTTAAACGTACTGCCACATTCGACACAGAAGAAGAAGCTACGGCCTTTTTGGAAGCCGTAGCTAAAAGTAATTTATCAGTCATTTCGCTTGAAGAGAAGCCTGCCAAACGTAGTCCTAAAGCGCCGTTTACGACCTCAACTTTACAACAAGAAGCCTCTTCAAAGTTAGGCTTTTCAGTGAAGCAGACCATGATGGTTGCTCAGCGCTTATATGAATCTGGAAAAATCACTTACATGAGAACGGATTCTGTTAATTTATCAGAAACTGCAATTGAACAGGCCAGGTTAGCGATTGTTGAGAACTACGGTTCAGAATTCAGTGTGCCACGACGTTATAAAACCAAAAATGCCGATGCTCAAGAGGCGCATGAAGCGATTCGTCCAACTGAATTTACCACGGATATTGTCCCAGGTGAACGCAATGAACAACGTCTCTATCAGTTGATTTGGCGTCGCGCGATCGCCTCACAAATGGCCGATGCAAAACTGCAACGCACCACGGTTGATATCGGGATTGATGGACTGCCAAGCGATAAGTTGACGGCGAAAGGTGAAGTGGTGATCTTTGAAGGTTTTCTAAAGGTTTATGACTTCGGTTCGGATGATGAATCTGGATTGTTACCCCCTATGACGGTTGGTCAGATTGTGAAGGTAGCTGAACTAGGTGCGCGTCAAAGTTTTAGTCGTCCACCGCCACGGTATAACGAAGCCAGCTTGGTGCGTACCCTGGAAGAGATGGGAATTGGACGGCCTTCAACCTATGCGCCGACCATTGATACGGTACAACAGCGCGGTTATGTGGTTAAAGAGGATCGTGAAGGAAAGGAGCGTACTTATCGTCAAGTGACATTAACAGAGGGTAAAGTGACAGCCCACAGCCTGGTTGAAATGGCGGGTACTGAAAAGAATAAGTTGTTCCCAACTGAGATTGCGGGCATTGTCACCAGCTTTTTAACCAAGCATTTTGGCGAAGTTTTGGACTATCAATTTACCGCAAAGGTTGAAGGGAGGTTCGATACCATTGCTAAGGGAGAGCTTGAATGGCAGGATATGTTGGAAGAGTTTTATACTAAATTCCATCCGCGTGTTGAAGCAGCCGAGTTAGTCTCACGTGAAGAAGCCGGACAGCAACGATTATTAGGTAATCATCCTCAAAGTGGTAAGCCGATGTTTGTCAAAATCGGTCGTTTTGGACCTTATGTGCAAGTGGGCGATGGCGAGAATGATGAAAAACCGACGTTTGCCAGCTTAATGCCCGGGCAAAAGATGGATCTACTCAAAGTTGAAGATGCCTTGGAGTTGTTTAAATTGCCGCGAGAGGTGGGCGAAATGCCTGAGTCGTTTAGGGCTAAAGCCGTTGATGGCTCAGAGTTTGGCGTAGAAAAAGGTCAAATGATTATCGCCAAGCAAGGACCGTTTGGACCGTATCTGGAGTATGGCGAAAAAATGTACTGCCCCATGAAGGGGTTTGAACCTTTAAAGATCAGTTTAGAAGATTCAATAGCTTTGATTGAATCTAAAATTCAGGCTGATGCGGATAAAATCATCAAAACGTTTACAGGAACCGATGTCAAAATTCTTAAAGGTCGTTGGGGGCCTTATATTACGGATATGGTGACCAAGAAAAATGCCAAAATCGCAAAAGATGAAGAGCCGCTTGAGCTCTCTCTAGAAGAGTGTCAAAAGCGTTTAGAAGAAGCGCCTGAACCTAAAAAACGTGGTCGAGCGGGGGCAAAAAAAGCGGCGCCTAAAAAAGCTGTTGTGAAGAAAACTGTCGCGAAAAAACCGGTGGCTAAAAAGGCTCCGGCTAAGAAAAAGCCTGCGGTTAAGAAGGCCCCCGTAAAAAAACCAACGGTTAAAAAAACTGTTGTTAAGAAAACCGTTGTTAAAAAAACCGCTGACAAAAGTTAAGCCTTTTTCTGTCAATTTATGAAGCCATCAGCTCTAAACTAGGTCTGGTGGTTTTTTTATAGGCATTTTTTAACATTGACTCATGATGTTTGTTGAGGTAAATAAACGACGATTCAAGCGGTCATTAGGCTTTTTTTAAACTTACCTGGTTGGTAATCCTAAAATTCATCCTTAAAATCTTCTATTTTTAGTAAAATAACCCGTTAGATTTTTAATACGTGACTTCTTAAGGCCTTAATAGAGGTTTATAAAGGGCGTATTCCCAACTTTTCAAGGCAAGAGACACTCATGAAGCAGCAAATTGCGCAAATTTTGACCGATGTGGTTCAACAACTAAAAGATCAGGGAATTATTTCTGAAGACTTAACACCGCGCATCAATATTGAGAATACCCGAGATAAAGCGCACGGTGATTTTGCAACCAATCTGGCGATGATGTTGACCAAGGCCGCAGGCATGCCGCCGCGTGCTTTGGCTGAAAAAATCGTTGAACTGGTCGCAGATAAACCAGCGGTTGTTAAGGTTGAAATTGCTGGCCCAGGCTTCATTAACTTTTTTGTTAATGATTCTGCTAAATTCGCGATTGTTGAAAAAGTATTAACTGAAAAATCTGACTTTGGCCGCTGTAATGTTGGTCAAGGCAAGTCGGTCTTGGTTGAGTTTGTGTCAGCTAATCCAACAGGTCCTTTACATGTCGGGCATGGTCGTGGCGCTGCTTATGGTGCCAGTGTTGCGAACCTATTAAGCGTCGCTGGTTTTAAGGTCTCGAAAGAGTACTATGTGAATGACGCGGGCCGCCAAATGGACATATTGGCGACTTCTGTCTGGCTACGTTATTTGTCGATTTGTGGTGAAGAGTTCACCTTCCCAAGCAATGGGTACAAAGGGGATTACATTTTTGAAATCAGCGAAAGCCTTAAAGCTGAGTTTGGTACAACGCTGAAGAAAACCGCTTTAGAAGTCTTTGCGGGTGTCAGGGCGGATGAAGGACAAGTTGACGGAGACAAAGAAAAGCATATTGACGATTTGATTGTTAAAGCGAAAAACCTGTTGGGTGCAACGCATTATGAGACTGTTTTTCAAGCTGCCGTTGACTCAATTCTATCAGATATTAAACAAGATCTATCTGGTTTTGGCGTCACATTTGACCAATGGTTCTCTGAACGTGCCTTGATGGAAACGGGTGTGATTGATGCGGCGCTTGAAAAGTTACAAGCCGCCGATAAAATTTATGAAAAAGAGGGTGCGCTCTGGTTCCGTTCAACGGATTATGGTGATGAAAAAGATCGTGTTGTCGTCCGTGACAATGGTCTTAAAACCTACTTTGCTTCGGATATCGCTTATCACTTCAATAAGCTAGAGCGTGGTTTCGATCTGTTGATTGATATCTGGGGTTCGGATCACCATGGTTATGTCCCGCGTGTTAAAGCCGCAATGACCGCGATGGGCACTAACCCTGAAACCTTGGAGGTGTTGTTAGTCCAGTTTGCGATTCTCTATCGTGGGGGCGAAAAATTGGCCATGTCCACGCGTAGCGGTCAATTTGTAACCTTACGAGAGCTACGTGACGAAGTCGGTGTCGATGCGGCACGATTCTTCTATGTACAGCGTAAATCTGAACAACATATGGACTTTGATTTAGATTTGGCGGTGTCAAAATCGAATGAAAATCCAGTGTATTACATTCAGTATGCTCATGCTCGAATTTGCCGTGTGCTAGAACAAGCCGTCGAAAAGGGTTACAGCTTAGATGTGCAAGCTGGACTGATGAATTTGGAAGTATTAGAAAGTGAACAAGAGACCCATATTGCAACCGAACTCGCTAAATACCCTGAAATTGTGGCACGTGCCGCCCTCTCTTATGAGCCGCATCAAATTGCCTATTACCTAAAGGATTTGGCGCATGCTTTGCACTCTTATTACAACGCCAGTCAGTTTATTGTCGAAGAGGATAATATTCGTCATGCACGTTTAACGTTGATTACAGCCGTGCGGCAGGTGATTCGTAATGGTTTGGCCGTGATTGGCGTCTCTGCTCCTGAGAGTATGTAATGGCTCGAGATTATCGTCACGGTCACAGTCCTAAAAAAGGCTTTACGCGTAAGTCACAGCAAACCAGTCATCAGTCAGAGAAGCGTTCTGTTTCATTGATTTGGGGGGCGGGTTTTTTAGTTTCGGCTGTGTTGCTAATTGGTTTTTTTGTCACCCAACATTTTGTTTCCAAAGGTGCTAAATCAGCTGTGCCAGCTGAAAAAACCATTTTTCAGTCTGCGGTTGCTTTGCAAGAAGCGACGACTGCATCCATTGCTGAGATATCTCAGAAGCTGCAGCCTCCAAAGTCTGATCTCCCTAAAAAATCGAGTGAGACAATTCTCCAAGCTTCGATTGTTGAGGATGACTTATCTGCTGTGGAGGATAAGAGTCACTCAGGGCATCAATATTCTTTTTATCAAGGGTTGAGTCAGACGGAAGTTATTGTTGATGTCGAACCGATCTCTGTTAAGTTAGATACCCCTTATTACATTCAGGCTGGGTCGTTTGGTTCAGAAGCCGTTGCGTTTAAAGAGCAGAAGCGTTTAGAAAAATTAGGGCAGGTTTTACAGGTGTCCGCTTTGCACAAGCCTAATAGAACCTATTATCGTTTGAGAATTGGGCCTTTTGATGATCGTTTAATTTTAAATAAACGCCGCAATGAGTTGCGCCGAATCGGTTTAGGCACATTGCTCATTAAGGCTCCAAGGCCAGAACAAGAACCCTGAATATCGTTTGTGACTTAGGTTTGGGATTGGCAGGGTTTCAAAAGAGTTTGTCATCGTAATTGAGTCGCTTATTTTTTAGCGTCAACTGCTTTTTCAGAGAGTAGTTGTTCTTCATCTACCACCTGATTCCGCCCCTTTTCCTTGGCAAGATAGAGTGCATTATCAGCGCGCTCTAGAAAGCTTTTAGCATCATCTTTGTCACCGTGAAATTGTGCAATACCAAATGAAGAAGTAATCGTTTTAAGGGGTTTATCCGAGTTCCTTTGCTTTAGATGCGCCGCTTGAATATCTTTACGGATGCCTTCCGCACGTTCAGTGGCTTGTTCCATAGAGCTTTCAGCGATAAGAATCGCAAACTCCTCTCCTCCGAATCGACAAATCGTTTCATTATCACCTTTGGTTTTTTTCATCATACTGGCAAAATAACGCAAGACACTGTCACCTACTAAGTGGCCATACGTATCATTGAAGTCTTTAAAATTATCAATATCAGCCATGACTAAATATAAGCTATTTGGAGTGTCTTTAGCATCAAACATTAACTCTTCAATCGCATTGTTAAAGGCTTTACGGTTGCCTACGTCCGTTAGTTCGTCTCTCATTGCTTCAGCTCGGGCTTCCACCAGCTGTTGGCGTAGTTCGCGGACGGCATCGGAGCTGTTAGACATCTCTTCTTGCAAAGCCATACTGCTTTCTTTCATTGATGTGGTCGATGTTAAAACGCTATTAGTGATTTTTTTGACGTCTTCGGCATTTAGATTTGGATCAGAGAGTTGGTGAGTGCAATCATTAAGTTCTTGGGTGTGCTTTGAAAGCTTATTGCTCCATAGGTCCATTTTTTTGATCATGACATCCATTAAGCGCCTGAATGCACGATCAAATTCAGAGTTTTCGTTTTCGTTTTCGTCTTCGGCTAGGTATTCATCATAAAGTCGTTTTCCAAGACGATCTGTATAACCAAAGGGATCGCTGAGGATGGTATCCATCTCTTGGCGAAACTTGGGGTTGTCACCTTTGTAATATTGATACCAAACCAAATAGTTTAAGGGGGTGGGGTTGATGTTTTGTTCTTCAAAAGCTTCAATTAACGAATCAAATATGCGTTTCGCTTTTTCAGGCAGATCTTTCGTGTCAACACCAGTTTAAATTTGACCCCTTTTAGGCTTAAATCACCGTTTTAATATTGACCCCTTAAGATGGTTGGTTTTTAGTTAATAATGGAAGGCTTCACGCCTATTTT
>Ga0307486_1002577_pt1 | contig 12529 bp, 10 predicted proteins | sample CBIW02metaG_FD_203663 | JGI IMG/M metagenome (GOLD analysis project Ga0307486, IMG submission 203663) | Sea-ice brine microbial communities from Beaufort Sea near Barrow, Alaska, United States - CBIW 0.2 | ecosystem: Environmental > Aquatic > Marine > Coastal | place: USA: Alaska | collected... | reverse complement strand
GAAACCCAGCAGTTCAAGAACTCCGCCGTATTCCAAGGCTGGGTTGCTCTTGAGCTTGCGCGTGTCGATGCCAGCGTCGCAACCCTCGTTGGCATGCAGAACGGCTTAGTCATGGGGTCGATCGGTGTTGCCGGTTCACAAGAGCAGCGCGATGAGTGGCTGCCCAAGTTTGCCTCTGGCGAGCTGCTCGGTGCGTTCGGCCTGACCGAACCCCTCTCCGGCTCAGACACGGCGCAAGGCCTCCAGACGGTCGCGAAGCGCGACGGTGATAGCTGGATCATCAATGGCGCCAAACGCTGGATCGGCAACGGCTCAATCAGCGACGTCACCATCATTTGGGCACGTGACGAAGCAGACAATCAGGTCAAGGGATTCATCGTGCCCACCAGCACCCCCGGCTACTCTGCAACGCGCATCGAGAACAAGCAGGCGCTGCGTATTGTGCAGAATGCCGACATCATTCTTGAGAACGTCGTCGTGCCGGAAACCAACCGACTGCAAAAGTCGCAATCGTTCCGCGACACCGCTGCTGTGCTGCGACTCACCCGCGCCGAAGTTGCCTGGGCCGCGGTGGGAAACTCCATCGGCGCTTACGAAGCTGCAGTCAAATATGCGAACGAACGCATCCAGTTCGGCAAGCCCATCAGCAGCCACCAACTCGTTCAAGAACACCTCGCTAAGAGCCTCGGCAACATCACCGCATCGATCGGTATGGTGACGCGCGTCTCAGAAATGCTTGACGAGGGTATCCAAAAGGACGAGCATGCATCGTTGGCCAAAGAATATACGACCAGCCGGATGCGCGAGACCGTTGCCTGGTGCCGTGAACTGCTCGGCGGCAACGGAATCGTGCTCGACTACGGTGTGATGCGTCACTTCGCCGACGCTGAAGCAATCTACTCGTATGAGGGAACCCGTGAAATGAATATCCTCATCGTGGGTCGCGCAATCACAGGCAAGGCAGCATTCGTCTAATCTTGCGTAATGCGACTGATTGAGCACCCGAGGGCGCGCACCTGGTTTCTCGTTCTGACGCTACTGATTCTCTTTGGTGGGGATGCGTGGCGGTATTCCGTCGGTTGGGTCCCGTTTGGGGCGATCGCGGTGGCCATCGCGGCAGCATCCGCGGTCATTCTGGTGCAGTCGCGCCACCGGTGGAGCATCGCTGGGCTGCCGTACCCGTTAGTCGCTTTTATGGCCTTAGCCACCGTCTCGCTCGCGTGGTCGCAGTACCCGGCAGCGAGCGCTTTAGGGCTTTTCTCGACCTGGTTAATTGTGTTGGGCGCGCTCGCTCTCGCCGTCAGCTTCACCTGGCAAGAACTGCTCGACGGCCTTGCGCGGGTTTTGCGTATCCTGATTGCAGCCTCGCTGCTCTTCGAGCTGGTTGTTGCCACCATTGTTCGCGGCCCGATCCTGCCGTGGACAGCACAGCCTGAAGTTGCAGTCCCTGGCTACGACACGATCCCCAAGATGCTCTACTGGTCGCGAAACGAACTGTTCGAGACGTTTGACGACGGTCGCATTCAGGGCATCGTTGGTAACGCCAATCACCTCGGATTTTTGGCGCTGCTTGGCCTGATCGCCTTCTCGATTCAGTGGGCGACAGGCAGTGTTAGCCGGCGGTGGTCGATTACGTGGATCACGCTGGCTGCGCTGACACTGTTCTTCACGCGTTCTGCGACAGTGACGGTGGCGCTCGCGGCTGTCGCTCTCACCGTTCTCGGGTTGCTCGTCATCCGCAGCCGTCGCACTGACGGTGGTCGACGGTGGGCTGCCGCCGGTTTTGTGGCTCTAGCTGCTGCAGGTGTCTCCATTGGCTTCGCACTTCGCAGCACCATTTTTGAGCTTCTCGGAAAGAGCAGCGATCTCACGGGACGCGCCGATATCTGGCAGACGGTTATCGAGCTTGCGCAGCAGCGTCCGGGATTTGGCTGGGGGTGGATTAGTGTGTGGATGCCGTGGGCTGAGCCATTCAAGGGACTCGTTGTGCGTAACGGGGTTGTGCAGCTTCAGGCGCATGACACTTGGCTCGATTTGTGGCTTCAGCTGGGTATTGTCGGCGTTGTGGTGTTTGGTGCGCTTGTTGCCTCCGCTCTGGTGCGGGCGTGGCTTGCGGCTGTGGATCGCCCCCGCTCCGCGCCCGGCCTCGTCGAGTCGTACTCAGCTCTTACCCTGCTGCCGATCTTGGTTATGGTTGCCCTGATTGTGCAGAGCATCCCTGAGAGTCGGCTGCTTGGTGAGTACGCGCTCGCGATGCTGGCGATTATTGCGGTCAAGACTAAACGACCTGATTGGATGGTGCGCACGCGATGATTAAGCCTCCAACCCGCTACCGCGTCGTGATCGACACGGTAGCCGCAATTCTCGGTTCCGCACGGGTATCTTCGGTTCTCTCGACGGCAACGATCGCGACGGCGCTGTGTGCATTCGCTCTTCGCCACACAATCGGCGAGCCTGGACTACTTGCCATTCTCATTAGTCTCGTCGTGCTCGCCTCTGCATCGCTCGCCGCCCAGTGGGGAAACATCGGTTGGCGTGCTCTCGTCCCGATTTCGCTGATCGTGTTTACCCTGTGGGCGTGGCTCACGATTTTTTGGAGCCAGTACCAGTGGGCTTCGCTTGGCGCTCTGAGCTACATGCTGGTCTTCACGGTGTTGGGGATCTATATCGCGCTTGTGCGCGACACCATCCAAATTGTTCGTGCGTTTGGTGACGTCATGCGATTCGTGCTGGCGGTATCGATCGGCCTGGAGATCCTGACTGGGCTCGTTTTTGACACCTCGCTCACAGCTCTCGCAATCGCGGGAAACCTCGGCACTGCTGAACCAATTCAAGGGATTTTTGGCGCCCGAAATCAACTGGGCATCATTGCCGTTATTGCGCTGATCACTTTCGCTACCGAAGCCCGAACTAAGTCTCTGCCGCGGGGGTATGCGATTGGGTCGCTCGTGCTCGCTGGTGTTGTGCTCATACTCTCTCAGTCTCCGCTCGCTTTCGGCACGGCGCTGGTAGTTTTGACTGCGAGCGCAGCACTATATGCACTGCGGCGGGTTCCTTCGGGGCGCCGCCGGTATTGGCAGTTCGTGTTGATCGGATTCGTAGCCGCCGTCGCCCTCATCAGCTGGCTATCGCGGGTTGCGATTGTTGCGTCGTTCGATGCGAGCGGGGATCTGGCCTACCGGCTTCGGGTGTGGCGACAACTCTGGTCGTTGGGCGAGATCCACCGTCTGGAAGGCTGGGGTTGGATCGGCCCGTGGGATGCGGATCTTGCGCCTTTTACCGCGTTTGGCAATTTTGGCGGTCGGGTTCCCGATTCCGCGCACAACGCCTATCTCGACGTCTGGTTCCAGCTGGGCCTCGTAGGCTTCCTGATTTTTGTCGGACTTCTCGGGCTTGCCTTTGTGCGCTCATGGTTACTCGCATCACGCCGACGCAGCATCGTGTTTGCGTGGCCCGCCTTAGTGCTTCTCGTGCTTCTTGTGAGTGCCTTCGGAGAGAGTTCACTATTGATCGAGTTCGGTTGGCTGACGTTTGTCGTGTGCTGCGTGAAGGCTGCGCGGGAGCTCAGTTGGCGCAATGCCTTAGATACCAAGACCCAGTCGTCGGTATAGCTCGAGCCACTCCGAGCGCAGCTCGTCTCTTTACGGGTGCGCAGAGAGCGATTCGAAGTGCTGCCGTGACAGCCAGGCTGATTCCACGATGTCGCTCACGGTGTAGCGAGCGCTCCACCCTGCTAATTCGCGGATGCTGTCCACAACGCCGACGACAGCCGCGGGGTCCCCCGCGCGTCGGTCAAGAACTGCGGGAGTGAGGTCGCTGCCGGAAACGTGGAGAATCTCATCCACCATCTGACGCACCGTCGTGCCCACACCGGTGCCGATATTGAGCATAGTGTTGCCCGGCTGCACCGGAAGCGCATCGAGCACGGCCAGGTGTGCTTCTGCAACATCGCTGACGTGAACATAGTCGCGCACGCACGTGCCATCGACTGTGTTGTAGTCGTCACCGTAGATCAGCGGCGGCTTGTTCGCTGCGATCTGTTCGAAGCAGATCGGTATGAGGTTGAGCGCTTGAGTGTCACCAAGTTCTGGGCTGCCCGCCCCGCCGACGTTGAAATACCGGAGGCTTGCTGCGCGCAGGGGCCATGCGAGCGATGATGCGCTGATGAGCTGCTCGCCGACAAGTTTCGTTGCACCATAGGGATTGATCGGGTTGGTGGGTGCATCCTCGGCGATTGCCCCTGAGGCTTCGCCGTAGACGGCAGCCGACGAAGAGAACACGAGCTTGTGGACTTTTGCTGCTTGCATCGCGAGCAGCAATTGGGCAACACTGCCCACGTTTTGTTCGTAATACCATGCTGGCTTTTCTACTGACTCGCCTACTTGTTTTTGAGCCGCGAAGTGGATGACCGCATCGATGCGGTGTTCGCGCAAAAGATTTTCGAGCTGTGCGGCGGAGCTATTCGCAAGATCGAGGGCCATTACGGGGATTTCGGGGATGCGATTGCGGGATCCTGTAATTAGGTCGTCGACCACCAGAACGTAATCGCCTCGTTCTGCCAAGAGTCGGGAGGTGTGTGCTCCGATGTAGCCTGCGCCGCCGGTGACCATAACTCTCATAAGGTCAGTCTACGAGTGTGACTAGTGTTCGCCGGAATTGCGCATAAGCGAGCAGGTAGGATTCAAGCGGTTCCCTTTGTTGTCGATCAGTTAGTTTTGGAGTTCTATGACTGTGCCTCGCGGCTTTGTGCACGATACTGCCGACGTTGCGGATAGTGCTCTCATCTCGGAGGGCTCGAAAGTCTGGCACTACGCTCAAGTGCGCGAAAACGCCCGACTAGGCGAAAACTGCATCGTCGGTCGCGGCGCCTATGTGGGATCCGGCGTCGAAGTTGGCCCGAACTGCAAAATCCAGAACTACGCGCTCGTGTATGAGCCCGCCAAACTTGCGGCCGGTGTCTTCATCGGCCCCGCCGTCGTGCTCACGAACGACCACTTTCCTCGTGCAATCAACGCGGACGGCACCCCCAAGTCTGCCGATGATTGGCATCCCGTCGGCGTCGACATCCGTGAAGGAGCCTCGATCGGAGCGAACTCGACTTGCATCGCCCCGCTAGTAATTGGGCGTTGGGCGCTCGTTGGTGCCGGCTCGGTTGTAATTAAAGACGTCCCAGAGTTCGCTCTGGTTGTTGGCAGCCCTGCTAAGCGTGTCGGCTGGGTGGGAACTGCCGGGCATCCACTGAAAGAGACTTCTCCTGGAGAATGGGTGTGCCCCATCACCGACGCGAAATATCGCGAAATAGCTACCGACCAATTGATTGAAATACAGACTGGGTGAATCCCGTGACCAGACCATAGTTCGGCGAAGAAGAATGCGAAGCCGTAGAACGGGTGATGCGTCCAGGAATGCTTGGGTGGACCCAGAAGCTATCGCGGTAGCGTTGCCGAGCTTTAGCTCAACGAACTTCTTTACCCTCTGTTGTCTCTTGATCAGGAGCATGTGCAGTGAGTAGCGCAACTTTGCGCGCCAATTCGGTGATGTCATTCTCGGTTCGCCGGGATCGACGATACGACGTCGCAACAAACCCTAGGAAGACGAGCACGGTGATGTACAACAGCAAATCAGTGCCTCGACCGACTCCGACCATATTGGCCGCATACGTCCAGAGCTGAGGCAAGAAGACCGACGAGGCTGCTGCAACCATGAACAATAGCAGCAGGATTCGCTGCATAGCTTGGTGGCGCGCTCCACCTCCGCGCAGCATAAAGTAGCCCGCGATGAGGATGACTACAGCAGCAAGTATTTGAAAAACGATGGTCATTGAGCTACCTAAACACTATTTCTACGAGGATATTTACTGCATTGAGAAGGGACTGCCCCTTCTTCTTCGAGTATTCGGTGTACACGATGTGCGTGGGAAATTCCGCCCACCTGGCTCTGGATGCACTAACTTGGTCGATCAATTCAGATGCGTGAGCCATGCGGTTCTGTTCAAGGCTAATATGTGATACCAAGTCTCGGTCAATCGCCCTCAAGCCGTTGTGGGCATCAGTTAGTGCCATACCCGTGGTCGCCCGCGTGTATGCAGCGGCTGCCCGAAGGACGAGACGCTTCGCCTTGCCCATGGACGTACGCTCATCCAAGAAGCGCGAGCCGATGACGATGTCAAGATCGCTATCTCGCAGTTTGGCAACCATATCCATCGCGTCCACAACTTGGTGCTGGCCGTCCGCATCAAACGTAACAACTTCGGTCATGTCGGGGTCTGAGAGCGCAAACTCGAATCCAGTCTGCAGGCTCGCGCCCTGTCCGAGATTGATCGGGTGAATGACGACCGTAGCGCCTGAAGCCTGCGCGACAGCGGCAGAGTCATCTGTCGAGCCGTCATCGACGCACACAATGTGCGAAAACGAATGCTTGAGTCCGTCAATGACAGATCCGATCATGCTTCCCTCGTTGTACATCGGTACAACGACCCAAGTTCGACCCATGTCGACCAGTTTGACACAACGATAATCGTACGAATGACGATTTTGGGTGCGAGTGGACCATTGACCTCGAATTGCATCTCAGCTGGGCGAAAAGTCGTTGCAAAGAAAGACGACTTGGCACTAGTACTACGTCGTTGTCGCCTGCTTTGTGCCAACGGAACTTTCGCGAATGCGGGAAGCATCTGAGCTTTGAGGGAAAAATGACTAGTTAACGGAGGTCCCTGGCATCCGGCCGAATTCACCCCATCGCTGCCCGCTTTTATCCTCGATCTGTCTACGTCTATTATCGACCTTGGTTGCCAACGCAGCTGAGATCGACATCTCGCGCGCCAGAATGATGACGAGGCCCGCGAACGCCGCGGAACCTACAGCCCACACCACCATGGGGGCTGGCGCGCCAGACCAGAACCATTCCGCACCAGCGTTGAGATTCCAGCCTGGAACATCATTGCCCGTGATGTAACGGCGCATGTTCACATGAAGTGCCAGAAGATTCGCTGCACTCAACCCGATCACAACACTGATGGTCTGTACACGACCAAGCGCAAAGCGTTTGCGACCTACCTGCAACGCCAAAATCCCACCGAGTAAGACAATCAGCGGCAGGATGTAGCGAGGCTGGACCTGCTCCCCGACCTTGTCACCACCTTGAGTAAGAACGTAGGTGGGCAAGATCCAGAGTACACAACCAACAGCGGCGACCACGAACGCTTTACGCCACGTTAAGACAGCGAGCCCCGCAAAGCCAACCCCAACGAACGCAGCAATGCTGAGGAATGTGACCGATGCCGGGATTGGGGTATCAAGCCAGCCGAGAGCCCAGCCGCCAGATGCCCCGATCCACAGGGAGGGCGCGTTAAGAAGGTTGTAAGCGAGCAAACCGAAACCAGCCAGACTGTCCGCCGCGGTTGCTTCCTGCGCAGCAGCAGGGCCCGCCTCCACCCCACCGAAACCGTTAATACCCGCGGATATCTGGCGCGCAGCCAAGAAAAACGTCGCAGAAACTAGAGACATTGCCGCCGGCAAGATTGAGAGCAGCCAGAACCGACGCGTATTCTCGAAAACCAGAATAGCTCCAACACCAAGTGCACCGACAACGTAAAGCGCTGAATCGCCACGAGAACCTGCGGCCATGAGCACTGAGACCACGACAAGTAGGGCCGATGCCCAACGCGCTGTCCGACTTCGTGCTTCGTAATAGCTCAGCAACGCCAACCATGCGGTGCCGACACCTGCAACTGCCCACCCACTCGGGTTATTCGATGTTAAAAGGAAAATACCCAATGGCATGATGGTAATCAGCCACCCCCAGACAAGTGCCGGACGCCGGTTAATCGGCAACAAAACATAGAGCGCTGTTGTTATCGTCACAAACAGCAGCACATTAAACAGCCGCATGACCATTACGGAGAAATGAGCGTCATCGCCCACAAATATGCCCATCACCGAGTAATAAAGTGGCGGATACTCACCGACGAAGTTGCCGCGCATGGTCTCCACAAGCTCGTCTGTCTCAAAATCGAGGCTGTTTTGGCAGGCTGCACTCTCTTCGCTAAAGAATGCGTAGCATGGCGATTCCAGAACCGCCTGTGGCACGAATCGAGTCGAGTCGGCCGAACCTGGTTGACAGTAAGCGTCATCTCCGGTCGAACACCAAATGCTGACCAAATGGTAGTCATCATCAGGTGCAGCACCCATCGGCGAAGCGAAAGCCCAAGCCGAGAGAGAAAGCAGCGCCAGCACAGGAGCCAAGTAGATCAGTCGAAAACTCCGGGAAAAGCGGGTGCGCGCGGACGCAGACACAGGTTTAGAGCGGCCGAGTACCATCCGTATAGGCTATCTCAGAGACCGCGAACGCCATGCGTCTGTTCGGAGAGGTCTACCGCCTCGGCTTCGCGGTTGGCCGGAGGAGTAGTCCGGTGTGCCGGAAGCAGCAACGCGAGCGCCGCCGCGAAACACAGCGAGCCAACGAGCCACGCGATATTAGGGGTGACGATTAAGTCCCACCACCACTCGCGACCTGCATCAAGGTTGGGGCTCAGCGCATCAATTCCGGTGACGTACCGGCGGATGTTGAGGTGGAGCGCAACGAACTCCGCCCCAGAAAGCGCTGCAACAATCACCCACACTTGCACGCGTGAAAGCTCCACAGATTGTTTGCGCAGCGTAAAAAACACGACTCCCACAAAAACGACGACAAGAGGCAAAAGGTAACGCGGCTGAAAATCTTCGCCCACATCTTTGCCCGCAAGCACAAGCGACATAACGGGTATAGCGGCAAGAGCCGTTGCACCCAAAATCACCACAACCAGTTTGCGAACAGAAGTACGACGAGCCGCAACGAATCCGGCACCGATCAACGCAGCGAACGCACCCCCCCACACGACAGAGGGCATCGAAGTATCGAGCCACCCCAAACCCCAAGATTGCCCAAAGATTCCTGTCCAAAGCGACGGCACCTCCGTGAGGTTGAGGGCGAATCTGCGGATAATCACACCAACGCTGAGCTGTTCACTGAGACCGCTGGTCACGACATCCACCGAGCGCGAGGAGCGGAACAGCAGTGCACAAATTATGAAGCCTGCCACTGGAACCAACGATGAGAGCCAAAAGCGTCGAGTGTTCTGGAAAGCGAGTATCCCCGCGGCAAGCACCGCGAGAACAAAGTAGATCGTGGCGTCGCTGCGAGACCCAGATGCCATCACCGCAGTGAGCAGAAACACCGCGCCCAATGCGACTCGCGTTCGTCCGCGCGCCTCATAGAACCCGAGTAGCGCAAGCCAGCCGTAGCCAACACCCATCAGAGCCCAGGCGCTCGGATTGTTTGATGAGAGCACGAAAAGTCCGAGTGGCACCGTCGTCAGCGCCCACTGCCATACCAAGATCTGACGGCGGTTGACGGGGAGAAGGAGATAGAGTGCGACGCCGAGTCCCGCAAACAGTGCGATGTTGACGAAGCGCATCACGAGAACAGAGGCATGAACGTCTGTCCCCACAAACACGCTCATAGCGCCGTAGTAGACGACGGGGTATCCGCCAGCAAAGTTGCCTCGCTCGGTCCCCTGCGTCGCTTCAGCGGTGAAATCAAGGCGGCTCTGGCATCCGGCACTCTTCTCGGCGTCGTAGGCAAAACACGCCGGGTCTGCCACCGCAGGCGGCACTAGTCGCGTTCCGGGGTCACCACTGGGCGCACAGTAATCCGAATTGCCCGTTGCACACCAGATGCTAGTGAGGTGAAAGTCGTCGTCCGGGCTTGAGCCAACGGGTGACGAGAGCGCCCACGCAGCAAGCGCAGCAGTCACCAGCACGGGCGCCACGAGCAGACCGATTCGACGGCCTGAGCGTGACAACTTGGAGCGCACACCTGTCAACACTGGACAAAGCTAACGCGAATAAACCTAAAGAGTGCTGTGCGCATACCCTAACCCCGCAATCGTGCGAACGCTTTGACTGCTGTTGCCTTCACCCCGGTGTGACGAAGGTGGTGCCACGCCATCCGCAGGTCGTGCCGAAACCCGTACGGTTTGTGCGCTCGGCCGCCCAGTGAAGCACCACGACGACGCGTCGCGGCATGGTCGGCAGCGTGTCGTGGGTTGGCCACAAAGTTCACCAGCGTGGCAAGCGTACGTTCCCAATAGAAGTCTTCGCGCACTCGCGCAACATTGTGTTGGCACTCGGCGATGAAGTCGTCGTCGAACAGCACGCGGTCAAGGGCAGCGGCGAGAGCATCCACATCCTGAGCGGGAACCGTAAGGCCGAGTCCCTCGGTTTCGATGAGGTCAGCAAAGCTATCGCCCTCGGTAACCACCATGGGCAGCCCTGCCCACAAATAGTCCAGAATGCGCGTGCGGAAAGAGAACGTGGTCTCAATGTGCGACATGTGGGTGCTGACTCCGGCATCCGCCTCGGTCAGGTAGTTCTGACGGTCCGCGTAATCAACCCACTCTTCGTTGAAGAACACCGACGTGTTGAGTGCACCGAGTTCGCTCGCAAGATCGTGAGATTCGCGCACAATGCCCATCTGGTCGACTCCCGGATGCCGGGTGCCCAAAAAGTAGAGTTTGGCCGTATCGCGCGTCTCCGCCAATTTCGCAACGGCGCGGATCAGAGTCTTTGGGTCAAACCAGCTATAAACACCGCCACCCCAGATCATGAGCTTGTCGTCGGTGTTGATCCCGGGCAGCACGCCCTTGAGAGTGTCACGGGTGTGCGAGGGAGGTGTGCCCTCGAGACCAAACGGCACAACGCTCAGCAGTCCCTCGAGGTGCGGGTCGTTCTCGTAGGTCGTGGGGCTGAGCCGCCCGAGGGCAGCAAGCTGCCCGAAGTAGAACAGTCGTTGGCGTTCAGAAGCGCACAGGAAAAAATCACCGAGCGCGAGCTGTTCGTTCAGAACCTCGGTCGCGGTGGTGACGCGCAGCTCCCAGGTGGCACGCGCAAGCTCGCGACCCTGCTCCAACATTTCGAGATGCATGGGGTCATAGATGTCGACAACGGTGATTTTCTCCGTCGTGCGCAGTACCCCAAACTGGCGCATCGCATGACCTTGGAACACGATCACGTCAGCCCACTGCTCAAGCTTTGCAAACGCGTCATTCTCCCCCGGCATAACCAGCGTGAGCTCGAAAGGAGCATCCAGCTTCTGCAGCTTCGTGGTGGTCATCAGCGTGACCGCGTTCCCCGCCTCGGCGAGCGCGAGAGCCATATTCCACGACCGGATCGCTGGACCTGCCATCCGCGGCCCAATCGGATCACCCGTGATGATCAATACCCGAGTCACCGTGCGGCCGCCAACAGTCCTTCGAGGTATACGCCGTAGCCACTCTTGACGAGGGGGCCTGCGAGTACTGCGAGCTGGTCATCCGAAATCCACCCGGCACGCCACGCGATCTCCTCGATGCAGCCAATTTTGTAGCCCTGACGGTCTTCGATGACGCGCACGAATTCGGTGGCCTGAACCATTGACTCGAAGGTTCCGGTGTCGAGCCAGGCGGTGCCACGATCGAGCACATCGACCTGCAGGTTGCCTCCGTCGAGGTAGTGCTCGTTGACGGTCGAAATTTCGAGTTCACCGCGAGCGCTTGGCGTGATCGACTTGGCAATCTCGATGACCGAGTTGTCATAAAAGTAGAGGCCAGGCACCGCATAGTTACTCTTCGGCTCTAGTGGCTTCTCTTCGATCGACTTGGCGATGAAGTTCTCGTCGAACTCAACAACACCATAGGCTCGCGGGTTACGCACGTGGTACGCAAAGATCAGCGCACCATCGACGTCGTTGTGCTTGCGCAGATTAGAGCCCAGCCCAACGCCGTGGAAGATGTTATCGCCAAGCACGAGCGCGACCTTCTCGTCGCCGATAAACTCCTCGCCGATGATGAACGCCTGGGCGAGACCATCCGGCGAAGGCTGTACGGCATAGCTCAGCTCGATGCCGAGTTCGCTGCCATCACCGAGCAGGCGCTGAAACTGCGGTTGGTCATCCGGTGTCGTAATAATAAGAATCTCGCGGATGCCCGCACTCATCAAAGTCGACAGGGGGTAGTAGACCATCGGCTTGTCGTAGATAGGCATGAGCTGCTTCGAAATGCCCTTAGTGATAGGCCAGAGGCGTGTTCCGCTGCCGCCGGCCAAAATGATTCCGCGCATTAGTTGCGTTCCTTTCGGTTCGCCGCGTAGTGCTCCTTTACGGCAGCGTACGACGGCAGTGAGCCATCGGCTAGCCGTTGGGCAAGAGTGGGCGCAATTTTGTCTTTGGGTGAGAGCACGAGGTCGCCGAGCTCCGGGGGAAACTCGAGCCCGATCTCAGGATCGAGCACGGTGATGTCGTGTTCAGCGCCAGGCTTGTAGACGTCGCTCACCAGATAGGTGAGGGTGGCGTCGTCGGTGAGCGCGATGAACGCATGACCGAGACCCTCAGCGACGTAGACGGCACGGCGATCCATAGTGTCGAGGATGACAGAATCCCACTGACCAAAGGTCGGTGAACCCTCGCGGATGTCGACCACGAAGTCGATGCCGGCACCGTGCGTCACGGTAACGTA